>Ga0164318_10004720_pt1 | contig 13130 bp, 26 predicted proteins | sample GuaBasSedimGuay9_FD_113734 | JGI IMG/M metagenome (GOLD analysis project Ga0164318, IMG submission 113734) | Subseafloor sediment microbial communities from Guaymas Basin, Gulf of California, Mexico - Guay9, Core 4571-4, 0-3 cm | ecosystem: Environmental > Aquatic > Marine > Hydrothermal vents... | reverse complement strand
GCAGTCCCTGCGGTATAGGTAATATTTAGAACAGGTAGATTTAAATGTTTAACGGAAAAAGCAGAGTGCCGATTCATCCACCGTTTGAAAACTGGTGGTATTCTCGGCACACGAAAGATAAATCCATCGGAAATAGAGCGTACCCATATTTCCTGTTCAAGATTTGAAGGTAAATATTCTATCGGAAATTCGTGCGTGCGGTACTCTCATTTCCTATCCAAGAATTTTGAAAACATCAACAGAAGAGAGATTTGCTTTTGGACAGGAAATATGTGTATGGTATGCTCTCATTTCCTATGCAAAAAAAACGATAACTTTATAAAGGGAAATGGGGTTTTAAGTCGAAAAACGATATCAGCGTTCAAAACCTCGAACAAATCCCACCCATAGGGCAGAGGGAAAAAACAAAAAGTGATATAATGACAGAACATAAGCGTGGTTGTGGCTACAGAAAAATTGAGGGTCTTTATTATTGGATTGTTATGAGGAGGGATTTATTCGTCGTTATCTCTTGAAATTATCTTGTACTAACGGAAGTTGGAAATTAGAAAAGATTTGTTTTGAGATGATGTCCCTGTTAGATATAACAAAATCAATAGGGGCACTCGACCCAGAAGAGGTTTGATTTATTCTGTAATCCCAAAAACAAAAATATCTTGTATAATTGAAACAAAACAACACTACGCCGATTTTTCGAAAGAAGAGATTTTATGCGTTATCGAAAATCTTGGTAAGGTATCACAATTAATATATTGTGCTAATCGAGATATATTTGAGGGTATGTATAGAAACAAGAAATTGGAACAATATTACATTCATGCACTCGAACAAATAACATGGTTAACTGCATCCTTCGTGAATTTAGAGAAGAATTGTGGTTTTATTGATTTAAGAGAAAGATTAGATCAAATTGTCACAAAGGGGTGAATTAATAATGCTATTCAAACCACAACATATTCCGCAGATACTGGACGGTATCAAAGTCGTAACTCGCAGGATTTGGAAACGACCCTGTGCAAAAGAGGGAGGAACATACCGGGTAAAGACCAAACTACTATCAAAAGAATATTTTGCATTAATTAAATGTACAAAACTATACAAACAACCGCTCGGCGAAATGACAGAACATGATGCCTGGATTGAAGGCAAATACACACTTGTAGAATATAAGATAATCTTCAAAGAAATATATGGTTTTTGGGATGATGCATTCACGCCAACAGTAATTGAATTCGAATGTGTTAGTATGGGAAATACACAGGTACCGAAAGAATGGAGGGAGATAAAACGAAAGGATTAATGAGTTTGAGTTTTATTGGGTTGTTATTATTGGGTGTTATAGTATTAGGATGCACCCATGAGAGCAACAAGATAATAGTTGACAGTAACAACTGCGACATTATATATAATGTCAAAGCAAACACGGTCTTAAACACATGTAAAATACATCTACATTGCGAGAACATAACAAACATAGTCCTCGAGAACAATATCTTTGACTGTAACGGCACTATACACATTACCTTAAACAATTCGAGAGAGGTCTGGCTGTCGGGAAATAGCATTTCTGCTAACTTAAATATTATAGATTCAGAGAATCTTGTGATTAAAGATTATGACATCAACGCACCTATTAGTTTCAGGAATAAAAAGAACCACGCTATCATAGGTGATGAACAATCAAAAAGCCAATAATTGAAATCGAAGAAGATTATATTGAAATCCATTTCGGAGATGAAACACTAAAAATAGACATACTTAAAGATAAGCTATATCTAACACACAATAACAAAACAAGAAGAGTATACACAACACACGTCCAGAGAGACTATCAACGAGGCACCAGAAAAGAAAAAAATGAAGATCGATACCATCAACGGTTCCTGACATTGTGGCAGAACCGTCAAGTCTTTGTGGCAAATGTGGGAAACGATGGCCGGATATTTTTCATAATCGTGTCGCAAGGATACCACCGTTTTTAAACGGTGGAGGAATTACGACTCTACGACAATTCACCAATAATATATAGAATACATAATTATTTAAATCTATCTAACTACATATATGATTATGAATAGAACAATTAAGTTTAAGTTAGAACTGTCAAAAGAAGATATGCTGAAATTAATATCTACAATGGGTACGGCTTCAAAAATATATAATAAGATAACAGAGTACGGATTTAAAAATAAAACACACAATAAAATTAAAGTACACAATGCAACCTACAAGCAAATAAGACAGGAACACCCATCAATGCCGTCATCATTAGTTCAGGGCATTCGTGATGTTGCGTGTGAATCACTCAAGGGAGTTAAACTAAAAACACAACCTATCTCAAATGAATTTTCGGCAGTAAGATATAACAAAAGAGTAATCACAATTAAATATTCCATAAAAACAGCAAGCATAGCAACAACATACGGACGCATTAAAGTAAGGTTCAACATACCTGAATATTATCATAAGTATCTTAATTGGGATATTAAAACATCAACATTATGTTTTAATCGTAAAAAATGTCAATTCTATCTACATACAACAATCGAGAAACAGACACCAGAACTAAACATAGCAACACCAGAAGTATTAGGGATTGACAGAGGCATAGTCAATATTGCCGTATGTTCAAATAATATATTCTTCAATGGCAAACAAATCAAAAACGTAAGAGCAAAGTATAAATACCTTAGACAAAAACTACAGTCCATAGGCACACGATCTGCAAAACGCAAATTAAAGCGAATTTCGGAACGTGAGAAACGGTTTGTGACAAATACAAATCATGTAATATCTAAGAGTATTGTGAATATGCCTTATAATGTAATTGCTATTGAAGATTTGAAAAGCATCCGAGTCCAGAAACGCAGAATCAACAAACAATTCAAAACGAAACTAAACAACTGGAGTTTCTATCAGTTAGAACAATTTCTGACCTACAAATGTGAATTACAAGGTAAAAAAGTTATCCTTGTCGATGCCAGATACACAAGCCAAAAATGCTCTAAATGTGGTGATATCCGTAAAAACAATCGTAAAGGATTTGAATATAAATGCAAGAAATGTGGATTTGAACTCCATGCGGATTTAAACGCTTCCCGTAACATCGCTCAAGCAGGTATATCTTGTTTGAGTAGGCTGCCTGTCAATCAGCCAATCGTAGCCATATAATCCATTACACCAATGAGTTACAAGCCACCCAATTTATTGGGTGGTAATTGACGGTATTCACAGAACAGACATATCATTATTATAGGAGTAAGCCATTTTGGCTTGTGTCGTATTTCAACAATCGCCGTAAAAGGCAGAAAGAGTTTTATGTAACCGATATGAAAGAGCCGGTAAGGATTTGGTTATATTTGAAGGAATATTGAGGGAAATAGTATGGTGAAAATAGCACTATCAGAAGAAGAGCAAGACGCACTATCCGATAGAGAATATCGAGATATGACATTCACTAAAATGTGTGTAGAAAACGGGTCTATGAGTGCTCAACCAATATATTATTTGAAACGGAGTTAAGGAGAGGATAATTTTGAACATTGAAAAAGACAAAACAGACTCATTAAACATGCTATACAACGCAGTATACAACAATAAATTAGATCTAATAGACCACACAAACATCAAAGACTGGTATCTCTATAAGTTCTGGGAAGTTATGTACGATGGAACAAAGGAAGAAATATCGGTATGGTGCGAACATTTAGAGCATCTTGAGAGGATAATGCATGAACTTTCTGGCCGCATGAAACTCAACCGGAAAGTATCCCGATTCGAGACAATATTTTTTACGCAGCTACAATTGTTGATAATACGTTTTGATATTCCGAGGTATTGTAATAATATAACAGAACAAAAAGAACGGTTTGAGAAGAGCCTAATAGAAACAAAGAAAAAATTGAAGGTATATAATTCTTGATGTGGTGTTAATGGACAAAGAAAAAGCAATCCTTATAATAAGCGACTTGAATGAGGCTTTGTTTAAGGCAAAAGTTGCTTTGAAGGCGGATGATGAAAAAGACAAACGGATAGTATCTCTGAAAAAACACATACAAGAGCACCGTGAGGCATTTGGCGAACTCAAGAAAAAATATACCAAAGACCACGTGCTTGTCAATACTATTCTGCCTCTATACGAAAAAGAATGTAGTAGACGATTTGATTTATGCCCTGATTGTAAGGGTGCTGGAGGGTTTGATACAGTGGGTGACATGGGAGAATTATGCTATGAGCCGTGTACGACCTGTAAGGAGACCGGATTGATTATATCTGAAAAGAAAATGTGAGACTATGGAAGCAAGAAAACTAGCAGAGACAACAATTGACGGCGAATACGAGATTCAGAAATGGCATAAGATTGCCGTGGATATCAACGAAAAAAGACTGAGAGAGTTGTGCGATATCTGGGATGATACCGAGGAAGCGTACTCCATAGGCATTGCTATTGACGGGGAGGGGTTTCTGGTATATATGGATGTTGATAAAGTAATTCAAGGAATTGATGATAGGCTAGAAGAGATAGAGAGGGATGAGCGAGAATATGATCTCTTGATAGAAATGGAGAAGAAGCTAGAAGCATACAAGGGATATACTATTTGGTTCTAAAGAAAGAGGTTTGATATTATGAATGAATTAAAAGAAATGATTATGCGGTTAGAATCGGGTCTTGCAGATATTGATGCCAGAACAGATGAGAATTACGCTGAAAGATATGGTCGTTTGTCATCACATATCAAACTAACCATACTACAATACAAAAAATAATGAATCAGGAGATGAGATTTAAGATGCAGAAACCAGATAAGATGACAATATCTGTAGAAGACGAAATCATAAATGAATTAACGAATCCGAAAGACGATGGCACAGCATTCATATTTTTACAAATAGTATATTCAATCTTTAATAAGTTATGGTATGTGTGGTGCTGAAATTGGAAGTAACAAAACACAAACTGCAAATACTGGCTGTAACCTTATTTTGTCTGGCCTGTCTGGATATAATAACAACATTGAATCTTGTTAATCAGACCGGATCCTGGGAGAACGAACTAAATCCAATCGCAGTTTATACTTGGTCATACATAGGTATAGAATGGTCTGTTGCACTGAAGTTGTTATTATTTATTTTTATATGTTTTGTGGTACCCTCTTGGGCAATGAGAGATACAGAATTGGTACAAAAATACACATATAACGGGTTGATAGGTGTTAATCTATTATATGTCTTTTTTGTGGTATGTGCATGTTTCGGAGGGTTTCCGGTGTGGTGGTAGATATGAAATTAGAAAATATTGAATGGGTTTTGGACGCACCCCACATGGGTGCAGTGTTCGGGCTTTCTAACGAACAATGTAACAAAGTTTGCGTGTATGTCACTGAGATGAGTAAAATTCACGAAAACTCCTCCGACATACTACGAGTATTGGTGGAAGTTGCAGACTTCTCAGAATCAGAAATGGTGTTTGGGATATATCTTGTCGGTTTCCTATGTGGTAAAATTGAGTCAACTCACGAAATGGCAAGAGTACTGCATAGAAGAGAGCCGTTATTGGGTGCCGGATAACTATATAAGAATCATTGGATAATATTCACAAAAAACACGGAGGTTTTAAACTATGAAAAAAGTAAAAATATTTGGAAAGAGTGTACCCATAATGTTAGTAGCACTATTGGTCCTGGCAAGTTCAGGGGTGGCGGTGTTAGTGCATACTTATGGGACTATAATCGGGTCTACAATATCCGTTGAAAGTGGCGTGATTGTAGAAGGTGGAGATCTAACCTATACAATCGGAGATTCTCCAGCAGTAGCAGGGAACACATATCTGAGTGATGTATTTACAATTAAGAACAAAGCACAGACATCAACGGAGATAACCTTGGATACTCGATGTAACAACACAGACGGCTACGATGACGGCACACAGACAAATATGAGTATAGATTGGATTGATGTTGGTGGTTGGAAAGAAGAATGTGATGGTATTGTGACATCTTACTACGGCGTATTGGAATTGACAAAAAAGGATATAAATACATGGCAGGCAACAGGAGAACCAATACAAATAACATACACTCTTACGGGTGAGGATTTTGTAATAAATGAAGCACCGCCAACAAATTATGTATTTGTATATGCAATGGACAAAGAAAACAGATTCCAGAACTATGCAACTGTTATGAAAGTAACTGATGTTGATGAAAGTCTACCAATGACAGGTGACTGGAATGCAGGAACCATCTATGACTCAACCGCACAAGAAAGTGATGGATATGCAAATTATTGTGGTTATGCTAATACATTCGATTCATATACTCATTGTGTAGGTGCAAAGATTTGGGCAGTGCCTGAAAGTGCAATAGGTACTTGTGTAGATAATGTATGTGAACTAACTTGGAGTGGAATGGCAAACTACTACTGGGAAACAGACCTTATCAGTTACACTAAAGGTCCAGACAACAAAATAAACCTTCTGGCAAACGGCGGTGGATTCGACTTTGTTGTTGAAAATGCATTGGCATCCAACCTCGGATCAGACGTATATACAATTAAAACAGATGTAACGCCTGTGTGAGTCTAAGGAAATTTCCAGAGAGGGAGGGCTTCGGCTCTCTCTTTATTTTTTATTTTTAAGCGTGTGGGTAGCTCGGTCAGGTAGAGCAACGGTGGTAATCCGAAGGTCGCAAGTTCAAATCCTGTCCCATACAATATTTGACAAAGAGGAATCTCAATGTACAAAATAATCAGTCTAATTACTTTCATATTACTCTTTTCAACCGTCCACGCAGCACCAATAAGCGGCATAGATGTATTACAAGCGTTTCCCGATTCTATAATCGGTGGCAATATCTATAATATCACTCTGGAGTACAATTCCGAAAGCATATTTGTGGTGTATCACTTCCTATTCAACTCTACATATCCTTTAGATAACAACACTCCGGAAATACCCTACGTTGAACTATCTGTTGATGATATTGTCTTAAACCAGACAAGAATCCATCAAAATAATACTCTATCGGTATATAGTAATAGTACTCTAACGCAAGGCAGACACAATACTACAGTCTATTTTGCTCTGGCACACAACATCTTCCCCGGCAACTATACTTTTTTGTTTGAGATACTTGCAGAAGGGGGTGCTCAAGAGCCAATAGCCACATATCGTAGTAGCGGCTCCTCTCGAAGTTATAGATCCCACACAAAGACGTGTAATTTTACTGTGGTCCGGCAATGGAAACCCTCAGAGAATCACACCGAGAGTCCTATTGTAAATGATACTCTTCCTGAAGATGTTATTCCTGAAAACATAACAGGTAATACTACGAAGAGATATGTTTATCAGTCAACCGCAGATGCCTTAAATAATACACAATTAGGGGAGGGGGTTGAAGATCAAAACAGGGGTAGAATGATTATAATCCTTACGCTCTTTGCGATTTTAGTTATTTTTGGCTGGAAGTGGCTTTTGGTTGAGAACGAGAAGGAATAACTTTATATAATTAAAGGTATATTAATATAGTGTGATACTATGAATCGAAAAGGTCAAAGTGCAACAGAGTATTTAATGACATACGGTTGGGCAATATTGGCAATAGCCATCGTAGGCGCATTGCTATATACGCAAGTGTTCTCAGAGTCCGCAGCAAATAGACATAATACTACCGTGGATAGTATGGGTATTGATGCAGTAAATCTCTGTATGGCGAATTGTATGTATGATCAAGGAGTATCTAAAAATCATTATATTTCCGATTCAGATAAATGTAATATGTATGCTGAGATAATGACTGATTCGGGGGTATCGCAAAATATAATTACAGAATATAAGCAGATATGTCTTGAGCAATCGAGCAAAGGTCCAAGACCTACCGAGTACGATTCGTGTATCAAAGCATGTTTTGATGACTATTAATAATAACAAAAGTGCCGGCGATGATGTAAACCCCCGTCGTTTGAGAGTTGAGCCGGCATGGTGTCACCCATTTTCCAATAAACAATGGGTTCAGGGATAAGAATTATTTCTGATTAATATTTACAGAGCGTTAAGTAGTTGAGCTTTACGAGTAAAAGCGATGATGTTGTCATTGAGGGTAGGGTGGTCGGGACCGCTCTGTAAAACTTACAAAAAAGGTGATTATGTGAAAAAATTATTGGAATTGAAACTAAAAAATCCAACTTGGATTTTGGAGTTTGTACTTGCACCGAGAGATTTGAGAGTTAAGGTTTGAATCATGGAGATGAGATACGTGACAGACGAAATAACAAGAATAGAATTAGTTAGTTGGTTATTCTGTGTTGTAATACTCCTTATATTTTGTGTAGGGTTTCTTTTAGGTTATTCTTTTGGAAATTCATCAGTTGATTGTGGTAATTCATCAGTTGATTGTAATCACTGCTTTGAAGGAGGAATAGATTACGGTATAGACTACATGAAGGGAACTATTGATAGATACAGAGGCCACCCAAGGAATTTGGAATATAATACTACTAAGGCATATAATCGAGGATACGATTTAGTCGGTCCATACAAACAAAGTTATGGGTCAGTGAGCGTGATTTGAAATATGAAAGAAAAACAATGTCCGTTTTGCGGAAAATGGTTTAAATGTTTGGGATTCGCTAGACATCGGGCGAGTTGTAGTTCAAAGCAGAAGCAGTGATTTGAATATGACAATTATGATTGTAAAAACAGATAAGGAAATAAGCGCAGAGGGTATGCGTAATTTTGCTGACTCTCTCCTAATTGAGAATAATTGGCTTGCATTTGTAGACACAATAGAAATTAACGGCAAATTGCATTACAACATCAAAAGAGATGGGAAAAGATATTCCGAAGTGAAATCAAAGCAGGAGAGGTGATTTGAATATGAACTTTGTTGTAAGATTTTTAACTTGGGATTCCTATAATTGCAAGACCGCAGATGAAGCAATTAAGAAATGCAAAAAAGAACATGGCGAGAATATAGAAGTGTTATCCTGTATGTGATTGAAACAGCGAGATGAGTTCACCATGATTAATACATATATATACTTATGAAAATATATAAAAGCCACAAAGGGATCACATGTACCTAAGAGATTGCTTTTGGGATAGAGAATACGAACCCGTTAAGAGGTGGAGACAGTGAATATTGAGAATTTAGAGAAAAAAATCAACGACTTTCTAGGGTCGAAGAAAACAGATTTGAACTACCTAGAATTTTTAGAGAACTTACATCCGGCGATCAGTGTCATGGAGAACAGTGAACACAAAGGCAGCTTCAAAGAGCCTACATTCAACAAACTATTTTTCCCTAATGCTATCCTGAAAGACGTATGCGAACTGGATATGATTCGGTTTTCATATAATATCCTGAAATCCAAGAATAAAGACCCTAATTTAGACGCAATTATCAATGTAATTGAGAAAATGCCACAGGATGATTATAAGGTAAAGAAGTTACGGGTAAATGTCTACTTGAGCCTTCAGTATGTTTATTCCGGGTTCTTCAATATTGAGTTATATAAGGAAGTTTCCGGGGTGATGGTAAACTCCATGCATAAACTGGAAGAGATAATACGGTATAACAAGAAAGAAGTTTTAGGTATTGGCTATGATTCCATTTCATTTGTGGCAGATGAGAAAGAAGGACAGAGAGTATGTAATGAGGTAAACAAGCAGCTTGAAACAAAAGTAAGAGTGAGATATTATCCTAAAGTGGTCAAGGTAATGGACTTATCGAATTATCATCTGCCTGATGGAAAAGTTATCCTGAAGAGATTAACCCGGACCCCCGAACAATACGAATCCGTTAAACAGGAAATGCTCAAATGTGTGGAGATGGGTGATTTTCCGGGAGCATATAAGGCCATTGTAGATTGTGATTTGAGCACAAAAGTTAAGAAAAGGTATGTTGCAGTACTAAACGAGATTAAGAAGAGGGGGGTTTGAGTGAAACTATGGCTTAAACACGGCGGCGAGACAATTGAAAGCAAAAAATGGTCTGAATTTTACAAATCGTAGGGCGGGAAAGCCCACGTTCTTTAGTCGTGGGAGTATGTCAGGAGAAACTTAAAGCGTTTTTTAATTCGAAAGACCTGTTATATTGCGATAACAGTGCAGATAAATACAAAGGAAGTACCTCTCCGGAAGTAGAGGACTTTTCCCGGACCCACAGGTGATATTATCGGAATAAAAGAAAACGAAGCATTGGTGCGTGAATATTACCGTACCGCAGACCTATGGCTACCAACAAAACCCAACTGGCGACAGTTCAAAGTGATTTTGTTCAATGGCCAAGTAAGGAAAATCAAAGATCGGATAACCTCAATCGATAAATTACGTAATATGTTGTTGCATTACGCCCCCGCACACGTTTATTATTCGTGTAGCATGTACCTCAATCCGACAATACTTAACCGGAAGTCAGATATATTATCTCAAAACCATTTCCTAGGAAGTGATGCATTGTACTTTGATATCGACAAAGAGAAGTTGAATGATGCCCGGGTAGAACTACAGAAACTGATAGAGAGATTATATATAATATACTCGCATCATGATTTACAATTTATCTATTCCGGCAACCGTGGTTTTCACGTAAAAGACTTTGACTTTGTATGCCCGAAAGACAATAATCCAATTAAATGCGAACAATTAATGGGTGTTGCTAAGAAAAAAATGACTCTTGAAATATCCGAGCCAGAAGATCAGGGAATTGAGGCAATAGATATAGATGCACCTATAAGCTATAATACTAGGTGCATTATTCGACTACCTCAATCAATTCATGGTTCAACGGGCAACTTAGTAGAAATTATTAATGAGAATGAAATAAATAACTTTAAACCAAAGAGAATATTGAAATTATCTAAACTTCCAAAAGCAATAAACCTTTCGGAGGACATAGATAGGTTGACAAAAATAATCAGGGGGATTGGGTTATGAAATTAGAGACAATTAAGCTATATTTAAGCGTTTTCGTAATATGGTTTTTTGTGTTGGGAATATTTGAAATACTAGAAGGGTTCTTTGGAGGTTCAAGTTTTGATTCAAGAATATTTTCACCCGGGTTAATCATATTGCTGATTTGGTCAAAAAAGAGTATTGATAAGGTCGATGTGGGGGCGGATGCTACATGGTTGTAAACATAGCAAGTATTGAACATTATGTCAATCGTGACAAAGATATTCTATCCAGTCTTAATAGGTACTATGGGTATGCTATGGGTGGCTATAAAACTCAGGCCGTACTCGCAGAACGCAGGGGCGACGCATCAGCAGAAAGGAAATGGAAAGATATCGCCAAATATATTGGCAAGCAGCGAGATATGATAAGGGAACAACTAGACAATACACACCAATTCATAAATGAAGTACAAACTAAAAAGCCACGAGTAAAAGATATCGCAAAAGGCTTGGAAGAACTATCTGAAACCCAATCTGAAGTACTATCGGTGATGAAGAGCAGGATGATTGCAGGGTTCCCTAAAAGAGATAAGTGGATAAACACTCTTAACTGGCATCAGTCCCGGATTGATTTTGTTAATGACAGGGCAGATATTATACAAAAGCTAGAGGAGCCACTTAATATTACCGTTTTTGTCTATAAAGCATCTCCAACACCATATCATAAGTATACTATACAGGCCAGGGACATAAGAGAATTGAGAGATAAACTACAGGATGCAAAACAAAGTGTTAGAATGCGGTTTGGCAACATCCCAATCCATAACAAAGTAGACGCAGACAGATTAATCGCCAAGGGTAGAAATGTAGAATACAAGCAAAACAAACATGGCGAATGGTTCTGGTTGTATCATAAATGGGACGAGAGAAAATGGTCTGAAATTGAGAAAACAATAAAGATACATTATAAATCAGATTCTGATGAGAAGGAAAGAAATGACTTTGAAGAGTTACATACTAAGTATAGGAGGAAGAGGCGTTAATTGACATCGTGAAAGGAGAAATGATATTATGCGAAAAAAAGAGATTTTAGAATTTGACGAAATATTTGAAATGTGTGACTTCATCAAGCAGTACGACAAACAGCACACGCCAGTAGAGATTGTACTCAAGAACAATTTACGTTCATTTTTAGTGGTTGACTGGTGGACTGGCAACGAAAAGGGACGATATTTTATTAAAGTGTACCAAGATAATATTAAAAGCAAAAAAGTCGTAGCGTATGTGACTCTATCAGAGGATGGGCTTACTAACCTATATAAGGTACTTACTCCTGACCAAAGGAACGCCATTAGAGGTATGAATACAACAGACACACGAATATTAGAGGTAGGTATCGGACAAATCATGCATGATGCATATAAAAAGAGGTTGCGACAGTGAAATTCGAAAAAGCAATGTTATTTACCGTGATGGTTGTAGCTCTGATGTGTTGGCTATATTCTGTAGGGTTCCAATATTCATTAATACAGTCTAACCAGATGGGAGAGGTATCTCATCCTCTTGGGCATTGGTCATTTCTTAATGGTATTAGAGTTGATAACTTTGGTGCTGCCGGGTTTGTAGTATTTATAGTTACTTTCTTTTTGTGGAATTGGTGGCATTCAGATGCTTGAAGTGAACTACCACTCATTGAAATGAGTGGCTTCCTAATTCATCGACGACAGCCCGTAGGGGTCTTACACCATCATCCAAAGGCGTTAAGTTCCGCAGTCCCTGCGGTATAGGTAATATTTAGAACAAGTAGATTTAAATATTTAACGGAAAAAACAGAGTGCCGATTCATCCACAGTTTGAAAACAGGGGGTATTCTCGGCACACGAAAGATAAAACCCCTACGATTATATCATTAGGTAAAATGATTAGTAAATATATAATGGTCGACCACCCATACGAGAACGGTGAACCACAAAGAAACTAAGCCGAGTTTCAAGCCACTTCCTGAAAAAATCATTTATGATTTTTTAGGTAGTGGTAGTTGACTCATTGTGTGTTCTCCCCCCACAATAAGTATATATTCTCTGGAGTACAGATTATTGTCTAATACTACTATGTCCTCTGTCCTTTCGTTGGTGTTTGAACATTTGGTGGTTGGTTGGAATTGTTGTTTGATAACCTTTAAATCTTTTCGAAATGTGGATTTGGTAGGAAAAAAAGAATAAAAAAAACAGAGGTGT
>Ga0164318_10004719_pt1 | contig 13132 bp, 9 predicted proteins | sample GuaBasSedimGuay9_FD_113734 | JGI IMG/M metagenome (GOLD analysis project Ga0164318, IMG submission 113734) | Subseafloor sediment microbial communities from Guaymas Basin, Gulf of California, Mexico - Guay9, Core 4571-4, 0-3 cm | ecosystem: Environmental > Aquatic > Marine > Hydrothermal vents >... | reverse complement strand
TGGGCTTATCCCTTCTTATTTTTTCTCTTTTTATTAGTCGGAGTAAAATCTTGCGAGAAAGTAATTTGCGAATAAAAATTTCTGTGGTTAAAATTTTGCGTCCGGGAATTGTTTTTTTAACCCTCTTCCTGTTCATTCATCTTTCTCTAATTAGTTATTTTAATCCTTTATTACAGCAGATAAAAACAGAAGAGATTAATTTTCCTCGTTCTTGGTTTAAAATTATAGAAAAGCCCTTAAACTCACTTTTTGAAAGTTTATTTTCTCCTTTTGAATTAGAAATGATTAAAGAAGGAAATAGCTTTGGAAATTTAAACATTAATCATCTGCATTTAGATTCAAATACCCAGCAGAAAATAAGCAGTGAATTGATTTATCAAATACTAAATCAAAGATTGAAGAAAGTTGTTGAGCCCTATCAGAAATATATTCCTTTAGTTGCTTCTGTCGCTGTCTTTTTAGTTTTACAAGCATTGCTTTTTATTATTCGACCGTTGACTTTATTTTTTGCCCAGTTTATCTTTTTAATTTTTTATTGGACTAAATTTGTTAAAATAAAAAAAGAAAGCCGGGAGGTAGAAGTTCTTACTTTATAAATAAATTTATGTTAGGTATTTTTGATTCAGGTTTGGGTGGTTTAACTATAACCAAAGAAATTCTTTCTCAACTGCCCAAATATCAAATAATTTATTTTGGTGATACAGCGCGAACTCCTTATGGGAGCCGTTCTCCAGAAGTGATTTATTCCTTTACTCAAGAGGCGGTTGATTTTTTATTTAAAAAAGGAGCAGAATTGATTATTATTGCTTGCGCTACGGCCTCTAGTAGTGCTTTAAGAAGAATTCAGCAGGAATATTTACCTAAAAATTATCCTCAAAAACGTGTTTTGGGTGTAATTCGCCCTTTGGCAGAGGAGGCAGTGAAAATAACAAAAAATAAGAAAATTGGTGTTGTTGGAACGAGAGCCACGATAAATTCCGGTGCTTTTATCAGAGAAATCAAAAAACTTTTGCCTTCAGCCGAAGTTTACCAAAATTCCTGTCCATTATTGGTTCCTTTAATTGAAGAGGGCTGGCTAAAAAAACCAGAGACAAAAATGTTGGTGCGTAAGTGCCTTGCTCCTCTTAAAATGAAACAAATTGATACTTTGATTTTAGGTTGTACTCATTATCCTCTTTTGTATAAATATTTTAGCCGAAAAAGCGGAAGGAATTGTCAGGTCATACCAACAGGTAAGGTAGTTGCTTGTTCTTTGGCTAATTATCTAAAGCGTCATCCTGAAATTGAAAAGAAAATAAAAAAAGGAGATAATCATCAGTTTTTTGTTTCTGATATTACTCCTCACTTTCGTGAAATTGCCTCTAAGTGGTTAGAGAGGAAAATTAAATTAAAACTTCTTAAAAATTAAAGGAAAGCCCCATCTTTTTCTTTACTTCTTTTAAAGTTTGCTGGGCAACTTCTTTTGCCTTTTTTCTTCCTTCATCTAAAATTTCCCATATTTTTTCCGGGTCTTTAAGAAGTTTTTGCTTTTGTTTTTGAATAGGTTCCAGTTGTTTATAAATATTTCTGGCTAATATTTTTTTACATTCTAAACATCCAAATTTTGCTTTTTGACAGGCAAGAGAAATTTCTGCCTGTTCTTTTTTTGAAGAAAATAATCGATGAAGGGAGTAAAGATTACATTTTAAGGGGTTGCCCGGGTCAGTTTTTCTTTTCCTTGCTGTATCAGTCACTGCTTTGGCTAATTTTTTCTGAATTATTTGTATATTGTCATTTAGAGAGATATAACTTTCCGGCTGGTCGCTTTTGCTCATTTTTTTTGTCGGGTCGGTTAGAGACATAATTCTGGGTATTTTACTAAAATGGGCTTTTGGTTCAGGGAATGTTTTGCCAAATTTCCGATTAAATTTACGGGCAATTTCTCTGGTCAATTCAATATGTTGACTTTGGTCTTTACCTACAGGAACAATTTCTGCTTTATAGAGAAGGATGTCAGCAGCTTGAAGAAGAGGATAGTTTAGTAAGCCAGCATTAACATTATGGGGATATTTTTTTGCTTTATCTTTAAACTGAGTCATTCTTTTTAATTCAGAAAAAGGGGTTAGAGAATTAAAAATCCAGCAAAGTTCTGTGTGCTCGGGAACTTCTGATTGAATGAAAAGAACTGATTTTTTAGGATTAATGCCACAGGCGATTAAAGTAGCCGCTGTATTTAAAATAAACTGAGACATTTTTTGGGGTAAGTAAGGGACAGTAATAGCATGGTAGTCAACAATTGAATAAAAACAATTATATTTTTCCTGAAGAGCGACCCAATTCTTGATTGCTCCTAAATAGTTGCCTAAATGGATTTCTCCGGTTGGTTGAATACCCGAGAAAACACGTTTTTTATTCATAGTTTTATTAGACAAAAATAATTACTGGTAAAATCATTGGCCTTCGATGAGTTTTTTGGAATAAAAATTGGCCAATTTCATTACGCATTTTATTTTTAAGGTAGGCCTCATTTGCCTCAGAGCGAGGATCTTTGTCTTGGAGAATTTTTTTAGTTCTTTTTCTAGTTTCTTCAATCAATTTTTTACTTTCCTTTATATAAACAAATCCACGAGAAATTATATCCGGATTTCCTACTAGTTTACCAGTTTTTCTCTCAACCGTAGCGATTAAAACAACCATACCATCAGCAGCCATCATTCTTCTATCTCTTAAAACAATGTGACTTACATCTCCAACTCCTAAACCATCAACCATAACATAATCAGTCGGAACTTTTTTATTAGTCAACCTTCCTTCTTGGTTGGGGTAAAATTCTATTATCTGTCCATTTTCAGCTACAAAGATATTTTTTTCCGGAAAACCAGCTTCTTTGGCTACTCGTTCATGAGCTTTCAAAAGAGAAAGGTTCCCTTCAATAGGAATAAGATATTTAGGATTAACTAATTTAAGCATTAGTTTTAAATCTTCTTGCCGGGCGTGTCCGCCAGCGTGAACATCCATCATCTGATAATGAATGACTTCTGCTCCTTTACGATAAAGAGTGTCTTTTAATCTTTGGACCGTCCTTTCATTACCCGGGATAACAGAAGAAGAAAAAATTACTGTGTCTCCTTTAGAGATTTTAATATGCGGATTTTCTTCATTGGCTATTCTAACCAAAGCAGAATTATCCTCTCCTTGCGCTCCAGTACACATAATAACCACTTGCTTGTCTGGCAATTTTTTTGCCTCTTTTAAACTTATTATACTATGTTTTTTATATTTAAGGTAACCAAGTTGGTGAGCAATTTGGACATTTGATTTCATACTATAGCCTTCAATAACCACTTTTTTATTTAATTTTTCGGCTATCCAGATTACTTGTTGGACCCGAGAGAGAAGAGAGCCAAAGGTGCCAACAATAATTCTTCCTTTAGCCTTTAAGAAAATTTGTTCTAATGTTTGGCCAATTTCTGTTTCAGTTAATTGATGTCCTGGTGAGTCAGCGTTGGTGCTGTCAGACATTAAAGCCAAAACATTTTTTCTATTTAACTCAGCGATTTTAGCAATTTCTGGTGGGTCAGAAGCAACGGGGTTAAAATCTAATTTGAAATCACCTGTATGAACAATAATACCTACTGGCGTGTGAGCAATTACTCCAATACTATCAGGAATATTATGACTTACTTTAAAAAATTCTAAAGTAAAGCAACCTAATTTTATTTTTGTTTTAGTATCTATTGTTTTTAATTTTAGTTTAGGACTATTTTTAAAATCTTCTTGCCTTTTTTGAATAATACCCAGAGTAAGTTTAGTTCCAAAAATAACTGGATTGCCTAATTCGGGAATAAGGTGAGGAATAGCGCCAATATGGTCATAATGAGCATGGGTGATAATCACGCCTCTAATTTTATTTATTTTATTTTTTAAATAACTGATATTAGGAATAACATAGTCAATGCCAAACATATCTTCTTCAGGAAATTGCAGTCCCATATCAATGATAATAATGTCTTGATTATACTCTAAAAGAGTCATATTTCTTCCTACTTCTTCTAATCCTCCTAAGACGATTACTTTTAATATTTGATTTTTAGGAAATTTAATTTGTTTTGCGCTTGTCATAATTTAATATTTAAAAATTTTATGCTGGGAGGGAGATTCGAACTCCCACGAGCCGAAGCTCACTGCGCCCTGAACGCAGCGTGTCTACCAATTCCACCATCCCAGCCTAAATTTTACTTTATTTTTCTTTTTATTCTTACGCTCCATTTATTGATATAAACGAAGCGATCAGATGGAAGGGCTATTTGTTTAAAGTCAATTCCTCTAACTTTTTCATTAAGAAAATAATAATAAGGAGGGCTGTAAAGAAAAATTGCTGGTATTCTTTCTTCTAAAATTTTTTGAAATTCTTTGTATCTTTTTTCTCTTTCTTCGTTATTCAGGGTAATTCTTGCTTCAGATAAAAGTTTGTCTGCTTTACGGCTACTAAAGAAGGAAAAATTGAGGCCAGAATCTTTGATTTGAGAAGAGTGCCAGACAGGGTAAGGGTCAACGTCATAACCAGTAATGATTCCATAAAGAAGTGCCTGATAATTTTTTTCTTGGATTATTTTTTTAAAGATTTCTTGAGAAGGAATCAATTCAATTTTTGTTTCTATTCCTATCTTTTCCCAACTTTTCTTTATGTATTCAGCTACTTTAGGATAATCACCTTCTTCAATAGTCGTTAGGGTTATTTTTAAATGTTTTTTGTTTTTTTCTCTAATGTTTTGATTATTCTTTCGCCATCCTTCTTTTTCTAAAATAGAGTTTGCTTTGTTTAAATCAAAATTTCCGATTCCAGATTCATTATCAAAATTTTTTATTGGAAATGGGCCATTAATAATTTTTCCGTTTCCATTCAATAATTTTTGGTTTAATTCATTTTTATTAATAGCTAAAGAAAGCGCTTGGCGAATAGGAAAGTTTTTCAGAAGAGAATCATTTTGGTTTAAAAAGATAGCAATATATTGAGAAAGATAAAAAATATGTTTTTTTATTGATTTAGAATTTTCAATCTCTTCAGGCCAATCATGATAATGATAAACAAATCCATCAATATTTTTATTCCTCAAAGACCAGAAGGCCTCTTCTGGTGTTGAAAAAAATTTGAAAGTGATATTGTCCAGTAAGGGCTGACGAAAGTATTTTTTATTCTTTTTTAAAGAATAAATTTTTATTTTTCCATTTTCACCTTTTACCAAAGATTGAAATTCAAAAGGGCCATAGCCAATAGGTTGAAGATTATATTTGCTTGTAGAAAATTTTTCTAAGGGAATTTTTTCCCAGATATGTTTAGGTAAAAAGCCAAAAGTTAGAAGAGAAGAGAATGGAGTATAGGGTTTAGAAAGAGTAAACTTAATAGTATAGTCATCAATTGCTTCTACTTTTATATCCTTAAAAATGGAATAAAGAGGACTGTGAATTTTTTCGTTTTTAATAAGATTGATGGTAAAAATAATGTCTTGAGAAGTTAATCTTTCTCCATCAGTCCAGTGAATATCTTTTTTAAGCTTAAAAATATAAGTTTTTTTATCCGAACTTATTTGATAACTTTGGGCAATTTCTGTTGAAAGATTATTCTTAGAATCATATTTTAAAAGGCCGGGAAATATTAATGAACTTATATCCTTGTCAACTTCATTAAAGCAAAGAACAGGATTAATAAAAGTTGGCTGGCCGATAAGTCCCTCAGTATAATTTCCTCCTTCTTTAGGATAGACCTTAGAATGAGTAAAGTAAGAGCGAATACCTAAAAATAAAGAAGAGGCAACAATAAGTCCTAAAAGCAAGGAAATGATCAGGCGTTCTTTTTTTGTTAGAACACTAAAAATATATTTTACCTGCTTTGGTTTTGGAAGACCCTTTTTGGATAATTTAAAAACAAGTTTTTTGTCAAACTCTTCTATTTTTTTTGTTTTTTTGCCTGTAAAGAGTTTGGAAATTAATTTATTTAAGAGTGACATTTAATAATCCGAGTCCTAAAAAAATAATAGAGAGAATTATAGTAATAATAAAAATTGTTTTTTCCATCCCTCTTTTTGTTCGATAGACATTGCCTTCTCCGCCGAAGACAGCCGAAAGTCCGGTTCCTCTTGTTTGAAGGATAATACTAATTATTAAGAGGATAGAGACAATTATTTGTAAAATGGAAATTAAGTTCATAAAAAGATATTAGAATAATATGTAATTTATTCTAATCTAAAGCAAGAGAGAAGTCAAGAAGTCAGAATGAAAAGATTTTAAGGGAGGTTGGCTTGATAAAATTTTTATTTTTTAGTATAATTGGGATAATTAACTTGGCTTTATGAGATTAAATTCCCAAGATAAAATTGTCATTAGGGGAGCCAAGGTTAACAATTTGAAAAATATTAATCTGGAAATTCCCAAAAATAAACTTACAGTAATTACTGGAATTTCTGGTTCAGGAAAAACATCTTTAGCCTTTGATACTATTTATGCTGAAGGACAGAGAAGATATTTAGAAAGTTTATCAAATTATGCTCGTCAAATTTTAGGCATTTTAGATAAGCCAGAAGTGGAAGAAATATCTGGTCTTTCTCCGACAATTGCTATTAACCAAAGAATGGTTTCTCGCAGTTCCCGTTCTACGGTAGGGACAATTACTGAAATCTATGACTACTTAAGATTGCTTTTTAGTCGAATTGGTTGTCCTTATTGTCCAAAATGTGGCAGAAGATTACAGCGCCAATCAATTAGTCAAATGACAGAAAAGATTGTTTCAACCTTTTCTGCGGGGTCTGAAATTTTAGTTCTTGCCCCGATTTTTTATTTTTCTGATAAACCAAAATCAAAAGAAAATTTTATCGCAAAGATTAAAGCAGCTGGCTATATTAAAGTAAGGTATCAGCATAGAGTTTATTCTTTGAAAGAACTAAGAAGTTTATCTTTTAAAAAGGAGAAGGATAAAAAAATATCTTTAGAGGTGGTGATAGACAAAATAAAGATTCCTCCGGAAAGAAGGATTTTAATTAAAGCCCTTAAGACAGCCCTTGATTTAGGTAATGGTCTAGTAAAAATTGTTTCTACTAAAAAGAAAACAAAAGAACTGATTTTCAGTAATCATTATTTTTGTCCTAAATGTAATTTTATTTTGTCTGATTTACAGCCAAGATTTTTTTCTTTTAATTCTCCTTATGGCGCTTGTCCTGAATGCCAAGGATTAGGTGAGAAACTAAGAGTTGATCCTCAGTTAGTAATTCCTAACAAAAATTTAACTATTTCTCAAGGAGCAATAAGACCATGGACAAGAATGGGTATTAGCAAAGGATTGGAATTATTAAAAAGGGTTGCCCAAAAATATAATTTTTCTTTGAATGTTCCTGTAAAAAAATTGAGAAAAAACGCTTTAAAAATAATCCTTTATGGCACAGGTAAAGAAAAGTATCTTCTTAATAATTCTTTAGTAGAGTATAAAGGAGTAATTGCTGATTTGGAAGAAAGATATCAGCAAGCGAATTCTGATTATTTAAGAAAAGAGATTGAAAAATATATGCGTGTTTTTGTTTGCCCTAAATGTAAGGGTAAAAGATTAAAAGAAGAGGTTTTAGCAGTAAAAATTGGGGGAAAGAACATTGCTCAAATAAGTGAGATGTCAATTTCCCAGGCAAGGAAGTTTTTAGAAAAATTATTAACCTCTCTTAGAGAAAAAAGGCAAATTAAGGAATATCGGATTTCTTCAGGATTGATAAAGAAAATAATTAATCAACTTCTTTTCTTAGAGAAAGTTGGCTTAGATTATCTAAGTTTGTCTCGTTCTTCTTTAACTTTAGCCGGCGGAGAGGCTCAGCGAATAAAATTAGCCAGCCAATTAAGCACATCTTTGTCAGGAATTATTTATATCTTAGATGAACCAACAATTGGTCTCCATTCTTTAAATGTTGAGAACTTATTAAAGACAATAAAGCAATTAGTAAAAAAGGAAAATACAGCAATTGTAGTTGAACATGACCGTGAGATTATTTCCTCTGCTGATAAAGTTATTGACCTTGGACCAGGAGCAGGTAAGTATGGTGGTAAAATCGTTGCCCAAGGGACTCCTCAGGAGATAAAGAAAAACAAAGATTCTTTGACTGGTGCTTATTTAAGTGGTCGTTTAAAAATAGATTGTCCCTCCAAAGTAAGAAAAGGAAATAATAAAAAGATAATTATAAAAAAAGCAGCTGCTTTTAATTTAAAAAATATAGATGTAGAAATTCCTTTAGGAAAATTTGTTTGTCTGACTGGCGTTTCTGGTTCAGGAAAATCAACTTTAATGATTGAAATTTTAGCCAAAGCATTGGCTAAAAAATTCTATCGGGCTAAAGAGACACCGGGTAAACACCAAGCAATTTTAGGGATTGAAAATATTGATAAAGTAGTTATCATTGACCAATCACCAATTGGTCGGAGTCCCCATTCTAACCCAGCTACTTATACAGGTGTTTTTAGCTATATTCGGGAAATTTTCGCTCAAACAACTGAGGCAAAAATCAGGGGTTATACCCCTGGCCATTTTAGTTTTAATGTGGTCGGTGGAAGGTGTGAAACCTGTAAAGGAGAAGGAATGATAAAAGTGGAGATGAGTTTTCTCCCCCCTGTTTATATTAAATGTGAAGATTGTAATGGCACTCGTTATCGACCAGAGATTCTTGAAGTCCATTATAAAAATAAAAATATTGCTCAAGTTTTAGATATGTCTATAAAAGAAGCAAGAAATTTTTTTGCTGATAATCATTTTATTAAAAATAAATTAGATATTCTTTGTGATGTTGGGCTTGGTTATCTAAAACTTGGTCAACCAGCACCGACTCTCTCCGGCGGAGAAGCCCAGCGGATAAAATTAGCCGCTGAACTTTCGCGTAAATCAACAGGAAAAACATTGTATCTTTTAGATGAACCAACAATTGGTCTTCATTTTGAAGATATTAAGAGATTACTTAAAGTTTTAAATAAATTAGTAGACGCTGGCAATACTGTTTTAGTTATTGAACATGACTTAGATGTGATTAAATGCGCTGATTGGATTATTGATTTAGGACCGGGTGGGGGAGAAAATGGTGGTTATTTAGTTGCTCAAGGAACGCCGCACCAAGTTGCTAAAAATAAGAAAAGTTATACTGGAAGATATTTAAAAAAAGTTTTATCTTTAGAAAGAAAGAAAAGATAGAAGTAATTCTTATCTAAAATTGTATGCTAAATTTAGAGGAAGCAATTATTAAAACAATTTGTTGGTTTGATATTTTTGATTACCCTCTTACTCTTTATGAACTCTGGTCTTATTTATATCTACCTCTAGATAAAAGAGATTCTGAACTTCAAAAGGTAGACCTATCTTTTCTTAAAAGGCAATTGGAAAATAACCCTAATTTAAAAAAGAGTATTTCTTGCCAAGAGGGTTTTTATTTTCTTAGAGGAAGAGAAGAAATTGTTAAAATTAGAAAAAGACGTTTTAATATTGCTGAAAATAAATTTAAAAAGTCAAAAAGAATTATTAAAATTCTGCGCCTTTTTCCTTTTATAAGGATGATAGCTGTTTGTAATACTTTAGCTTATCGAGGAGCGCGGGAGGGAAGTGATATAGACATATTTATCATCACTGCTAAAAAAAGAATTTGGTTAGCCAGATTTTTCTCTCTTATTTTTCTTTCTATTTTGAATTTAAGGCCAAAAGAAAATGATTTAAAAGATAAAATATGTTTAAGTTTTTTTATTAGCGAAGACCATCTTGATTTGAGAGAGGTAACCAAAAAAGAATACGATGATATTTATTTGGTCTATTGGATAAGCCAACTTATTCCTTTTTATAATCACAAGGTTTACCATTTGTTTTATCAAAAAAACTTCTGGATAAAAGATTATCTTCCCTTTATCCAAGAAAAACTTACTGGAGAAAGATTTTATGCTGATTTGTCCTACTTTGCCAAAACAATCAAGAAAAGTTTAGAATTTTTAATTAATTTTTTTGGCGGTAATCGTATAGAAAAATTTTTATCTTCTTTACAAATGAAAAAACTTCCTCCAAAAATTAAGGAAAAAAGCAATCAGGGTGTAGATGTAGTTGTTAAGGAGGGGATTTTAAAATTTCATTTAAATGACCGTCGAGATACTTTTTATCGTTTATGGAAAAATAAATTAGAATATGTCCAAAAAACAATGGGAGAAAATTATTAATTTTTTTCTTTGTTTAGTTATTTTTTTTCTCCCTTGGCAGACAAGGTTGATTTTAAGAGAAGGAGAATTAAATAACGGTTTTTGGGAGTACGGAACCTACTCTCTTTATTTTCTTGATTTTTTGATGATTATTGTAATTATTCTTGGATTAGATTATTTTGATAAATTTAAACTAAAGGGTTTTTCTTTGAAAAAAAATTATTTATTTATTTTCGGGCTTGCTTTTATCCTCTGGTCTGCCTTATCTCTTCTTTGGTCAATTAATCGTCAATTATCATTGTATTATTTTTTACGTTTATTTTTAGCCATTTCCTTCTTTTTGGTAATCTCTCTTATCAAAGTAGATTGGCGAAAAATATCCTTTGCTTTTATTTTTGCAGGATTAATTCAATCTTTGTTGGCTTTTTGGCAATTTTTTAGTCAGAAATTTTTCAGTTCTAAAATTTTAGGCATTGCTTTTCAGACAGCCGGCCGATTAGGCAGTTCGGTGATTGAACTTGCTAATACTCGCTGGTTGCGCGCTTACGGAAGTTTTCCTCATCCCAACATCTTAGCCGCTTTTTTATTGACTGTTATTTTTTTTGATTTTTATTTAATAATAAAAGAAAAAAGCAAAATTGCATTTTATTTACTTCCTCTTTTCATTTTTGCTCTTTTAATAACTTTTTCCCGGGCAAGCATTCTTGTTCTTATTTTTATTCTTCTTCTTTGGATTTGTTTAAGCTTTATTTTTAAAGAACTTACAGATTTAAGGAAAATAGCCATTTTTTCTTTAATAATTATTTTTATTTTCAGCTCCCTTTTAGCGCCTTTTCTAATTGTCCGTTTAAAAGGTCAAGAAAGGGTAGAATTAATTTCTTTAAAAGAGCGGATAAACCAGTTTTATTTAGCAAAGAATTTAATAAAAAAATTTTTCTTTCTGGGGAGTGGCTTGGGAACTTTTACTTTTGCCTTTTATTTATTTCAGCCAAATTTTCCTAATTGGTATTATCAGCCGGTTCATAATATCTATCTTCTTATCTGGCAAGAATTGGGGATAATCGGTTTTTTTCTGTTTTTTCTCTTTTTGGTTATTGCTTTTGTTTATGCCTTTAAAAATAAGTTAAAAAATGAAGGAGTTTTTATTTTTTCTCTTTTTCTTTCCCTTTTAATAATTGGTCTTTTTGATCATTTTTTATGGACAATCAATTGTACTCTTGTTCTTTGGTGGCTAATTTTTGCTTTACTTTGGCAAACTCTTGACAAGGGGATTGTTGACGAGTAAAATTTTTTTATGGTAGATTAATTTTGGCAGTCAAAGTGAGAGTTTGCCAATTTTATAATCATTTATAACTAATAAAGAAAGGAGGTAAATATGAAACTAAAACCACTTCATGATCAAGTTATTATTAAACCTATTGAAGAAGATGAAGTAACTGCTGCTGGTTTAGTTCTTCCTGACACTGCGGAAAAAGAAAAGCCGCAGAAAGGCGAGGTTATTGCTGTTGGACCGGGTAAAATTTTAGAAAACGGACAACGAGCAGAAATGAGCGTGAAAGTTGGCGATAAAGTTGTTTTTCGCAAGTATTCTCCTGATGAAATCAAAATAGATGACCAGGAGTATTATGTTATTCGTGATGAAGACATTATTGCTATTATTGAATAATTAAAATTAATTTTAAAAACTATGCCTAAACAAATTATTTTTAATGAAAAAGCAAGAACAGCCCTTAAAAAAGGAGTTGATTTACTGGCTAATGCGGTCAAAGTAACTCTTGGTCCAAAGGGTAGAAATGTGGCATTAGACAGGGGATTTGGTGCACCTTTGGTTGTTTGTGATGGAGTGACTGTGGCTAAAGAGATAGAGCTAAAGGATAAGTTTGCCAATATGGGAGCGCAACTTTTGCAAGAGGTAGCCACTAAGACAAATGATAAGGTAGGAGACGGGACAACAACGGCGGTTGTTCTGGCTCAGGCAATGGTTGATGAAGGGCTAAAGAATGTGGCTGCTGGCGCTGATCCAATGGCTATTCGTCGGGGGATAGAAAAAGGCGTTGAGGCAGTAGTTAAGGAGATTAAGGAAAAAATTGCTAAGCCAGTTCAGGGAAAAGAAGAAATAGAGCAAGTAGCCACTATTTCAGCTAATGATCCTGAAGTAGGAAAAATTATTGCCGAAACAATGGAAAAAGTAGGAAAGGACGGAGTGATTACTGTGGAAGAGGGCCAATCCTTTGGTATTCAAAAAGAAATTGTTGAAGGAATGCAGTTTGACCGCGGCTACATTTCTCCTTATATGATTACTGATACAGAGAAAATGGAAGCAGTTTATGAAAATCCTTACATTCTTATTACTGACCAAAAGATTTCCTCTATTCAAACAATTCTTCCCTTGTTAGAAAAAATGGCTCAGTCAGGGAAAAAGGATTTAGTCATTATTGCTGATGAAGTGGAAGGAGATGCTTTGGCTACTTTGGTAGTTAATAAGTTAAGAGGCACATTTAATACTTTAGCAGTTAAAGCGCCTGGCTTTGGTGACAGAAAGAAGGAAATGCTTAAAGATATTGCTATCCTTACTGGCGGAACTGTTGTTTCTGAAGAGGTTGGTCTTAAGTTAGAAAATGTTCAAATTGAAGATTTAGGACAGGCGCGAAAAGTAGTAGCCACTAAAGAGACAACAACTATTATTGAAGGAAAAGGAAATCCAGAAGAAATTCAAAAACGTATTGCTCAAATAAAAAAAGAGTTGGAGATAACTGAATCGGACTTTGATAAAGAGAAATTGCAAGAAAGATTAGGTAAATTATCCGGTGGCGTTGCTGTCATTAAAGTTGGAGCAGCTACTGAGATAGAACAAAAAGAAAGGCAGCATCGAGTAGAAGACGCTTTAGAGGCAACTAAAGCAGCCGTAGCTGAAGGTATAGTTGTTGGCGGCGGGGTAGCTTATTTATCAGCCCTTCCG
>Ga0164318_10004718_pt1 | contig 13132 bp, 9 predicted proteins | sample GuaBasSedimGuay9_FD_113734 | JGI IMG/M metagenome (GOLD analysis project Ga0164318, IMG submission 113734) | Subseafloor sediment microbial communities from Guaymas Basin, Gulf of California, Mexico - Guay9, Core 4571-4, 0-3 cm | ecosystem: Environmental > Aquatic > Marine > Hydrothermal vents >... | reverse complement strand
GATCAACAACACTTTACCAGAGGACGAGAGTTGATGAGTAGCCCAGGCTGCATCGTCGAGGGACAGTGCGTTGATATGCGCCTCCTGCGTTCCTTCTTCTTCCTCTGGGTGCACCTGTGCCTGTAACACTTGCAAATCGTACGGCAGGTCGGTGAAAGTGAGGCCTACTCCCTCGCCGGCCGGGAGCACGACCCGGCGAGCGTCAAAGAGGACGCCATCGGCGATCAACTCCACCAGCGCGGGGACATCATCCTCTCCGTAGTTGACGAGTTGCAGAAAAGCCTGGGGGCCAACGGGTCCCTCGCGGGTAGCCAAGGCAGCGATCGCCAGGTTGCCCCCATCTCCTCCAATCTCCACGAAACGCACCTCGCCCGGCAAGGAGGGCAGGGTCGTCGCAAACGCTCCATCAGAAATGATCACCGCGCGGGGATTCGCCATACCGGCCAGACTGGCCGACGCCAGAGCGAAGGCGGCCTCCCAATCGGCCCGGCCGATGCTCGGCTTGGCTGCTTCCAAGGCCTGCCTCAAGGTCGCTCGATCCCCAGACGCCGAGGCCAACAATTCCGGTTGCGGGCCAACAGCGATGATCGTGGCGACGTCGCCGGCCCCCAACCCATCCACGATCTCCAGAGCGGCCCGGCGGGCTGCTTCGAAGCGCGTCGGCAAAACGTCCGTGGCCTGCATACTGGCGGAGGCGTCCAGCAAGAGCACGACACTGCCGCTGACCACCGCCGGGACAGGGACGAAGGGGCGCGCCAACGCGAAAGTCAACAGCGCCACGATGAGCAACTGAAGCAATAGAAGCAGATTGCGACGCAGTCGTTGCCAGGGTGCGTTAGCCTCCCGATCCCGCAACAATCGTTGCCAGAGAAACGTGCTGGAGACCAACACGTCTCGCCGACGCAACTTGAGCATATACAACAGGATGATCGCCCCCCCCAGTAGAAAGGAGAGCAAGAGCACCCCAGGAGCCAAAAACGACATGCGTCAGTCCTCTACGTATGAGATCCCGTGCTACCGCACCACTCCCGCCCGCCGCAGATCATACAATACCACCCGGTCGAATGGACAATCGGTCACCAGCGGCAGATAATGCATATCCCTGGAACGGCAAAGCCGACGGATTTCCTCGCGCCACGCCTCCACACGGCGATGATACAACGTGCGCATCCCTCCGTCAATCGTCACCTCCTGGGAGTCACCAGTCTCCACGTCCAGCAAACGGAGATCTCCTCCCAGCGGCGGCGATATCTCATCCGACGAAAGGAGGTGCATCACCACCACCTCGTGTCCATGGGCGGCCAGGGCCGTTAAACCATCCGCGTATCCAGATGGGGAAAACAGATCAGAGAGCACCATCACTAACCCGGCCCGGCCACCGGTGATGGCATACGTGCGCAAAGCAGCGTTCAGGTCAGTCGCGCCGTGTGCCGCCTGCATCTCCAACCACTCGAACATGCGCAGCGTGTGCCCCTGTCCACGTACAGGGCCAAAACGGGCCTGGATCGAAGACGAGCGGAGAGTAGAAATGGTCAAACGATCCCCCGACAATAAAGCTACGTACCCTATGGCAGCGGCTAATTGTCGCGCATAGCGCCATTTGTTCTGTTCAGCTCCGTCTTCCTGTTCAGATGATCCGCCCCAGTCCATCGAAGCGCTGCCATCCAGCAACAGGTGCACGGCCAGGTCCTCTTCCTCCTCAAACAACTTGACGTATGGACGTTCCAGGCGGGCGTAGATATTCCAATCCACCCGGCGCAGGTCATCTCCCTGTGTATAGTCGCGGTAGTCGGCGAACTCTACCGAACTGCCACGGCGGGTCGAACGGCGTTCGCCAACCGTCTGCCCGGCGCGTACCCGGCGCACCACAAGAGAAAGCGATTCCAACCGAGGCAACAGATCGGTATTCAACAACATACGATCATCTCTCCGCTATGGCCGTGCCGATATGAGGGAGTACCTCTCCACCGAGAGTGCCAATCTCCCACGTACGCAGGGGCAGCACAGGAGGGGCGGCTGAGTAGTGCCCAGTACTTGAGAATTTCGGTGGTAGGGCAGCCTTTCCAGGGGGCCGGCAAGCTAGAAAGCCCACCCCACGGCTCAGTTTTCCCAAGCACTGACTATGGCTCCTCCACCCGACGGACGATCTCCATCACGACCTGGTCGGTGGTGACCCCCTCAGCCTGTCCTTCGAAGTTAAGCAAAATCCGGTGGCGCAGGGCAGCCGGAGCGACTGCCCGCAGGTCCTCGCAGGCCACGTTGTAGCGCCCGGCCAGCAGCGCCGTCACCTTGCCACCCAGGATCAAGGCCTGTGCGCCGCGCGGACTGGCCCCGTAGCGCACGTACTTCTGCACCATCTCCGGGGCTGTCTCGTGGCCGGGATGGGTGGCAATCACCAGACGAGAGGCATACTCGGCCACAGGCGATGCGACCGGAACCTGGCGAGCCAGTTCTCCCATTGCCAACACCATGGCCCCATCGGCCACAATTCCGATCTCCGGCTCCACATTGCCGGTCGTACGGGTCAGAATCTCCACCATCTCCTGGGAGGAAGGGAACCCTACATTGACCTTAAACAGAAAGCGGTCGAGTTGCGCTTCCGGGAGAGGATACGTGCCCTCCATCTCGATGGGGTTCTGGGTTGCCATCACCAGGAACGGCGGATCCAGAGGGTATGAGCGATTGGCTACCGTCACCGTGCGCTCCTGCATGGCCTCCAACAAGGCACTCTGAGTCTTGGGAGTAGCGCGGTTGATCTCGTCGGCCAGCAGCAGATTGGTGAAGACCGGTCCGGGCTGAAATCGGAATTCCCGCCGGCCATCCTCCGCCTCCTCCAGGATGTCGGTTCCCACGATGTCGGCCGGCATCAAGTCGGGGGTGAATTGAATGCGGGCAAAGCGAAGATCGAGCACTCGCGCCATCGTACGCACCAACATCGTCTTTCCCAGACCCGGCACGCCCTCCAACAACACGTGTCCCCCGGCAATGAGAGCCACCAGAGTATGCCGCACTACGTCATGTTGACCGACAATGAACTTCCCTATTTCGGTCTCGATACGGGCAGCCGTCTCACGGAATTGCTGCGGTGATATATTTGTCATCTTCATATCCTTCTAGCGATGTGGTCGCGGTCCAAGCAAGGTTTCCAGGCTTCCCAGATTGGCCTGGGCATAGGGCAACCGCCCACGGGCGATCTGTTCCGTGATGTCCTCGATGGACCCGGAGAGCCGTTAAAGCTGAGGACCGCCGTGGGCATTTGAACCTGCATACTCTTCACACACCACATTCACCTTCATCGGATTCATCGGAATGCGCTCGGTAATGCACTCGACAGAACACCAGCGCCTGACGCAATCCATCCAAACAGCGGTTCTCGTCGCTCACATCCCAGGCATGCGGGTCCAACTCCACGGTGATAGTGCCCGTGTATCCCTCGATGGCCATCCGCCGCAACAGATCGGCCAGTGGCAGGTGGCCGTCGGTCAGCAAGCGATGCTCTTGACCGTTGAAGTTGGAAAGATGAACGTGCACGATCCGCTCGTGCAACAGATCGTAGGCCGCTACGGGATTCAAGCCCCATGTTCCCAGATGGGTCGTGTCCAACGTCACATGCGGGAAACGTGCCATTTCCGACAACACATTGAACCAGTAGGGATTCAAGGCCATTTTTCCCATTCGCTTGGCGGGCATATTTTCCACCCCAATGGTGATACCGCTCTCAGCTTCCAATGCAGCCAGCGAGCTACCATTTTTCAGAAACTGATAATACGGCCCTCGGCGAGGAATCGGCAGTGGCAGCATCCACCGGCGCGACCGTCGGCCATACCATTGCACGGAAATAGCGTGGATTTTCAGAGGCAAATGCGTGACTACCATCTGGGCCCCCAGCTCCTGCGCCAGGGTCACCGAGCGTTGCAAACGGGATAGTTGACTATCGGGCCAATCGGGTATGTGGGGTAAAAACGGGCTGTGCACAACCATGATCGGTAAACCGTACTCAGATGAAAGCCGCCGCAGGTATGCCGGTTGAGATGTATCCCAGCGATCGTCCACCAATACTTCCATACCGTCATATCCGGCCTGGGCAGCTAACTCGAACGCCCTGGCTGTGCCATAGTTGTAGATCGAACCGGTCGAAAGAAGAATCATATCACTCCCATTTGTCGCTCTCTTTGGTCTCGACGCAAGCGCGGGCACGGCGCACCCATTCCCGTTCGGCCTCGAACGTCAGCGCCTCCAGAGCTTGATCCCAGGGTAGCCAGGCCGGTTCAAACTGCGCTTCTCCACCGTGAGGCGGGGCAGAGTCCGACAATGCCATCAGGAAATATCGTTCGGTGCGCACTACCAGCCGCCCGGAGTGAACGAACTTGACCACCTGGGTTCCCAGGTCCGCCAGTACCGTCAGATCGCCGTAGCCGCTCTCCTCCCGAACTTCCCGCAGAGCGGCGGATTGCACACCCTCGCCCGGTTCGACGTGCCCTTTGGGGAGCCGCGTTTCATTGCAAGATGGACGGCGTAACACCAACACCATCCCATTCCTGTTTCCCCCATCTCGCACGACGACGCCGCCGGCAGCCAGGTAGTGTACCGCGGGTAGCGTATGCTCCAAGAAATCCTGTACCTCATAAAGGGAAGCGCAGATTCGGGCTGCATCGGGGAATGGTTGCCCGACCGTCCACCGGGTGGGGACCGCTATACAGTGCATACCGGCGGCACAGGCGGCCTCGACCCCCTGAGGGGCATCGTCCAGCGCCAGGCAATCGGCCGGTGGAATGCCCAACCGTTGGGCAGCCAACAGGTAGACGTCCGGGGCCGGCTTCCCATGTGCGACTTCGTCCCCCATCGCTACGGCTTCGAAGCGATCCTCCAGACCCAAGATGTTCAAGGCCATACGGACGTAGCGGCGGTGTCCCGAAGTGGCAATACCCAGGGGGATTTCCCGCGCCGTCAACGCATCCACCAGCGCATAGAGGCCCGATTGAGCCTGCAACTTGGTCGGCAGGGACTCCAGGAACAGCCGATCTCGCTCCGCCATGGCCTCATCCGGGCCAATGGGCAGCCCAAAATGCTGACAAACGATCTGGGCCGAATCGGATACCCGCAGCCCGATCAGTGTGCGATAGAAGGGGATGGTCATCCGATGGCCATAGCGGCTCACCACTTGATCCCAGGCAGCCATCGCCAGTGTTTCGCTATCCACCATCAGACCGTCCAGGTCGAAGATCACAGCTCGCAGCATCATCAGTCGAATGCTCCTCTATGGCTCCAAGGAGCTGAAATAGTCACGCACGTATTGCTTCATACCCAGCGGGATATAGCTTCCTTCCAACGCGGAGCCTGCACGGGCGGCGTACTCCGCATAGACTTCCTGGTAAGGCACATTGGCCTGTCCCTCCTTTGGGGCCGGAAGAGGAACCTCCCCGGAGACCATTCCACCCTCTCCCCCCTCCCGTCCGATGTTCGAGCCAACACCCTCCTCGTCCAGGCGGTAGGGGACGTACATTTCCGCATATGGCGCACCGGTGCCCGCATCCTCTCTATGTCCAGCCTGGGCTTGCTGACCGCTTCCCTGCCCCCCCGCCGCTCCCCCCGTCGCTCCCCCCGCCATCCCGCCCGCCTGTTCACCTCCCTGTCCACCCATTTGCCCACTGGCCATACTGCCTTGTCCCGGACGTGAAGCGGTCGTGCTCCCACTTGCTTGGGCAATCTCCTGACGCCCTTCGGCTAATTGGGAAAGGCTACTTTCCAAAGCCTCCTGCCCCGCGACCTGTTCACCAGCCTTCTTCATCTGCCGGGCGGCCTCCCGGATCGCGGCGCGTGCTTCGGCTGCATCTCCCCGTTGGATAGCAGCGGCGGCCCGGTTCATCTGTTCGGCCAGCGCCGGATTGCTTGCGGCCAAGGCGGCGGCGGCCTGCGCCAGTTCTTCGGCCAGCGCCAACTCCTCTTCACGGGTCAATGCCCGTCCCTTGGTGCCGCTAAAGGCGGCCAAGGAGCGCGCCGCGGCCTGGTAGTCCCCGGCAGCCAACGCCTCGGCGATATCCTGCGTCAACGACGAATCGGACAGCGCTTCGCCTGCTTCGGATAGGCCCTTCTGGACAGCCGCCGCCTGTGGATCGCGTAATTCCGCCAGGGTCTGCTCTACCTCCGAGAGGGCAGCCATCGCCTCTTCCGGCGCGGCGTGCTCCTTACTCTCCTCAAGGGCGGCTATCGCCTCGTCCAGAGCTTGCATCAACGCTTCCCGCTCGGCCTCAGTCAGGCCTTCGGTCTCCGCCAAGGCCGTGCGCATCTCATCCAGGGCCGCCACCTGTTCCTCGATCTTCTGCTGCACCGCAGCCCGCTGACGGAGCAAGTCATCCTGGGGATTCGGCAGCCAGAGTAACACTACCAGGGCGCACAATAGCAGGCCGGCCACCTTCAGCGCACGTCGGGAAGCGGTCAGAGGGAGGGCAGCCCGCACGTCCACCCGGGTGATGGCCGCCAATGTATCGGCCAGTTGCGCCCGGCCCATCGCCCTTGGTGTCCGCAATCGTCCTGTCCCGATCTCCACCGCTGTCGTCAAGCGATCCGCCAGACCCAGGCGATGGTCGAAAACTCGCGCCCGGCGGTGCAGAGAACGCGGTCGCAGCCAGGCAGCTAATACGCCGACCGTCATGCCCAGCAATAACAACGCTCCGCTGATGACAATCAACCAGCGCAGCGGCAATAACGGCCAGATACGGGCAGCCAATGCCAGCAATACGCCTACCCCTCCCCCGGCCACAGCGCCCCACGGCCCCCAGGTTAAGCTTTCCACCAGTCGCAACCGCAGGTCACACCGCCGAAGATAGGAACGAATTCGTACCACTTCTCGTTTTCGTGAGGGCATCGCGCTCTCCTTATAAAAAATCCTACTGCTCCTGCCGGCGCACACGCAGGACGGCTATCCCGATTAAGATGGTCCCCAGTATCAGGTAGACCAGAGAGTACACGATCCACCCCGACGGAATCGGGATGCGGTGGGTGGAGTCTATGGTATACCAAAAGTAAAACAGAGAATTTTCTTCCATTAGAATCACCTCGGTCATCACAGCAGCGGAAATCGGACTGATGCTGACGACAAAGAAGACTAGATACATCGCCACGGCCTCGAATATCCACGAGTCGGGCGTCCAATCGTACAACCAGGACTCCCCCAACGTGAGCAAGAGTAACATCAAGAGGGGAAAACCAATCGTCAACAACAGTGCCGAGACGTAGGAGATGACGGTAGCGGCCAACGTGGTGCGCAGGAAAGCAGAAAAAAGTATTCCGATGGCCGCGAAGGCAAAAGCGGTGACCAACAGAAACAACAAGGCAACGGCCAATTCCTCAATGACAACGCCCCCCAACACGAACGCCAGGCTCTCCATCGGCACGGCCACCAGGATCAACACCAAGATGAAAATCAACGCCGCCAGGAGTTTACCGAACACCACTCTGGAAGCCGGGAGGAGCGTAGTGCGCAACAACTCATATGTCCGCCGCTCCCGTTCCCCACTGATGGCCCCGGCCGTGAAGGCCGGTGTGATGAATGTGACCATGAAGATTTCAATCACCACCACGCTGAAAAAGATTACCTTGCCCAGATAGGCCATTTCCGCCCCCCCAGGCCCGGAGGAATCGGCAGTATAAGCGTAATAGATGAGAGAGGTGAAACAGGTTAACAGAAGCAAATAAACGGTGATTACCACGAAGGCCCGCGCCCCACGCATCCGTCCGCGCAATTCCTTGATCAGCACCGGGTTCGACTCCCGGGGCCACCGCTCCCGCTTCCGCTCCCGACGACCGGCGCGCTGAGGCTGGTCGTTCTTCTGGGTTAATTGTCCCTGCTCAACAGTTATGCTCTCTGCCAAGCGGCACCTCCTTTTATCCCGCTACTCCCGCTCCATGCGCCGCACCGCACCCCACCACAACAGCCCGACGCCCCCTAACTCAAGCAATATGACGATCGCAGTAATCATCCCCTGCATCAGCAACATAGACTCAATAAGCGACGAGTTCGCCCCTGCCTCGTATTCCAGACTTGGGCCCACCGTCAGGAACGAGGATTGCAACCACACCAACGGCATAAACATACTCATCATCATATTCAGCAGATAATTTCCCACCCGTATGGCGATGATCGCCCCGTAGGTCAAGGCGATAGCAGTGTTCGACGAACGCGCCAAGACGGAGGCAAACAGCCCGATCATCCCATGGAGAGCGATATCCACCCACGGGCGCAACCACCCTAACAGAGCTATCATTACTGCAATGGCAATCATTTTCTTGCCCGCCTGGAACACTTCCCCCATGTCAAGCAGGTCCGAAACTCCGCCGACAGGCAGCGACATACCTATCAACTGCGTAAATGAGCCCATCCCGGCGGAAGCCATAACGAGCTGAAACGGCATCAACACTACCAGGACGACGAAAAGAGGCCACCAACGTACAAGACATCCACCAACCTTCCCAAACAAGAGCGAACGTGTGGATAACACCGTCACCCGCAGCAGATCGAGGGTGCCCTGTTCGCGCTCCCGGACGATGGAGACGGCAATCGTAGCTGGCAGAATCCACATCAAGGCAGCCGTCCCCAAGCCTCCTACGACGTTGGCAACACATCCCATCGGCAAGCTGGATGCCGTCAAAGTGATCGGGACCCACGCCAACCCTGTTGGGAACTGAGGCCCTACCAACAGATACACAATCCACAGAATGGCCATCCCCAATGCAGCGCCCAGCACCACCGGAATGACCCACAGTACCCAGCGGTCCGGCCACCACCGTTTGCGCCGCATCCGTCGGAGTTCCAGGGCAATCAGGGGATGTGTTCGAGCCGCTTGCCAGACTTTCATCACTGAATCTACCCTTTGTCCCGAAAATAAACCGGGGCGAGCACCGGAATGGGGATTCTGGCGCTGCGGCCCGCTAATCCCCACGGCACTGCCTCGAACCTTTGCCCCGAAAACGACCGTCTTGCGGGCCGTCACCATTCCGACGGCCCGCCGGAGCCAAGGCACGCCTGCCCCTACAAGACTACGAGACGACGCCTCGTGTCAACCGCATAAAGAGATCTTCGAGATTGCCGCTCTCCTCGCGGAACGTCGTCACCGGGAAGCCAGCCTCGATCAACGCCTGCAGCAGCGCAGCCAAGGTTGCATCATCGCCCTCGAATGTGACCAACAGGTCGCCCTCATCACCGTTCACAGCCCGCTCTACACACAAAACGCCGGGGCGTCCCTCCAGCCAGGTCAACGCCTCGTCGCTGCGCTCCAACAATCCCACCAACACGCTCCTTTGAACGCGGATACGTTCCCGCATCTCTTTCATCGTTCCAGAGGCCACCAACTTGCCCGCTTCGATGATACCGATGTGGGTACACACTTCCTCGACTTCGGAAAGGATATGCGATGAAACCAGGATGGTCTTGCCCATCTGCTGAAGTTCCCGCAGCAATTCCCGGATCTCCACTCGGGCTCGAGGGTCCAGGCCGGAGGCCGGTTCATCGAGGATCAACACCTGAGGGTCGTGGGCCAGAGAGCGAGCCAGACACAGGCGCTGCTTCATTCCCCGAGAGAGGGCGTCCACGTAATCATCCCGCCGGTGCTCCAAATCAACCAGCGCCAACAGATCGCCGATCAAACCGCTCCGCACCGAGGCCGGGATACCGTAACAGGCGGCGAAGAAATCCAAATATTCCCACACCTTCATATCGCCGTAGACGCCGAAGAAATCCGGCATATACCCGATGACCCGCCGCACTCCACGCCGGTCCGTGAGCACTGAGCGTCCGGCCACCCAAGCCTGACCAGCGGAGGGGCGAAGGAGCGTCACCAGGATACGCATCGTTGTCGTCTTCCCAGCGCCGTTTGGCCCTACAAACCCAAATACAGACCCTTCCTCTACAGTCAGGTTCAATTCGTTTAGTGCCAGCAGCTTTCCATACCGTTTACTCAAGCCACGTGTTTCGATTATCGCCGCCATATTCGTCCCTCTCTATGTATCCGATTGCCGGCTGACCGTTGAGATGTGTGTCTCGAAGCTCAGTCTAAACCTAAACCTTATTGCCACCCCGTGATCGTGACCGAGATGCTCTCGACATCCAGGGAAGCATCCACGCCATTCTCCACCTGGATCAGCACCTCTCCCGAAGGAATAAAATAATCCTCTGCCGGGCTAACTCGATAGTGTCCCCATCCGCCATTCAGCGGATCCCAATCCGCGTGAGTATGATTCCATATAGAGATCGTCGGTTTTCCAGAAGTACTATACGTACTGCCTAGCACATCCAATTCTATCACTTTCACCCGCCGCAGAGTGACTCCCGGCAGAAGTGTGCAACGGTAGGTGATTCTGGCTTCGGATTCCATATGCGCCCCCATAGGCCACACTCTCACATCTCCCTCGGTTTCGTCGGGCTGACAGGAGATCAAGCTGGAAGAAATAGTGGTTAAATTGACTGTCTCCAGCCCCCTCACCGGTAGGTCATACAAATACAAGATCATCTCGGAGGTCTTGAAAGGACGCCCTACCACCTGCGCCTCCACTGGCGAAGTGTCGCTCCACCCAACGAGATAGGCGCTGCCCTCCAGGGACAAGGGATTGTCGTACGGAGAGAGCGCCTCGATGAATTGGAAACGGCGATAGAGGTCGCGGTCATCCCAATAACTTCCCGACCCCATAATCTGTTCTATCAAAGAGCTTTTCGCCGTAACCTGCCGATAGGGCAAATTGATTGTAACCTCCTGCCCGACAGCCAGGTCGCCCAACCGTTCCACCTCTTCACCCGAGATGAGAACAGCTTCCTTCAACGGAATATTCCCATTGCGCACCGTCCCTTTCAACTGAATAAGGCCAGCGGCATCCATCACCAGGCCCAGGTCCGCCTCCACCTCGGCGACCGTCACGTAGCCGCTGGCAATGAAGGGTTGAATTCCCCCCACATCCACTCGCAGATCGGCTACCTGCACCCCATCCGGCTGCATCCGGATGTGCAAAGGTTGTCGGGAAGGCCCAGAGTTAAACGGCCCGCCCGATAAACTCGTCACGCCCAATTCGGCCAATTGGAGGTCGTATGTCGTCCGGCGGGGAGAAAATAGGCCCACGGCCTCTGTCCATCGTCCCACCTGTCTTTCCTCCGGCACATAGACTACCCCCAGGCGATGGATGATCGCCTGAACGCCACGGATCTGGAAACCCGTTGCATAGGCGCAGCCGGCAAATCCCAGGATCAGGATAGGGATCGTCACCCAAGCCAATTCCCGCCGGTCCATCTTACGCAAGATCGCGTAATTGACCGGGCCGATCAAAGCAGTATAGCACAACATAAACCCCAGTATTGGGAGCACGGAAGGGAGTTCCACCCCAGGGATAGCTCTGATGGCCTCCCATAGGGTGTACGAGTTCTGAATGGTGAGTCCCCGCAGGGCATCTATACGCACGGTCATCATTGCCTCCCAAAGATGCATATAGTCGTCCCAGCGGGTGAACGGATTGAGAGATAAGTCCAACGCCCACATATCTACCCATCCTTCACCATAGGTCTGCCGGACCCACAGAGCGATATCGCTATCCCCGTCCTCGTCACCGTCGTCACCGCCCGCTTGGGCCAGGACGATCTCACTCCCCTCGTGCGGGAAGAGGTCGGCCAGGAGATACGGGCCGGGCACCACTGAGGTTCCCCACTGCTCGCTCAAGGCCGGCAAATCGTCTACGGACAGGGAACCGACCACCGTCGCCGGCAGCAGATCGGCCAGGCCAGCCACTGTCCGGTCGGCCCCGGCTCCCCCGCCGACTATCAGGTGGCCACCATGCGCCAGCCACGTTTCCAACGCCTGGTACTGATCATCCCGGAGAGTGGTCGTATCCACATCATCCACGACTAGCACATCCAGCCCTTCCCATCCCAACGGGTCTGGCGGTAACGCATCCACCGAGAGATGCGCCACCTGGGCATCCGCGCTGGCCGGGGTAACGTCGTTAAAGAAGTTCAAATCCGATGGATGACTGCTGAGCACACCATAGAGGCGGTCGTTTTTGTCAACCCGCAGGATGGGGACCCGCTTATGGATCAATATCCGTTCCCTCCCACCATCATTGGAGACAAGCAACAAGTTTAGAGGAGCACGCAGGTGCGTCGAGGAAAGATAGAAGTAGAATGCTTTCCGAGAGTGCGTTGGCAGAACGACCGAACGGGTGTAGACGTCCGGCGTTGATGCCCCTACCGTTTCAGCTTCAGAGACTCGCAGTTCCCCCGTGATCTCCGGCCCGTCGTTCGTCAACACCACATACACCGGGCACCATATACTGCTATCAGCCGAACGACAGTACCCATCAAAGCCGACCGTCACCTCCATTGTGAGGGCGGAGCCTTGCGCCAGGACAGTCGGCGATGGGGACCCCGTTATACCCGTCAGCGCCACACCGGTAAGTACGAAAAACACTCCCACCAATCTTGTCCATCGCTTCACGACTAGACTCCTATACTAAACTTGTGGCACAACAAATGTAGGGAAATTGCTCAAATCAACACAGAAAAACACAGACCAATGACGATCCTCAGAGTCCGTGTCATCTGTGTTCCGTCCGGGCTACGTCTGGGTAGATACTCCGTGAAATTCATGTACATCCGTGATCAAAGGGGAGCAAGGAGTAACTGCTCAGTAACTGCTCAGGCTACTTCTTTAGCGATTGAAATCGCCTCTGGAGGGCTTGCAGCCGAGCGTCCACCTGCGTGGACGCGCCTGTCCACGCAGGTGACAGCCAGCTTTAGCTCCTCAGGTGCGGTTTCAACCGCTGGCCTGAATAGTAACACGCAGGATATGTACAAACCGATGTGCCCCCCTCTATACTACAAGATGTCCAATCTTTCTCATCAGTTCCATCATTCCCCAAACAGGGTATGGATTCCCCCCCAGACATGCCGCTATTATAGCATAATAGGCTTTAGACTCAACTACGCGTCTCATACGGGAAACAGACGACTTTTAGCAAATATAACCATTCATTATCCGGCACATTGGTCGTTAACTCTCCCACAGGTTTGAAAATTACGTCAATTGCACGTGTATCCCCCGCACCAGGGCACAAAGTGCCCCAAAATCTCATCCGAACCTGCGGAAGGGTCAAAATG
>Ga0164318_10004715_pt1 | contig 13135 bp, 10 predicted proteins | sample GuaBasSedimGuay9_FD_113734 | JGI IMG/M metagenome (GOLD analysis project Ga0164318, IMG submission 113734) | Subseafloor sediment microbial communities from Guaymas Basin, Gulf of California, Mexico - Guay9, Core 4571-4, 0-3 cm | ecosystem: Environmental > Aquatic > Marine > Hydrothermal vents... | reverse complement strand
GGAAACAGATAGACTTAGAATAAAGAGATAGCGGAAGAGGGCGTATCTTCCCATTGTAGAACGAATGGAACGGGACTCTTTCGGAGGAGGCACGAACAGAGCGGCTGTATGTCCGCCTCTGCTGACGCCGACTTACACATTCCCTCAAACTGCTGTCTTCCTGAAGTGCTTATCGGAGCAGACCTATCTTGACGATCCCGTCTTTATGAATGGTAAGCAGAAATACGCTCTGGTTGGTCCGTTGGCGGAAGGATATCTCACCCGATGCGCCTTGGAATTGCCAGGTCCCGTCCAGTGCCTGACGGAGCTGTTCTCGGGTCCTGGCCCCCTTCTGCCAGGCCTGTAAGATCAAATAGGCGGCGTCGTATCCGAAGGCCGCCACCTTAGTGGGATTCCTGCCGTATCTCTGCCTGAACTGGTCGACAAATCTCCGAAGGGCGGGGGAATCGTTCTGTTCAAAGTATTCGCCCACAAAGATCGCCCCTTGCACATACTCACGCCCCAGTTGGAGGAGTTTCGGACTGTTCCATCCGCCTCCCCCTAAAAGCTGGGTTTCAATCCGCCAGAATGCAATCTGAGGAGCAATTAGGGCGATCTCCTGGGGAGTTCCTACTACCAGAAATCCCTCGATAGTCGTCACTGGAGCCAGTGTCTCGGTTGTATCCTGCATGGCCAGTATCGATTCTAACGAGTCAGGCGGAAGCAATTCCAGGCCGGCTTCTCTCACCTTTTGCAGTTGTGTTCCAAAATCGGTTGTCCCGGTGGTGTACCAATCCTGAGCTACCACCTTGCCCCCAAGCTTTTCTATCCGTTGGACAAAGCCCTCTGCCATCTGCTGACCGCGGGCATTTAGTGGAGCCAGTACTGCCAGGGCCTTGAAGCCCAGGTCCCTCGCCGCATATTCGGCCATTCGCTCCGCCTGGATTCTGGGAGTAGTATTCAACTGGAAGATATACTCTCCGATGGTGGTCAGTCTGTCCTGGTTTGCGGTGGGAGCAAGCAAAGGGACTTTTGCGCAGTTGGCCACTGCCGCAGCCGCTACTGTCGGCAGGCTGAAGACAGGCCCTACCAATGCCAGCAGATTCTCCTGCTCTGCCAGCTTCTGGGCAGCCTTGACCGCCCCAATGGCACTGCTTTCAGTGTCTTTCACTACCAGAGAAAGCCCAGAGGAGCTTTCTCCATCCCCAAAGGCCAGTTTCACCCCGTCTAAGAGGTCCTTTCCAAAGGTGCTGTCCGGCCCGGAAACAGGACAGAGAAGGCCAACAATTGCAACTCCGGGAGAAACAGGACCTACTTCGGGTTCCCGAGCCCCAATAAGACCCTTCCTCCGAAGTTCTTCGACCTGCGATGGTGAGAGTTTGGTTTCGACAATCCGGTCGATTATCTCCTGGGCTCTTCGCCTCAGTTTGCTGTCACCTCTGCCTCCAACGACTTTGGCATATTCCTCCACTGCATCGATATACTTCCACTGCCGGAATCGGCATCCGGCAATAAGGTAGACAGCATAAGGAGAGTATCGACTTTTTGGATAAGCTTCCAGCAACCTCTGGGCTGCCTGGATCGCCTGCTCGTATTCGCCCAGTTTGTAGAGGGCCTTGGCCACCATTAGCTGCGCTGCTGATGACCTCTGGTTTGGAGGTAATTCCTGGAGAATCTTTTGGAAATTGCCCAGTGCGGCCAGAAACTCGCCTGTTTTATAGCTTCTTACCCCCTGGGCAAAAAGAGTATCTGCCCGCGGGCTGAAGCCCCTGCCGCTGCAAGGAGCACCCCAAACAGATAAACCAATCGCCAGTATGATAATAAGAAGCCTGTTTCCTCCTCTCATTTTCCCTCCGACATGTTTTCTCTCACAAATCTCTAATCTACCACATCGGCTTTAGCATCCCCAGTCCCGGATTTCGCAAGAAGCCTGAGTGAGTTAGTCCTAAATGCTGGCTCTCCCTTGCCCTCCATTCTCTGAAGCCCAAACAGGGCTCCTCCGATGAGGCTGACGGCAACACCTATGGCGTAAATCATTAATGATAACGAGAGGGCTTCGGAACTACCTCTGCCAACCCTGGAGAGCAAAAATACATATCCAGCCTCTCGCACTCCTACTCCATTTACAGACAGGGGAAACATACTTACAAGTCCAATCACCGGTACAAACAGGATGAAATCAAAGACAGATAGACCCAAACCAAGTGCCTGGCTCACAGAATAGCTGAAGACTACAATGAACAGTTGATAAGAGATGGAGATGGCAAAGACTGTTAATAGCGTCCCTGGGTAGCGCCGGTAGAGGTTCACCGATTCAGAAAAGTGGACCAGTTTTTTCCCTATTCCCATCGCCTTGATCTTCTCCAAAATCTGAGTAAGATACGAAAAAAATCGCTGATTAAAAAATAGGAGTAGAAAAAATAGCAGCAGAGAGAAAAACAGAATACTCAATATGAGAACATAGTTACCACCCATCTCTGGGGATATGAATATCAAGGAGAACAGAACCATAACGGTGATAGCGAAAAATCCTATTAACCGTTCGGTGAAGACGGAGGCCAGGCAGAGAGCCATTTTCCCGTTCTGTTTAGCTGCGCCGTAGGCCCGGTAAAGGTCGCCCCCGACACTTGTAGGAAGAAAATTATTGAAGAAAAGGCCAATAAAATAGAGCGACACAAGCTTCTTGAAGGGAAGGTTAATCTTTTGTGTTTGCAGTAAGATATACCATCGGCAAGAGATTATAAAAACTGTAGAGACATAGATTAGAAAAGCAACTGCTAAGAAGAGGAGATTGGAGGAGTTTACTATGGAAAGGATTGCTTTAATATCGGTTCTGGAGATCAGGAAGGCGAGTAAGGAGAGGCTTACCAGTACCTGAAGTGCCTTTAGCGCATTTTTTTTCATCGGCTTTGTGTGTCTTTTGTGACTTATGTAACTAAACCCTCGGATTTCATTAACTTCATGACGCCGTTTAGGACATCCTCTACGTCAATTTGATCGATGCAGGCAAAATCTCCTCGCCGACAGGATAGTGGTTGGGGAGAATAAAAGAAACAGGGACTGCAGGGAAGCTCCTTTCTAACTATAGTATATTTAGTGCAATAGGGACGGACCCAGACCGGGTTGGTTGGCCCGAAGATAGCTACCACCGGAACCTTCAGAGCGGCTGCTACGTGCATAAGCCCTGAATCGTTGCTCACAAATAGATCACATCTTTCAATTAGGGCTGCAGTTTGTCGCAATGTTATGCCTTTTGCCAAATAACCTTTACATTCCATCAGGGCAAGGATTTCCTCAGCTAATTGAATCTCATCCGGACCACCAAAGATAATCGTTTTGGCTTTATACCTCTTAGAGAGGATATCTGCGAGTTGCGCGAATTTCTCTTTCGCCCAGCGCCTTCTCTGTTGGTTTTTGAATCTGGCTGTGCCAGGATGGAATCCTATCAATAGACCGTCTTCAAGTTTTTCTTTGGATAACCACTCTTCAGCAAATCTTCTATCTGCATCAGCGAGCCAGATCTCGCCTCCTCGCCCTTCACGTCCCTTACATCCCAGAACTTGCACCAGAGCGATATTCTCCTCTATATCATGTCTCTCATCCTCTTCGTGGATTGTCCTGTTATTCAAAAAATTGAAGTTCAAGCTGTCTTGGTGGTTATACCTGTGACCTAATCTCTTCTTCGCTCCAATCAGGAAACTGATTAAGTTGTATTCTCTGCGATTGGCTGGATAGGCGTTCAGGGAAACATCAAACTTTCTTTTTCTGAGATAGAATAAGAAGTTTAGGGACCTTATGGGGTTTCTGTTTAGGAAATCCCAGTATAGGACTTCGTCAATATAGGGGTTGGTTTCCAACAGTTCTCTAGCCCCTTTGAACATCACCAGAGCAGCAATGTGTGCCTCAGGAAAGGTCTCACGCAACAGTCTAACTGCTGGGGTAGAAAGAAGTGTGTTCCCAATTCCCGCGAGACTTATAACCAATATCCGCATATTGCTATATTACTTTACCCTCTTCAGGCTTTCCTGAGCGGCGGCGTTCTGCCGCAGGAGTTCAACTTCTTTCTTCAATTGTTCATCCTCAGGGTAGAAGGGTATGAGTTTCTCCAAGACATGAAGGGCACCTCGGTAATCCCCTTCTTTTTTCAACAGCATTGCCAACCCGTAATATCCATCCGGAGCAGAAGGAGCTACAGAGATCAGCCGTCGATAAGCCTCCACGGCCTTGTCCCTCTCTCCCAATTTTTCCGCAAGGGCCGCTAAATAGCCAACTGCCCGGGGATTATCCCGAGCAGAAAGCAGACCCTGGTCAAGATAAGATTTCGCTTCCTCTTCGTTTCCCATTCTAAAGCAGAGCTCGGCCAAAGTATGATATTCGGCCCAGCCCATAGAGAGTACATCTTGGAATTTTTTCATCGTCCGATAGGCCCCTTCTTTGTCTCCGTTCTCCAGATAGGCCTCGGTGAGCACAAGAAAAGCAAACTTGTAGTTTCCCAGGAGTTTTCTTGTATTCCAATCTTTGAAGACCTTTGGATCCTTAACTCCCCGGTATTGATATACCTCCAGAAGGTTATGCGAGGCCTTTTCTGTATGAAATTGCACCTCGCGGTTACCTGCTACCCTCACTGTTGGATATCTATCTTTGTTTCTGAGCAGTCTAAAGACCATCCCCTCCATGGCCAGATACTCGTCCAGCCCTATTTTGTTCATCTCAGATACGGTTACAGCAAAATAGATGGGCAGTCTCCACCTGTTAGCTCGTATGATTCTGACAATCATTATGTCTTGCACTCGCAATAGATTAAAGCCTTTAGGAGCAGAAAGCTCCCAAGAGAGTCCGGCCACCTTCACCTCTTTCGGTTTGGGCCAGTAGTATACGGACACTCTTTCAATATCCCGGTCGCTTAGACCTATCGGTACGCCGTTGTGCTTAAGTTGTTTGATATACCAGTGTGTATTGAGAAGACTGAGATTAACTACTTTCACATCCTTTCGGACTCCATAGACTTCCTGTAGACACCATAGGGGAAAGGTGTCATTGTCCCCGTTGGTGAAAAGGATAGCGTTGGGTTCGCAGGATTGAAGAAGATTGTACGCATAGTCATAGGCGATGTAATTACCAGTGCGGTCGTGAGAATGATAGTTTCGGATGAGGAAATTGACTGGAATCGTCAGAAAAAGAATCCCCAGGGCGGAGGCGGCCACTGGCAGGCGCAGCCTCTTGCCCAGGTAGTATAGCAGAGCAGAGGCGGCTATTCCCATCCAGATGGCGAATATACCTGAAGCACCAACAAAGAAGTAGTCCCTCTCCCGGGCCTGAGGGTCGGCCATATTGAGGTAGCCAACCAGGCCAAATCCCGCCAACAGAAACAGGATGAGGAACGGCCAGAATCGTTTAGAATCGAACTTGCCGTGCAGATACATCCCTACAAATCCAAGAGCCAGAGGAATGAAAGGAACCGCCACCTGAACAGGGGTGTGGTCTTCGGTCACCCGGTGGAAAATCAGCTCAACCTTTGGAAAAGGCAAGGGGAACTGCTGCAAGAAATATTTTATGAACATAGCTATCTGGTAGCCAAACAGCGGCGCCTTCCGGTTGAACATAGCGAAGATCATATTCTCTGCCCCGTACTGCTTCCGCTGCAGAAATGCTATGAAGTTGCGCAGGTTCTCCGGATTGTTCTCGTCGATGGCCGGGTTCATCCCCGACCTTATCAGCAGCGAAAGATAAGTCGAATAACCCAGCACAAAAAGAGATGCCCCGAGGAGCCAAAACTTCGGGTTCTTCAGGGGCCTGGGGTCAACAAGTAGAATCAGCAAAAAGATGGCTGGGGCGGTAAGCCAGCAGAGGATATGTATGCCTCCCCCAATGCCAAAGATATAGGCTACAACCAGCAGGTATTTCAAACTGTCCGGCTCCTGATGTCTTTCCAGCCAGAGCAGAGAGAGCCAGAGCGCAAGCATAAGAAGAAACATCGCCGGGGCATACACCTCTGCCTCCACAGCGTTAAACCAGAAGGTGTCAGAGAACGCAAGAGAGAGGGCAGCTATCACTCCTCCACCGTAAGTGGCGAGTTCTTCGGGAAAAGAGGCTGGTTCTCCTCGCCACAGTTTTATCAATCTGACGGTGATCAGATAGAGGAGAAGAATGGCTAATGCGCTGGTGAGCACGGATATCAAGTTAACCCGAGCTGCCACCTCAACAGGAAGGGGCAACAGGGTGAACAGCCTTCCTATCAGTGTGTATAGGGGGGCACCCGGGGGATGCGGAACCCCAAGGATGTAGGAGGTGGCGATAAACTCTCCACAGTCCCAGAAGGGCACAGTTGGGGCCATCGTCTTCAGATACACCCCGAATGCAACTAAGAAGACAACAGCAGCGACTATTCGATGCGTCCTCTGGCTTGACATCTCATCTCTCCTCGGTTGCATATGATAGATCCATTCGCAAAAAGACCCTTCCTCTCATGCTCAGCTCGTGCGACTACCTCAAGTTAGTCTAATTCATCAGCAAATCAGATTCTTTGCTCCGTTCAAAATGGCAGTTTTGCTACATCTTGAATGCTCTCGGACAATGCAGGTCCTGGCAGCAGTGCTGGCTCGTCCACCACATCTATCTCTACGGAGAGTTCTCCAGAGCCGGATTTTGTCGGCGTCTGGAGACGCCTCCTACACCTGTTCTCAATGTGGAATGGACGACGTTCTCTAAGGAATCGGCCTTTTTCGACTGGACCTTTTTACGAATCAATTATGAAAAAAGTCCTCTGTGCCCGTAGAATCAATCCAAGCGGACGCTCACCCAATATGTCCCATTTTCTCTTTATCAAAGAGTATCGCTGCCACTTTCGATTCCAATTCCATCCGGGCCGAGGCAAACAGAGTCTCCAGAGAACAATTGATCTCCTTTCTTCCCTTGCGGAGCACAAATCCGCCAGACATATCTCTTTTTTCGGAAGAGAGCGTCAATTCTCCCTTCTTTCCGTTAGTTCGGAGTTTCTGGTTAACTTTTTCCAGCAGCTCTGCTGTGATTTTATCCTTATCCGATTCGGCGACAATCACCTCTTCGTCGCCGCTTTCAGAGGCGGTGAGCAGAAGACCGCCCATAAGCTCCCTGTATTGTTCGGGCTGCATAGTGAGGACTTTGTTCCTCGCCTTCCGGAAAGTCTCATCGAGAAGCACCTGTTTTTCCCGCAGTAGCTCTTTCTTCAACTCCATTTCCGCTGCAGAGAGGAGTCTCTCTTTTTCCTCCTCTGCCTGCAAAGCGGACTGTTTTTTTGTTTGCGCCTCGATAAGCCCTATCTCCTCTTCTGTCTCCTTCTTTATCTTTGCTGTCTCTGTCTCAGCCCGTTTTATGATCTTGTCGGCCTCGGCCCGAGCATCGTCAATTATCTTGTCAGTGATGACTTTTACCGGCATTGCCTCTCCTCTTTCCATATCATTACCAACTTCTGTAGATCAGGAGGATCGACGCCAGCAGTCCCAACACGGCGTAGAACTCTACAAACACCGCCAGCACTAAAGCCTTTCCAGCCTGATCGGGCTGCTTGGCGGTCATCTCCACGCCGGCGGCACAGGCCCTGCCCTGATGTATCGCCGACAGAAGTCCAGCAAATGCCACCGGAAGGCAACTGGCGAACATCTGCCATCCCTGCCCTACGGTTATAACCTTATAAAAGGGAACACCCGTTGGGGTACCGATCAGCCCAAGTTTCATTATCACCAGAAACCCAATCAAAAAACCATAGATCCCCTGGGTTCCTGGGAGGGCAGTGAGCAGAAGTGCCTTACCAAATAGGTCTGGCTGCTCGCTTAACACCCCATTGGCTACCTGGGCAGTGAGCCCTACTCCAATAGCCGAACCTATCCCGGCCAAGAACACCGCCAGGGCCACTCCGAACAAAGCTAACTCTAAACCACCCATCAAGCGCCTCCTTTGTGAAGTTTGGGTTTAATATTGTGAATATCCCTGTACTGCTACTGCTGTTGGGAGTAAGCACGAATCAGGCCAAATCTGAGCCCGCTGGCTCATTCTTTGGGCGCGACCAACAGAAACTGGTACTGTTTTCTGAAAGGTTTGAACTCTTTGCCTCCTGCTTCTAAGAATTTGCTGAAGAATTCAACAAACTGAAGCCTCATAGTATGGATAAAACCGCTGAGCAGATTTATGGCTATGTTAAACAGATGCCCTCCTATCAGAATCAGCAACATCGCCAGCATTCCCACCACTGGGATATGAGAGACCATCGAGGCTATAGTGTTGACCACCAAGGCGATGACGCTGGTGGCCATGCCCAGGGCGAGAAGCCTGGAGTAAGAGAGAACATCCCCTAAGTAGCTGGTGATCCCATAGAGGGAGAACAATCCGGCCCCCAACCTGGCGATGATGTTTTTGTTGGCCCTGCCGGCAAACAACACCACGGTTGCCATACCCGGCAATATCATCCACTTGCCCAAAACACCTGCCCCTGGGCCGACAACCCCCGCCTTGCTCAAGGCAAAGATGACCGCCCCGTTTAAAATAGCCAGCCAGGAGACCTGATCCAGGATGCCATCCAAGAACATACCGTCTCGGAGGTTACGGTAAAACCGGATCAACAGCCCCACACAGATTTGAATGAATCCGAAGACTAAACAGACCTCCAGAAATATCAATGGATTCTTCAGAGGGTCAAAGAGCATAAACCTGTTCCGCAGTATCTTAATGCTCTGGAATGAAGGAGGAAGGGAGTCAAAGTTGATGCCAAAATATCCCCCGGTCAAGATGCCTATCACTATTGTGCCCAAGCCACCCCAGAAACAGACCTGAAGCAATCTTCTGGTGCCCTGGCCGAACCTGAAGAGTCGAAGGGCAAGAAAACTGAGCAGGGCTACCACCACTCCGTAGCCAGCATCGGTTAAACACGCCCCCAGGGAGATGACAAAGAAGGGCGCTAAGGGGAGACTGGGGTCTACGTCGAAATACCGGGGGGTCCCATAGAGGTCAGTGATCATCTGGAAAGGCTCTACCAGCCTGGTGTTCTCCAACAGAACCGGAGGCTCTTCCCCTGGTAAAGGTTCGGCGGGCAGAACTCGCACTGCCTCAAATTCAGTCTCTATGCTCTTTTTGAAACTGGGGAGATCTCTTTTTCTGATCCACCCCTCTGCCACAAATGTCTGCGCAGTACGAGCGAAATTGGCCTGAATCAGCTTCTGCTGGAGCAGATTAGAATAGTGATCTATTAACACAAGCAACTGAGGCCGAAAGGCCACCAACTCCTTGCTCTCTTCGATGGCTTTCTGTTGAGCCAGAAGGTTGTTACTAAGCTCCAGCTCCAATTCCTTCAGTATCTGCCGGGGAGTGCCTTTGAGCTCAACCGGAGAGGACTCGGAGAAATCGAGCTGGGCGAGAGACTCCTTCACTTGAGGGGAGAACTCTTTAGAACAGAAAAGCAAGATATAGTCTCTCCTCTCGTCCTGGTTGACTCTGACGAGCTCAAACTGGTCTGTCAGCTCAGACAGTTCGCTTTCCAACCGGCTGTAGTTTCCGATTGGAAGGCTACCCCAAAAAAGGTCAGCACTGCGAGTTGGCCTTAACTGTTCTAAGGGGATATCTAAAGGCGTCCACGGAAGTAGTTCTTTCTGTAAGGACGAAAGTCGGTTGTGTTCGGCGGCGAGGTGAGCCCTGGTAGCACTGAGGTTCTCGCACTTCCTCACCACCTGACGGTAATCAAACTCACGAGTTATCCGTCCGTATTCCTCTGGACTCAACAATATCTTTGTGCCTGACAACTTAGAAAGCATTCCCCTGGGTTGTTCAAACTCGGCCAAATAGTTGCTGGCAAACTGAACAGAGGAAAGTATGTCCTCTAATTGACGGGCAGGCGCCTCCTGATCGCTGAGGGGGCTGACAAGATCAGCCTCAGCATAGTTTTCATGAAAATTTACCGCATGAAAGGCTCCTGTATCCTGAAGTCTTTCGATCAAGCGATCTTTTTCTGAAAGGTGAGCGTATATTTGCACCTTCAGCATTGGGGACACAGCCATCAGTTCCTCCCGCTTTAGACAACCGCATATCGAAAAGCCACAATGCAGATAACAAAGTCCAAAATTGAAAGGGCAGTTCAAGTGAACATTAGTATCTAAAAGTCCTGGAAGGGGTCTGCTAATACATCCTCATCAAGCATCTTGACGCTTGAAGATAAACCAAACCCGCATTTTCCTATATAACTCAACATCTGATTGTTATGGCTTTGACTTCACAGTCAGGTAACTTGAGGGAAAGGATTGTTGAATAATAAACAGAACTGCTTTTTCGACATTGGCTTCTGCCTCACTGCGTAGTTTGGCTTTCTCCCTTTCGGTTTGGGCCTTTAACTGTTCGATCTCCCTGTCTGCCTGTTGTCGGGCCTCCTCTATCACCTCTTCGACCAATCTGTTAGCAGCCAAACGGGCGGCCTCTATATTGGATTGAGATTCAGATTTAGCCTCGGCAATCATCCTGTTTGCCTGCCTCCGGGCCTCTCTCACTATCTGTTCTGCCCGACTCTCAGCCTCTTTGATCTGATTGAGAACCTCAAGCGCCAATCGCACACCTCCTCAATATGCTAAAATCCGCTAGATAATTGTGGATAACTAACTGCTTATAGTAGTGCCCCTTCGCTACAATTCAATATTTTGCAGAAAATTATGACAAACAGACAGAGAAGGGTTATCAACAGATTTTCCACACCCTTCTCGTAGGCAAGCCCTCACCTACCCAAAGGTTACACCCTACCCCTTAATTTCCAAAGACTAAGAGCCAATACCCGCAAAATCAGAGTATTACCTTGTCTTTTTCTGCTCTCCTTCAGCGGGTCTTCCGGTGGGAGCAAGCTCTTTCAATTCTTTTCCCGACTGGCAATTTCCTGTAAATACAGCGCCTTCTTCGATAATCAACAACTTTGTCTTCAGATCCCCTTGCAATGTGGAGGTGGACTCCAAGACAACCCGTTCGGATGCCTCTAAGGTCCCGATGATCTTTCCTGCCACGGTTGCCTTCTTGGTCTTAATGTCAGCCTCTATCACTCCCCCCTTGCCTACAGCGAGACTATCCCCCACAGTGAGCTTCCCCTTTATGCTTCCATCTACACGTAAGCTACTGCTAATACTGAACGTGCCTTCCAAACTTGAACCTTTTCCGATAATCGTGTTCAATTCTCCCCCGTTATGTTTGGCCATTCTCTCTACTCCTTTCTTGGCAGAAATCTTCTGGGATTCACTGGCTTAGCATCTTCCCAGACCTCGTAATGCAGGTGGGGTGCTGTGCTGTGGCCAGAGCTTCCCACGGTAGCTATCACCTGGCCTCTTTTAACCAACTGTCCCTCCTTGACGTACACCTTGTCATTATGACCATAACGGGTAAAATATCGCCCCCCATGCTTGATAATCACCAGATTTCCCAGGTCATCTGTCCACCCTGCGAACAGCACCTTTCCATCGGCCGTAGCCCTCACCGGCGTGCCAGAAGCAGCAGCAATATCGATCCCCTCATGCCTTTTGCCCATAAGCCCTCGGTATTCTCCAAACTCTGAGGAGACCCTACCCTGTGTTGGCCATATGGAGGGAATATCTCTCTGTTGGCCGGAGGAGGTTTCTTTCAGGCTGTCTGTCAATACATAGGCAGATCGGGCAGCAGCAGGGGAAAGTCTGATGTCTGCACCGGTCATCAGCCGCAGTTGACGATCAATTGCCCTGACCTGCTCTAACTCTAAGGCCAGCTGCCTCACCTTGGCATTCTCCGTTTGCAGCACAGCGTTCTCTCGGAGAAGTTGCAGAGATTTTCCCCAGAAAAACAGGCTCACTACTGCAAAAACTAGTAAGACCGGAAGAAGAACCATAAGAAAACGGTAGACCGGCCTCCTTAGCCTCAGTCTGGTGGCCTTTGACCCATCATCGGGGACAATGAAAATAGAAACATACTTGCTTCTGCTTGACATCATCACCAAGCTCTTCTGTAATTAGAGAACCAGGCATCGCCGGTTGTCCCTACAAGAACAACCTAAAGGGTTAATCTCCACACACTGACTTTCCTAAATGCTTGCTAAGTGCCAATCGGAGAGAAAATTATGCGACATCAGCAAATTCCATCCAAATTCAACGGATAAATATACTCATCTCCCGGAGAAAAGTCAAGCAGAAGTTGTCAAAAGGGAGAGGCAATTTGCCCTACGATGTCATATTCATATGCTTCTGTTATTTTCGCCTTGCAAAACTGTCCTACCCGGGTCTGGCCGTCGGTTATGAGCACCCGTCCGTCCACCTCGGGGGCATCCATCTGGGTACGTCCTATGAATTGGATGGGAGGAGTGTCGGCTTGCTGGTCGATAAGCACGGGAAGCACTCTGCCCACAAGAGAGCGATTAAATCTAAGGGAAACCTTTTGCTGAAGCGACATTACCCGATGGAACCGTTCTTCTTTGACTTTTTGGGGCACTTGGCAGGCAAATCCCGCCGCTTGCGTTCCCTCTTCTCTCCAGTAGGTAAAGGCCCCCAGCCGCTCGAATCTAACTTGACCAAGGAAATCGAGCAACTCCTGGAATTCGTCGTCGGTCTCACCTGGGAATCCCACTATTACCGAGGTGCGCAAGGCAAGCCCCGGCAGCCTTTCTCTCAGTTTCTGAATTAGCTGAGTAATCTCGGTCCGGGTGGTCCGACGGTTCATCTCGGCCAGAATTCTGTCAGAGATGTGTTGGATGGGAATATCCAGATAGCGACATACCTTTGGGGTTTCCACCAGCACATCTATAAGACCATCCCACCAATGGGCGGGGTGGGTATAAAGCAGCCTGAGCCACTCGACACCCTCTATCTTCGCCAGCTTGCGGATCAGATCATCTAAGCGCCTCTTATGGTAAATATCCACGCCGTACTGAGTGGTATCCTGGGCTATCAGAATGAGTTCGCGGGCCCCACGCCCGACTAAGTGGCGCGCCTCGGCGACTAACTCTTCTATGGGTTTGCTTCGTTGTCTGCCACGAATAGAAGGGATGGTGCAGTAACTGCAGTGATTGTCGCAGCCATCGGCTATCTTGAGATAGGCATAGTGAGAAGGGGTAAGGGGACATCTCTCTGCTTGTTGCAGCGGTGTTCTCTCCAGCCCCAGAAGCCGGTTGCAGTGTTGGACAATCTGGCGTTCATCG
>Ga0164318_10004714_pt1 | contig 13140 bp, 9 predicted proteins | sample GuaBasSedimGuay9_FD_113734 | JGI IMG/M metagenome (GOLD analysis project Ga0164318, IMG submission 113734) | Subseafloor sediment microbial communities from Guaymas Basin, Gulf of California, Mexico - Guay9, Core 4571-4, 0-3 cm | ecosystem: Environmental > Aquatic > Marine > Hydrothermal vents >... | reverse complement strand
GTTGAGGAGATTCAGATGTGGATAACAAAAAAGACTTCCCTTGAAGCACCTGTAGGAGAAGAAGGAGAATCTCAGATAGGTGATTTCATAAAAGCCACCGGATACGCAGATACAGAGAGTGAAATAGAAAAGTTTTTTGAGAAAGAAGAAGTAGCTTCCCTTCTGAATTTAGTAAGTGAAAGGGAAAGAATAGTGCTGGATTTAAGATTTGGAGTAAGTGGTGGTTATCCCCATACTTTAGCTGAAGTAGCAAAAAAATTAGGAGTATCTCGCGAAAGAGTAAGACAGATTGAGGAGGCGGCTTTAAAGAAATTAAAGAGATATGTTAAAGAGAAGCAGGGAGAATTTTAATTTATCCCAATTTATAAGAAATATCCCTGATTTTCCTAAAAAGGGTATTCTTTTTCGAGATATTACTACTTTGCTTAATAATCCTCAAGCTTTTAAAAAATCGATAGATAAATTAGCTGGTTTGGTTAAAGAAAAGATAGATTATATTGTTGCCGCTGAATCCCGTGGATTTATCTTTGGAGGGGCTTTAGCTTATAAATTAAAATGTGGCTTCATCCCTGTAAGAAAAAAGGGTAAACTTCCTTACAAAACTTATCGTTATACTTATTCTTTAGAATATGGAAAAGACTCTTTAGAAATTCATTGTGATGCTTTTCCGCCCAATTCAAGAATTTTAATTTTAGATGACCTTTTAGCTACAGGAGGAACGGCTTTAGCTATCGTTAATTTAGTAAGAAAGCTTAAAGGAAAAATAGTAGGAATTGCCTTCCTTATTGAGTTAGTAGAATTAAAGGGAAGAAAAAGATTAAAAAAATATCCTGTGTATTCTTTAATAAAATTCTAAGCGCCTGTAGCTCAAAAGGATAGAGCACAGGCCTCCTAAGCCTGGGGTGGCCGTTCGATTCGGCCCAGGCGCAGACAAAATAAGAACAAGAATGGTAACTATTGGAGGCAAATGCCTTGAGAATTTTATCAATCTTAGATAAAAATTGCTAAACTTTTCTCTCCTTGGTATAATTATCCTGATGAATAATCGTAGGCGTTTTTTAAGACTGGAAACAGAAGACTTTCTCAAAGTTCTTCCCCTAAATGAGGTAGCCAAAGAAGTTGAGGGAAAAGTATTTAACCTCAGTCTTTTGGGAATTTGTTTTTCTTCTCCTGTTAAGTGGGAAAAAGGTCAAGTTTTACTCATTGAATACTTTATCCCCCCTCAACTGGACTCGGTAAAATTGAAAATTATGGTTATCTGGTCCGAATTAATTAAAGAGAATGAATATCTGTGTGGAGCACAAATCATAAACATAGACCATAACAAAGAGAGTATGTTCATAAACTACTATTTCCACAAATTAAAAGAAAAATACTTAAAATAAACCCGGAAGATTAAGAAATAGGAATAGGTGAATACTAACTTAAAAAATCTGAATAGTTTTCCCCATATTTATATTGTTGATGCTTCAGCAGGAAGCGGTAAGACTTATAATTTAGCATTAAGATATCTTACTCTTGTCCTTTCCTCTGAAATTTCCTCCAACATAAAAGAAATATTGGCTATTACTTTTACTAACAAAGCAGCAAAAGAGATGAAGATGCGTATTCTCCTCTGGCTTAAAAAAATTGCTTTAGATGAATTAGAAGGCGAAGAGAAAAAAATACTTCAAAATTCAATTGGTGAAGATTTACTTCGGATTAAAGAAAGAGCATATCAAGTTTTAGAAGGAATTATTAACAACTATGATTATTTTCAGGTAAAGACTATTGATAGTTTTATGAATATTATAGTAAATGCTTCTTCTTTCTATTTAGAATTATCTCCTTATTTTAAAATTGAAGAAGAATATTCTCCTTATTTAGAAAAAGCACTGGATGAGTTAATAAGAAGAGTAGGGTATGATAAAAATTTAAAGAAAATATTTAAAGAGTTTCTTCTGCACTATCTTGAAATTGAGAATCAAACCAACTGGTTCCCTAAAAAAAATATTTTAAGATTATTCTCCACCCTTTTTAAGCATTCAAACTTAAGGGGAAAAAATTTTTCCAAGTTTTGGAAAGACAAAGAATTAAAAGAAATTGCCCAAGAGATTAAAAAATATCTTGAAAATTTCTCCTATATGAAACTTCCCTCACGTCTTTATAATGCTATTCTTAAAGCAAAAGAAGAGCAACCCCTTAAAGCATTAAGTAGATTAGCGAATTATCTTAATAAAGAAAGTAACAAGCTTTCAGAAGATGAAAATTTTTGTTATCAGTGGAAAAAATTTAAAGAAAAGGCAAAATTATTCTGCGAAGGCTTTTCTTTATCGAGGTTCAATCCTTACATAGAAATTTTTTCTCAGTTTCTGACTACCTTTGAAAGATTAAAAAAAGAAGAAGATATTCTTTTTCTGGAAGAATTAAATAAAAAAGTGAAAGAAATTACTCAAACCCTTTCTTATCCTTACTATGTATATCAATACTTAGCTTTAAAATTTACTCATTATCTTATAGATGAATTTCAAGATACAAACCGTATTCAGTGGGAAAATTTAAAACCCTTAATTGAAGAAGCTTTATCTTGCGGTGGTTCTTTATTTTATGTAGGAGATAAGAAGCAGGCTATTTATAGATTTCGTGCTGCTGATGTAAGGATTTTTAATGATGTTAAAAGAGAATTTGAGAAAAAGGTTAAAATTATGGAAGATAATCTTTCTTGCAATTTTCGCAGTCAAAAGGAGATTGTTGAATTTAATAATGAGATTTTTTCTCTTTCTAACTTAAACCGCTTTCTGAAAAAAATAGAAAAAATATCCCCCCGGGGAATCTCTCTAATTCTTGAAAATTTTAAAGAATCACAACAAAAATTTTTACCTCAGAATAATAAAGGCTATGTCTTTATCCAGTTAATTGAGGGAAAAACATCACAGGAGAGAGAAGAGTTGACAAAAAAGAAAATTGAATCCTTACTGGAAGAATTAAAAAAAAGATATCCCCTTCATAAAATAGCTATTCTTTTAAGAGACAATAAACAGGTTAAAAAAATTACTAGCTGGCTTATAGAGAAAAATATTCCTGTAGAGTCAGAGAAAACATTAGATATAAGAGAGAATTATCTTATCAAAGAGATAATTTCTTTTTTAAAGTTTTTAAGCTCACCAATAGATAATCTTTCTTTTGCTTCTTTTATATTGGGAGATATATTTACCAAACTTGCACATCTAAAAAAAGAGATTTTTGAAGATTTTGTCTTCCAAAATATTGACAAAGGTTATCTTTATCGCATCTTTAGAGAAAAATTTCCCTCTTTATGGAGTGATTTTTTTGAAGAGTTTTTTAAAAAAGTTGGTTTTCTGCCCCTTTATGAATTTTTAACCAGTATCTTGGAGAAATTAGATGTTTTTAAAAATTTTCCTCAAGCAGAAAGTTTCTTTATAAAACTGCTCCAGTTAGTTCACGAGAAAGAAAAGGAAGAAATTCTTACATTGCAGGAATTCTTAGAATACTTTGAGAATTCTCAAAAAGCGGAAGATTTTTTTGTTCCTGTTGTTGAAGAGATAGAAGCAGTTAAAGTGTTAACAATTCACAAGGCAAAAGGATTGGAATTTAAAGTAGTAATTCTACCCTTTTTTGCTATTCTTCCTGCACAGGGAAGAGGTCATAATTATATAGTGGTGGAAAGAGAAAAAGATTTAAATCTGGTTTATCTTAAAAAAGACTTCACCTTTTTATCTTCCCAGCTTAAGGATATATATGAGAAAGAATATATCTCTTCATTAATTGATGAACTCAATATCTCTTATGTAGCTTTAACAAGAGCGATAGAGGAGCTCTATGTATTTATCCCGGAACGTGTAGGTATCTATAAAAATTTAGCTAAGGAATTAATATGCAAAAGGAAGAAAGAGGAAAGAGGAAAAAAACAATTTTTTTTTCAAAGAAAATCTTTTCCCGTTCAATATGTCTTTTCATCTTCTCATAAAGAGTGGTGTGATTATTTAGAGGAGGAATTTCCTGCGCCAGGAAATCTTAAAAATAGAGAAATTTTAAAAAAAGGAGAAATTTTCCATTTACTTCTTTCTTTTATAGAAAAAATTGAGGAAAGTAACTTGCATTCAACTATTGAGGAAATTTTAAATAAATGCAGCTATCTTTTATCTTTTTACGATAGAGAAAAGTTGAAAGAAAAACTTTTAAAGATTCTTAAAGCTCCTGAATTAAAAAAAATTTTCTATCTACCGAAAGAAGCTAAAGTGTATAACGAAACAGAATTGATAGATGAAAAGGGCCAGATAAAGCGACCGGATAAAATTATTGAACTGGAAAATGAGGTGTGGGTAGTAGACTATAAGACATTTTATCAAAATATTGAACTTTACAAACAGCAGTTAGAAGAATATAAAAAACTAACTCAAGAAATCTTCTCTAAAAAAACAAAAGGCTTTTTGGTTTATCTTGATAGTCTTTCGGTTCAGGAGGTATGAAAGACATTAATCAGTTAAAAGAACCTAAAAAAATAAAGTTTTCTCAAAAAGTTTATACCATCCCTTTTGAAAAAGACTTTTTGGAAGAAATAGCATGTTTTTTAGAAAATTATTCCTTTAAAAAAGAGCTTTCTAAAGTAGCAGTAGTTTTTGGAGGGAAAAGGCCACATTTTTTTTTGAATAGAAAACTTGCCTTAAAATTAAAAAGACCTTTTTTATCTCTTCAATATTTTTCTATAGATAGATTTATGGAATATATAGTGAAAAAGAAAAATCCTTATTTCAAAATAATTTCTGATTTAGAGGCAGTCTTTATACTTTATCAATTAATGAAAGATAAATTTTCTTATTTTGTTAAAGATAAAAATTTTGCTCAGTTCTTTGCCTGGGGTAAGGAAATTCTTAAGTTTTTGGAAGAAATTGATTTAGAAAAGAAAGATATTGTTTCTTTAAAAGAAATAGAAGAAAGTGCAAAAATTGGTTATGAAGCGCCCTCTTCAGTTAATTTTCTTTTATCTTCCTTGATTTCTTTACAGGATAATTTTCATCAAATAATGGAGAAGAAAAAGAAAATAACAAGAGGCTTCTCCTATTTTCTTGCTTCACAATTTATTGACGAATTTTCTTTCCCTGAGTGGGAATTAGTTCTATTTTGTGGTTTTTTTTATCTTTATGATACAGAGATTAAAGTTATAAAATCTTTTCTTAAAAAAGATAAAGCTTTGCTTTTTTTTCAAAAAGATAACAAAAGATACTCAAGCTTTGGAAAAATAGAGAAAAAATTAGGAATAAAAATTGAAACAAGTTCTTATAACTTGTCAGTTCCTTTCAATCTCTATACTGTTCCTGATGAGCATACAGAGGTAGTTTTAACAAGAAAAATCTTAGAGAATATAAAAAATAATATAGATAATACAGTGATTGTGTTGCCTCAGGCAGAAATTTTAGTCCCTTTACTTTCCCAAATCTCGGATATAGCAGGTGATTTCAATGTTTCTTTGGGGTATCCGGTAAAGAGAAGTCCTGTATTCTCTCTGCTTAAGAAGATTTTCGATGCCCAAATTTCAAAAAAAGATAATTCTTATTATGTTTATGATTATTTAAAAGTTCTAATGCATCCTTTTATAAAAAATATAAAATTTAATGATTTTCCTTTCACGGTTGCCCGGGTCCTTATTCATAAAATTGAGGAATATCTTCTGGGAATAGAAACATCAAACATAACTAAAAAAATTTTTCTTTCTCTTTCAGAATTAGAGAATGAGGAATTATTATTCTCTTCGGCTAAGGATACTTTAGAAAGTGTGGACATATCTATAAAAAAGGATGAATTAAAGAAAATTTTAAAAACTTTACATAGAATTCTTTTTATAGATTTTGAAAAGATAGCCACTACAGAGGAATTCTGTTCTTCTCTGAGAAATCTTTTCAGTTTCCTTATAGATAAAAGCCTGCTTACTTTTTATCCTTTTAATCGTCAGACGAGTGAGGTAGTTTTAGAACTTATTGAAGAATTTGAATCAATTGTTTCTCAAGAAAAATTATCATCTATAGATTTTTTTAAACTTTTTCTCCAGTTATTGAAGGCAAAAATTTTCTCTTTCAAAGGTTCTCCCCTTGGAGGCCTTCAAATATTAGGAGTATTTGAGGTAAGGGACTTAAATTTTGAGAATGTAATCTTTTTAGATTTAAATGAGGAGATTTTCCCTGCCATAAAAGTAGAAAACCCTTTAATTCCCCGTCAGGTATTGTTGCAATTAGGAATAGATAGGCTGGAAAGGGAAGAAGAAATTTTAAGATATTATTTTCGCCGCCTAATCGGTGGAGCAAAGAATGTTTTTTTAATTTATCAGGAGAAAGAGGACAAAGAAAGAAGTCGTTTTATAGAAGAAATTATCTGGCAGAAAGAAAAAGAAATGAGAAAAACAGGAATAAGCGTTGAGAAGGCTATGTTTAAAGTAGAGTTTATTTCTAAAAGAGAAAACATAAAAAAGAACGAGAAGGTTTTAACTTTTTTAAAAAATTTTAGCTATTCCCCTACATCCTTAGATACATACCTTAAGTGCCCCTTACGTTTCTATTATCAATATGTGTTAAGGCTTTCTCAAAAACCCCGGCTTCTGGAAGAGACAGAAGCTTATGAAGTAGGTCAATTTGTTCACTCTTTGCTGGAGAATTCTTTTAAAAATTTTTTAGGGAAGAAACCGGAAATTAATCAAGAATTCGAGCGGCTTTTTTTAAAAATGTTTGAGGAAGCTTTTTATGAAAAATTTGAGAAAATTGCCAAAGAAGATGCTTTTATACTGAAGGAAATTTTAAAATACAGACTGAGCAATTTTTTAAAGAGAGAAAAAAAACGTGAAATAGAAAAAATTCTTTTTTTAGAAAAAGAATATACAAAAACAATTGATGTAGATGGAGCTACTTTAAAAATTGGGGGAAAGATTGACCGCATTGATTTAACAAAGGGAGAAGAAGTTCTTATAATTGATTATAAAACTACACCTAAAGTTCTTTTATCCAAAACAAAGGATTTAACTATCTCTCGTGAAGAAACTAAAAAGAAAATTATTTCTTTCCAGCTTCCCGTGTATCTTTATCTTGTAAAGGATTATTTCAAACAATTTAATATTAATGCCGGGCTTTATTACCTTACTGATTTAAGGTTAGAGACAATATTTGAGAAAGAGTCTCAAAAGGAAAGAAGAGAAATTATTGAGAATCACTTCGTCCCCTCTTTGTGTAATCTCTTGCGCGAAATTTTAAATCCTGATATATATTTTGAACCTGATGATGAAGATGAAAATTACTGCCGGAGATGTCCTTTTTCTGGTTTGTGTAAAAGATAAAAATGAAGTTAAAGAAAGAACTGAATTTAGCTGACCTTTTCTGTATTGCTACAGGAGCAATGATTAGTTCAGGGTTATTTGTTTTGCCTTCGTTTGCCTATATTAAATCAGGAGCCTCTATTGTTGTTTCTTATTTTCTGGCAGGAATTTTAGCTTTAATAGGCGTTCTTAATCAAATGGAATTGGTAACGGCAATGCCTAAATCAGGAGGGACATATTTTTATGTGATGCGTAGTTTGGGTCCTGCCTGGGGAACAATTAATGGATTACTTGTATGGTTCTCTTTATCTTTAAAAAGTGCCTTTGCGTTAGTGGGTATGGCAGCATTTTTGGAATCAATAGTAAATTTAAATATTCATTTGGTAGCGGTTGTTTTATGTATCTTTTTTATAATTTTGAATATTGTCGGTATAAAACAGGCAAGTTCCTTCCAAAAAAGTTTAGTATTTGTGCTTATTTTTCTTCTTTTAATTTACATATTAAAGGGAATAAGTGTGGTTAAAGTTAGAAATTTTGAACCCCTTTTTCCTTATGGGGTAAGTAGAGTATTTTCTGTAGCTGGATTTATATTCATCTCCTACGGAGGTGTTTTAAAAATTGCCAGTATCAGCGAAGAAGTAAAAAACCCCACTCGCAATCTTCCCTTAGCTATGATACTCTCTTTGGTAGTTGTAAGCATTCTTTACACTTCAGTTGTATTTGTTACTGTGGGAATTTGCGGTATTTCTTTAAAAAATACTCTTATGCCTATCTCTTTGGGGGCTTATCTTTCGATGGGAGAAATAGGCAAATTTTTTCTCTCTATAGGAGCAGTTTTGGCTTTTGTCTCTACAGCCAATTCAGGAATTATCTCTGCTTCTCGTTATCCTTTGGCTTTAAGTAGAGATGAACTTCTTCCTTCCTTTTTTAAAAAGATTCATAAAAGATTTACCACACCTTATATTTCTATTATTTTTACCGGGCTCTTCATAATCAGCATGCTTTTTCTCGAATTCGGTCTCCTTATAGAAACTGCCTCAGTTGTTCTTATTCTTACTTATATATTTTCTTGTCTTTGTGTAATTATCTTAAGAGAAAGTCGCCTTGGTAATTATCAACCTACATTTTCCGTGCCTTTATATCCTTGGATTCAGATTGCCGGAATTATTCTCTTTAGTTTTTTAATATTAATAATGGGAAAAGAAGCTATTTTCTTAAGTTTAGCACTAATTGTAGGAAGTTTCCTTTTTTACTGGTTTTATGGACGAATAAGAAGCAGGAAAGAATACGCCTTACTTCATTTGGTAGAACGAATTACCTCAAAAGAATTAACTACACGGATTTTGGAAGATGAGTTTAGAGAAATAATAAGAGAAAGGGATGAGATTATTAAAGACCGTTTTGATAAGATTGTTGAAAAAAGTATGATTCTTGATATAGAGGAGGAACTTGACTGGAAAGAATTTTTCCTTCTAATTGCGGAAAAACTTTCCTCACGGTTAAATTTAGAAAAAAATTATCTTTATCAGTTACTTTTAGAAAGGGAAAGAGAATCGTCAACGGTTTTAAGTTCCTATCTTGCTATTCCTCATATTGTTATTAAGGGAAAAAATACCTTTGATATTCTTCTTGCTCGCTGTAAAAGGGGAATAAGTTTTCCTCAAGGCTTGAAGGTCTTTGCTGTTTTTGTTCTTGTGGGGACAAAAGATGAGAGAAATTTTCATCTTTACGCACTTTCTGCAATTGCTCAGATAGTCTCTGGTTCTCATTTTGAGAAAAAATGGATGGAGGCTAAAGATAAAGAAGCATTAAGAGATGTGATTTTGTTGGGAAAAAGAAAACGCCTGTAAATGCCAATTGCTTTACTTACTGATTTTGGGGATAAAAGTAATTTTGTAGGAGTAATGAAAGGAGTGATTTTAAAAATTAATCCTCAGGCTAAGTTGATAGATATTACCCATAAAGTTAGGTTTGGCTCAATAAAGCAAGCTTCATTCCTTCTTTATAAAAGTTATTCCTATTTCCCTAAAAGGACAATTTTTGTTGTGGTCGTTGATCCTGGAGTAGGTTCAGAGAGAAAAGTATTAGCTGTAGAAACAAAAAACTACTATTTTGTAGGACCGGATAATGGAGTATTGAGCTGGGCAGTTTTTGAGGATGGGGCAGAGAAAATCATAGAGGTTAAAAATAAAAAATATTTTCTAAAAAATATTTCTTTTACTTTTCAGGGAAGAGATATTTTTGCCCCCGTGGCTGCTTATGTATCCAGAGGAGTAAAAATTGAAAAATTAGGCAAAAGGATAAAGCAAATTAAAAAAATAGATTTTCCTGAGGTAAAGATTAAAAAAGATACTCTTAAAGGAGAAATTCTTTATATTGATTCCTTTGGCAACCTCATTACAAATATAAAAAAAGATGTCTTTTTAAATTTTGTAAAAGATAAAAAATTTGTTGCTACTTTAAATGGGAAAAAAATAGGAAAACTTTATAATTTTTATTCTCAAGCAGAGCCTGGTAGCCCTTTCTTTATTGAAGGAAGCTTTTCTTTTTTAGAAATTTCTCTCCAGTTAACTTCAGCAAAAGAATATTTTAAAGCAAAAGAGGAAGATACAGTTATAATAAAAAAGTTATGAAAGATAGTCAGACAATTAGCCAGGGGAAAAAGATTCGTCTCAAAGGCATAATAAAGTATGTATATAAAAAAGTAGGAAAAGCTATTCTTGATTACCAGATGATTAAAGAGAATGACAGAATTCTTGTAGCTGTATCTGGAGGTTCAGATAGCTTAAGTCTTTTAAAATTGTTAAATATGCGTAAGAGGAGAATTCCCATCTCTTTTGATATTATTGCCTGTTTCATAAAGACGAATTTTATAGATATTGATGAGGAAAAAGTTATTGAATATTTTAAAAAAGAAGATATTCCTTTTTTGGTAAAAGAGCTTAATTTAGAAAAAAAGAATTTGGATTGTTTCTGGTGTTCCTGGAATAGAAGGAAAATTCTTTTTGAAACCGCACAAATACATAATTGTAATAAAATTGCTTTAGGGCATCATCTGGATGACATCGTTGAGACAATTCTTATGAATCTTTTTTTCTTTGGAGAGATAAGTGCAATGAAGCCAAAAATTTCTTTTTTTAAGGATAAATTAGAAATTATAAGGCCTCTTTGTTATCTGGAAAAAGAAGAATTAAAAAACTTTGTGTATAATTTAGAGATTCCTTTTGCAGATTATGAATGTCCTTACGGTAAAGATTCACGCAGAGAACTGGTTAAATTAATAATTAAAGAAACCAAAAATAGATGTCCTTATGTAAAGAAAAATATATTCAGGGCTTTAGGAAGAATTAAAAAGGATTATCTTTTATGAAGATACTAATTAGCGCTGGCCCTACCTGGATTAAAATAGATGATATTCGCATAATTACTAATATTTTTACTGGCAGAACAGGGCTATTTTTAGCTAAGGAATTTGCAAAAAAAGGGGGGAGGGTAACTTTACTTATTAATCCTCATTGTATAAAGAATTTACCCAGAAATATAAAAGTGGTTCCTTTTTTTTATTTTGAGGAATTAAAATCTAAATTAGAGAAAGAATTGAAAAATAATTTTTACGATGTAATAATTCATACTGCAAGTGTGAGTGATTATAAATTAAAAAGAAGTTTTAAAGGAAAAGTAGCCTCAGGTAAAAAAGAATTTATTTTAAAATTAACTCCTACCCCCAAATTGATTAAAATTATCCGCCGGTTAGCTAAAAACTCTTTTCTTATTCAGTTTAAATTAGAGATAAAAAGAAAAGAACTTATCAAGAAAGCATTTAAAAGTCTTAAAGAAAATAAATCTGATTTAGTAGTGGCTAATGCTTTAGAGGATTTAAAGTTTGGTTATAAAGCATTTGTTATTAATAAAGATAAAAACATTAAAGAAGTTGACTCCAAAAAAGAACTTTTTAAAATCCTTTTTAAATTAATAAATCAAGAATGAATTCTATTTTTTCGCAAAAGCGGAAAAATGATTCCTAACTTGACATATCAATATCTGATGTGAAATGTCAAGTTACGTTGCCTAATTTTCTCTGCACTCCCATTATTAAAAAACTAACCACTCGACTTATGTTCTGTACTCTCAGTTTAACCTTGTGGATTAGAATGACTCTGATTTACATATTGAGATTTGATGAAGATGGTAATCTTTTCGTTTTATAAGTTGTTGCAAAGATAAATTTTTAAAATATAATAATTTTTAATGGTTCCCGTAATTACAGGAATTGGAGCAGTTTCTCCTTTTGGGATAGGGAAGGAGATTCTTTGGCAAAAATTAGAAGAAGGCGCATCAGCTATAAAAGAGATAAGTTCTTTTGACACCTCACCTTTCTCCGTTAAAGTAGCTGCGGAATTAAAAGATTTTAACCCAACCTCTTTTTTAGGGAAAAAAGGATTAAGAAATTTAGACCGCAGTTCTTTATTTTTACTTGTTGCGGCAAAATTAGCGTTGGAGGAGAGAGAATTAGAGATTAATGAGAATAATACAGATAAAATAGGAGTAGCAACAGCAACTACCTTTTCCCATTTCTGGCCTATTGTAGAATTTGATAATGAAGTGTTTAAAGAAGGCCTCGATTTTGCTTCACCTGCTTTATTTCCCCTAACCGTAATAAGCGCTCCTTCCTCAGCGGTTTCTATTCGCTATAATATTCAAGGATTTAATACTACTCTCTCTTCTGGCTTTCCTTCCGCAATAGATGCTTTAAATTATTCTTTTGTTGCTCTTGCTACCGATAAAGCAGAGATGGTTCTAACCTGTGCTGTGGAGACTTTAAATTTTTATCTTTTTTTTGGTCTTCATAAATTAAAATATATGGCAGGCATAAACGGCCCTCTTATAAATTGCCCTTATGATAGAAGAAGAAATGGTCCTGTTTTAGGAGAAGGAGCAGTAGTGTTGATAGTTGAGGATGAGAAAAGGACAAAGAAAGAAAAAGCAAAAATTTATGCTAAAATAAATGGGATAGGTTTATATTTTGATGGTTTTCATATAGGAAAGATTCATCCTCAAGGACGAGGATTGGAGGAAGCAATTAAAAAGGCGCTGGAGGAGGCAGAGATTTCTTTAAAAGATATAGATTGTATTTTTTCCTGTGCAAATTCATCTTATGATTTAGATAGAATAGAGATAAAAGTTTTAAAAAAAATCTTTGGCAAAAATTTAAATAAAATTCCCATAACTTCCATAAAATCTATGATTGGAGAAAATTTCTCAGTTTCGGCAGGACTTCAAATAGTTGCCGGGATTGGAGCCCTACTTAGAGGAATAATTCCACCAATAATCAACTATAAAGAGAAAGACCCTGATTGTTACACAGATAGCTTCGTTAAGAAGCCTTTAAGAAAAGATATAAAAAGAATATTAATTACCTCTTTTGGTCCGGGTGGATATAATGGCGCCTGCATTTTAGAAAAATATGTGGGAGGAAATTAAAGATAAAGTAGTAATCATTACCGGAGGTGCACGGGGGATAGGAAAAGCCTGTGTAGAGATTTTTTCTTCCTTAGGAGCAAAGGTTGTTTTTACTTATAAGAGGAGCGGGAAGGAAGCAAATAGATTAAAAAGAGAAATAAAAGAAAAAAATGGTGAATGTCTATGCATTCAGGCAGATGTAAAGGAATACCAGATGTGCCGTGAGGCAGTAGAGAAAACTTTAAAAAAATTTAAAAAAATAGATGTGTTGATTAACAACGCAGGAATAATTAAAGATAGGGCATTGGTGATGATGGCTCAGGAAGACTGGAGAGATGTAATTGAGACTAATTTAGGAGGAACTTTTAATATGACAAGAGCAG
>Ga0164318_10004713_pt1 | contig 13140 bp, 10 predicted proteins | sample GuaBasSedimGuay9_FD_113734 | JGI IMG/M metagenome (GOLD analysis project Ga0164318, IMG submission 113734) | Subseafloor sediment microbial communities from Guaymas Basin, Gulf of California, Mexico - Guay9, Core 4571-4, 0-3 cm | ecosystem: Environmental > Aquatic > Marine > Hydrothermal vents... | reverse complement strand
TCCGATTGATTGCCCACCGGCCGAAAGGTTCCTCCGGCAACGGCGACAAATTTGCCCGACCGGCTGATGGCAATATCATCGATGCGCTTCAGGATCAGACGGGTCTTCCGGATTTCTTCACCGATTGATGAAAGAAGAAAGAGCATCGGATCCCACCGGTTGTTATCCATATCGAAAACCCGGGTATAGAAAGCCAGGCGATTGCCGTCCGCGTTGAATCGGATAATGCTGTTTTCATAATTATGGGATCTGTCCTGAGAAAAGGATTTTTCACGTAAAAGACGACCGTGATTATCGAAAATTTTTAACCGGTCACCGTTCGGCGATACCTGTAATATCGCCTGTTTGCTTTCATTAAGAAAAAACGACGGTGCTTTACCCTGATTGCGATACCTGTCCTGAAGACGGAATGCGGATTTATTTTGAGCGGAAAAAACGGACAATTCAAATTGACGCGGTTCCGTACGTCCCGCCGGTTGCTCTCTCGGGGAATAAATCGCCAGCATCCGCATGTTTGCGGAAATCAACGGGCGGTCTTCTTGCTTCAACAAAAAGAGTATTTTACCGGTCTCCGAATCTGTGACATTATTTTGAAAAACGTATAATTGCGGATCAATGGCGTTTGTATCGGGCCTGGCTATGACTCCATGCAGTTCGCCGTGGGTTTTATATTCACGGAGCATAGTCAGTGATTGTCCGGAAAGGATTGAGAAGCCGAGTGCTGTTTGCAGGAGGATGAGTCGTATTGCCAATTTCATTTGGAGCTTAATTTATTGGGGGAGGCTGTTAATGTCAATGCAGATCAGCGTATCCTGCTGAAAAGGTTTTTCTTTTATATTGTAGTGAAAAAGAATTAATTTGCGGCGAAATCGGAAGATTAATGACGGAAAAGACCATAATCACAGGATATACTCTCCCCGAACTCGAAGAATGGGCAACCGGTATCGGAGAAAAACCTTTCCGGGCGCGGCAGCTGTATCAGTGGATTTATCAGAAAAACGCCCGATCTTTCGATGAAATGCTGAACCTTTCGAAAGATTTACGAAAAAAATTAGCGGAAACGGCTGCTCTGAATGTACTGAGTATTGACAGGAAAATGGTGTCTCAAAAGGATGGCAGCATCAAATACCTTTTCCGGCTGCATGACGGCCTGGCGGTTGAATCGGTTTATATGGAAGAGGGCGGACGGAAGACGGTCTGTTTATCGACAATGGTTGGTTGCCCGATTGCCTGTCCCTATTGTGCGACCGGGTCTATGGGATTCAAAAAAAATCTGAGTTCCGGAGAAATTATTGGGCAGTTAGTACAAATCCGGAGAGATTTGAATGTCCGGGTCAGCAATATTGTCTTTATGGGTATGGGTGAGCCTTTTCTAAATTATGAAAATGTGATCAAGGCGGCCAATATTATGAACAGCGAGCTGGGACCGGAAATTGCCGCCCGGCGGATCACGATCTCCACAGCCGGAATCGTCCCGGCCATCCGCCGTTTTACCCATGAGAACCATCGTTTTAAACTTGCTATTTCGCTAAACGGTACAACGGATCTTCAGAGAGATGAGCTTGTACCAATCAATCGCAAATATCCCCTGAATGAACTTCTGGCTGCTGTTCGTGATTACACCAAAAAGTCTCATCGGCGGGTAACATTCGAATATATCCTGATTGCAGGTTTCAATGATTCCGCGGACGACGCCCGCCGGCTGACCGGACTGCTCGGCCAGATACCCTGTAAAATCAATGTTATTCCCTATAATGAAAATGAATTTCTGCCCTATCGTGCCCCGTCGGAAAAAACGCTGAATGATTTTTTACGGCATCTTTACAAAGCTCCGTTCGCTGTTACGGTACGGCGCAGCAAAGGTCAGGACATTGCAGCGGCCTGCGGTCAGTTGGCAACCCGGACGAGAAACCGATTTACCCGCGCTCCCCGCTTAACATCTTCCGGGCCTCTCCAAAATATTGTATAGCCTCCCGTACCTGGTTGTCATATGTACGGATCACCCGGTAGTATTCATCATATCCCCAAAATTCACGCGCCAGTTCGGCCTTAAGCATCATCTTGATATAATCCGCATCCTTGCGAATATTATCAAAATCCACATTGATGTCCTTTTCCCGGACTTTCGTTAGGAAATCTTCAAAATCATTATCACTGATTTCCAGTTTTCCAAAAAATTTGTCCTTTTTGTTTTTATATTTTCTGTACTCTTTTGCCGTCTGATTCGTATACTCAAATAACACCCGGGAGGGATGTCGCAGAAGTTTATATGTATCGCGCGACAAATCACGCTCAAATTTTACATGATGATCGGGAGAAATTCCGCCCCCGCCATATACAATTCGGCCGGCATCGGTCTGATACTGTGGTCTGGATTCAACCGAATCCCGGGCTGCCAGGAGCGAATCACGATCGGTTTCATACAGGTTTTCATAATACTCCTCCAGCGTACCGTCGTAGGGTCTTTGGATCAGCCGCCCGCTGGGAGTATAGTAACGGGCTATTGTCATCCGGATCGCCGAACCGTCGCGGAGCGGGTATTGGCGCTGGACCAGTCCTTTTCCGAAACTGGTTTCACCTACAATCACACCCCGGTCATGATCCTGAATAGCGCCGGAAACGATCTCACTCGCACTGGCCGACCCACGGTTGATCAATATCACCAGCGGTACATTGCCATATCCGTCAAGACGACCGGAGTAAAATTCGTCATTGGCGCCCCGAATGCGTCCCTTGGTGTAAACAATCATCTTGTGACCATCTAAAAACAGGTCGGCTATGTTAATGGCCTGATCCATCAGCCCCCCGCCATTGTTCCGAAGATCCAGAACCAGCCGCTTCATACCTTCTGAGCGCAGGCGATCCAGAGCGCTGATAACTTCTTTGGCCGTGGTGCCGCTGAAACGGTTGACAAAAATATATCCGGTGCTATCGTCAAGCATAAACGCCGCAGAAACACTGTACAGCGGGATTTCGTCTCTGGTAATCGTGACATCAAAATCTTCTACACCGGGGCGCCTGATTGTCACCGTAACGGTTGTACCTTTCGGGCCGCGCAGCTTTTTCGAAACATTCTCACGCTTGATTTTATAGGCCGATTCTCCGTTAATTTTGACGATTTTATCACCAACTTCGATACCGACTTTTTCAGCCGGCGCTCCGGCAACCGGTGCAATGACCGTGATATATCCGTCAAGAACGTCAAACTCTATTCCGATACCCTCGAATTTACCGCTGAACTCCTCATTAATTCCAGACAGGTCCTTCTTTGTAATATAGAATGAATGCGGATCCAGGCTCTCCATGATTCCCGAATAGGCCCCCTCCATGACCTTGTCCCAGTCCGGCACCTCGACATAATAATCATTGACAATCGAGATAATGTCGTTCATTACTTTAAGCTTCAAATAGAGATCATTACCGCTGGCGGCAATCTTTTCTCCAAAGGGTGAAAGCAATAATACCGTAACAGCGATGATTGCTATCAGTCCCGGAATTGTTATCCGTCGGATTTTTCTTTTCACTGGAAATTCCTTATCTAAATGTTTTAAATCCTGCTTAATTAAATGCAAATATCTTTTCTAACAAAAATTAATGTCTATTGTTTCCATAATTTCAGAACAGCCCGCCAATTTTCCGGCAAATCGCCTCCAGATATTGGCGATCCAGATCAGTGAAGGCATACTTTTTATGTGAATCAATATCCAGTTCGGCAACGAATCGACCGTTATTAAAAACCGGAACAACAATCTCCGATTTGACATCGAGGCTGCAGGCCAGATAATTCGCTTCTCCGGATACATCCTGCACAAGGATCGTCGTCAGGGATTCCGCCGCCCGCCCGCAGACACCGCGACCAAAAGGAATTCTGACATGCTCCGTCGGGGCCCCCACAAAGGGCCCTAAATCAAGTTCCTTGACACTGCTATGAGCAATATAAAAACCGACCCAGTCAAAGTGAGCGTTCTCATTTGCAAGATATTCACAAACCTGTTTTAATATCTCGTCGCGCTTACGATTAGAATCAAGAATATGCTCCAACCACAATAAATCTTTGCCCGCCAAATCCAAATGTTGTTCAACCTTTATATTTTAATGAAAATCTTTTTCTTATACAGAACATCACAGATCAGCCAGTAAATAACAATCAGAGTCAACGCAAAAAGCAGCGACCCGTTGATCGGGCTTCCGTTGGCCAATGGCACAAATACATGAGTATAAAGCCATCCTTTCAGTGTCACAACATTGCCAGCGGCATCCTTCCAGCGAAAGAGATATACCAGGGTTTTTGCCACCAGGCCCGACAAAACAAAAATAAAGAGCGGATTAGCGCCAAAGACCACAAAGGGTTTCGTCCATTTCTTATATCCCATAATGTCGATAAACAGAATGGCGATCCCCAGAACAATCATTGCCAAACCACCGGTATAGAGAACATAGGAGCTGGTCCAGATCGGTTTCCCGATGGGAAAGAAAAGGCCCCACAACCAACCGCCGGCGGCAAACAAAATCCCCCGGCCAATCATATTTTTAACCAGGATTTTGCGATCCGGCTCAGCCGTAATCAGACTCCCGGTAAAATAACCGAATATAACCGTTACAATCGCGGGGATTGTGCTGACAAATCCCTCCGGGTCAAAGGGCACGCCGTAACCGTGATATACATGATTCGCACCCAGAATCCAAAGGTCGAATTTCCGCGCCAGCGTGCTCTCAAGCTCGTACCCGCCTGTGGCCGCCAGCAGCAGCCAGTAAAAAAACAACATGCCGCCGGCAACCCGGAATACAGTCTTTTTATCAAGGATCAACACCATTACAGACGCAACGCCATAACAGAGGGCAATGCGTTGCAAAACACCAAGGATACGCAGCTTCGTAAAAATTTCCGCAAAACTATCAACCGGTCTGAGCATATTCAGACCCAGTCCGATCAGAAAAATAAGAATGGTTCGCCGGAGAATCTTCTTACCTGCCGCCGGTGTTAATTGGTGGTTGAATTTGTTGAAGGAAATCCACATGGCGACGCCGACAATAAAAAGGAAAAAGGGAAACACAAGGTCCGTCGGTGTACAGCCAAACCATTCGGCATGCTTCAGCGGCGCATAGATGTGTGCCCAGCTGCCGGGATTGTTCACCGTTATCATCAATGCAATTGTCGCTCCCCGAAAAACATCCAGCGCAACGAGGCGTTTGGATTTTTTCTCTGTCAGTAAATCCGCCATATCTTTCTCACTATTTCAAATTCGCAATGACGCCTTCTGCGGCGAGAATACCGGTAACAGCCGAATAGATTATCCCACGGCTGTGCCCACTGGCATCGCCGGCCACAAAAAAGTTTTTAACATTTGTCTCCAGGTTCCTTGAAACCTGATACTTGGTATCGTAAAACTTTATCTCCGGCGCATAAAGAAGGGTGCTGTTGGATTCCAGCCCGACAATAATCTTATTCAGAATGCCCAGACCTTCCATAAGATTGGTCACAATGCGCTGAGGAAAAGCCATAGCGATGTCGCCGGGAGTTACATCGGTCAGGGTCGGGGAAACCGCAGATTTCGCAATTCTGTCCCAGGTTGAACGCCGCCCGTTTACAAAATCCCGCAGGCGCTGCAGAATTGGTTTGCCTCCGCCAATTGTTGTCGCCAAACGGGCAATATCACGCCCATATTTAGTCGTATCCTCCACCGGATCTGTCAGTGACACTCTGGACAACAGGGCAAAATTCGTGTTGTTGGTTTTCGAATTCCATTTTGCATGACCGTTCACCAGCACAAAATCATCAAATTCCTCTTTGACAATATAACCGTTGGGATTGGTACAAAATGTCCGCACCAGATCATCGTAGGATTTGGTGTACAATCTGAATTTTGCGTCATACATTACTTTGGCGATCTCGGCATAAATATCCGCCGGAAACTCAACTCTGACGCCGACGTCAATCGGACCATACATGTTCTTTATCTTCAGATGCCGGGCCTGTTCCCTCAGCCAGTAAGCGCCGGCCCGGCCAGGGGCGGCGATTACCGCCCGGGCATGGAACACCTCATTTTCACCGCTGACAATAAAAAGATTGTCCTTTTTGACAATGTTCTGAATACAGGTATTTACTTTAAAGACAATGCCCTGCTCAACCAGACGATGATAAAAACGATTGGTGACGACATGTAATCGATCGGTGCCGATATGTCGCTGTTTGGCATATATAAAGTCCACGCCAACCGAATGAGCCAGACGCATCAATTTAAGATGATCTCCGCCATTAGTACCCGAATAACCGTCTTCGACTCCCAGCTCGGTGAATATGGAATCGACTTTCTCAATATATTTCTCCACATCACCGGCGGTTCTCCCAAAACTGCCGGGTTCTCCGCCAATCCGATGTGTCAGATTCAATTTGCCATCGGAATACGTGCCGCCGCCGCCGACTCCGAAATTCATATCATTACGCTCCTCCGGTTTGTCTCCCCGGTCAATCACCAGCACGGACAATCCGGTACCCGCCAAACGATCCGCCGCAAAAAGGCCGGCCGAACCGGCACCAATCAGGATAACATCAAATATTTCATTCATAACATCCAATCTACACAAATTATACTGAGAGTTTACAATGATTATTTAAAATATTCCATGAAAAACCGGGCGGAGAATTTTTAAATGAATAATTCTTCCCAATAAACTCTGATTCGTTTATATTACCCCACATATGAGTACACAAACAGCAAAAGATTTCCCAAACCAGTTACCTAACGAATCACAAACGATTGCAGAATCATCTTTACATCGGCTGCGTGAAATCACAGAGATGTTGGATGAGGCTAACCGCTGGGCCGTTTTCGGTCGTTTGATGCCGGGAATTGCTCACAATATTAATAATTCGCTTGCCGTAATTTTCGGACACATTCAACTGTATAAATTTAAGCACCCCGGCTTCAAAGAGATGGACATCATTCAGGAACAGGCCCATCAAATTAAAAACATCATCGGATATCTCTCAGGTAAAGCCTGCGGTGAAGCTTCAACCCAAAAATCATCTATCAATATCTGCAAATTGCTTGAAAATGAATTAAACCTGCTGACAGCCGATCCTTTTTATAAGCATGAAGTAAAAAAAACTATCGATCTGCCCAAGGATACACCATGTATCAATGGATACTACAGGGATATCTCATTTGCATTACTTTCAATAATTAATTTCTCTCTGGACAGTATGATGGAAGCCGACCGGAAGGAATTTGTCTTGAGCGTTTCGTCCGACGACGATTACATTACAATAAATGTGTCTGATACCGGAAAACCGTTATCGGGTCAACAGAATGAAGCCCCTGACCTTGCTTCCGTCGATTACCAGTCCGCCCGTATTGGAAAATACATCGTGAATCTGGCCAAAACTCGGGATATCATTGCCCGGTATCATGGTGAGATGTCGCTAATATCAAACAATCCGTCAGGTAAAAAAATTCAAATCTGTTTTCCAAAACAGCATGATCAATAAAACCGAAAAAAGCCGGGTAAAAATTCTTAAAAGAATGATTGAATACTCTGTATTATACGGGTAAGTAACATGGCGTCCATTCTGATTATCGATGATGACACCTATATTCGCCGTACCTTTGAGGACCTGTTTGTTCCTCTTGGACACGAGGTAATCCCAATGATGACGGCCGAAGACGGGCTGAAATATCTGGATAAAGACGAACCCGACCTGATTTTTCTCGATCTGAAACTTCCGGGTATGAACGGACTTGAACTTCTAGAAGTACTGAAATCCCGCAAAAATACTATTCCTGTTGTCGTGATTACCAGCCATGCCAATATTGATACTTCGGTTCAGGCGATGAAACTTGGAGCAGCCGATTATATCCGCAAACCCTTTAATATTGACGAACTGGTTCTTATCGTCGAAAAAATCGTCAAGGAACGGCAGAAGGACGCCCAGCTGGCATATTTCCAGCAACAAAAAGACGCCATTTTGGGTTTCGGCGACATCATCGGCAACAGTCAACCGATGCAGGAAGTATATCGGTTTATCCAACAGGTCGCCTCAACTCCCAAAACAACGGTCTTGATTCGCGGCGAAACCGGAACAGGCAAAGAACTTGTCGCGCGTGCTATCCATTACAAAAGTGAGCGCGGAAACAAACCGTTTATCGAAATAAACTGCTCGGCTTTTCAGGAAACTCTGCTCGAGGCGGAGCTCTTCGGTTATGAGGCCGGAGCTTTTACCAATGCCATACAACGTAAAAAGGGGCTTCTGGAACTTGCTGATGGCGGGTCTTTTTTTCTTGATGAAATCGGAGATATGGCCGTCAGCCTTCAGGCCAAAATATTAAAGGTTCTGGAAAAACAGACCTTCCGGCGCGTCGGGGGCACGAAAGAAATCAGGGTTGACACCCGAATCATCAGCGCCTCATCCCGGGATATTGACCAGTGTATCAGGGACGGATCATTCCGGGAGGATTTATATTACCGGCTGAATGTTGCATCAATTCTGCTTCCGCCACTGCGGGAAAGAAAGGAAGATGTTCTCTTGCTTGCCAGCCATTTTCTGAAAATCTATAATGCCGAATTTAAAAAGAACATCAGGTCTATATCCGATGATTTGAAAAATCAACTCCTCCGGCACAATTGGCCCGGAAACGTCCGGGAGCTCAAAAATATCATCGAACGCGCCGTGCTGTTTGAGCAGAGCGATGTGCTGACAGGAAAAAGCATAAATTTATGGGACAGAGAAGGTTCCCGCCCCGCCACAATTGATCACATTGAAATAGATGAAAAGGGTGTTTCCCTTTATGAAATAGAAAAATCACTGATTGCTCAGGCGCTTGAAAAAACCAACTATAACCAGACCAAAGCCGCAAAACTCCTGGGTCTGACTCGCGAAACCCTGAAATATCGAATTAAAAAACACCGGATAAATCCACGAATAAAAAATGGTTGATATGCCCCACATGTTTCTTTTCATATTGTCAAATACCCCATTTTGTAGTCGTTTTTAATTATCTCACAACCTGTTGCATAAAAATACCGCAACACATTAATTCCTAATAATACAGATATTTATATAAAAATATGTTGAGTTCTGACATACTATTAATTATATTGGTACGTGTCTTGTAAAGATTACGAATGCTATTGTTGTTAACCAAAAAATGCGAGGTATGGTCATGAAGAGAAAAACAAGTTTGATAATCAGCCTGCTACTGATGATCGTTGCGGTTGCATTTATCAATGGATGCAGTGAAAATTCAGTTTCCGGTCCCGACAACCCGGCCGAATCAGCCGGAATTTATGTAAACGACATTCAATGGGCGCCGGTGAAACCGGAATTCATTAATAATTTGAAGGCTTTAAAAAAGGAAGTTACCGCGGGTAAATTAATCACAGCGGCGAAAGGTGGTGTTGTGGGAGGAGCAAACACCTTTAACAACAAAGTTGTCTTCCCGCCCGGAGCCGTTGACAAAGACACCTATGTCACAGTGACCGTCAATTACGACAAGAAAATCAATAACTTGGCCTATATCGAATTTTTACCCAGCGGTTCATTCAACAAACCGGTTGAGGTAACGCTATCATGGGATTTCCTTGATGTTGACATATCTTCCGTCGCCGATCTGAAAGCCTACTTCAGTCAGGACGGCGGGGATTACTGGTTCCCGGTAGAATCGTCAATAGACGTCAATTACGATACCAAAACGGCTAAGTTTCTAATTGACCATTTTACAAGGTTCGGTTGGGGGATATAACAGAATCCAATGTTTTGTGTGAAAACATTAATTCAATAACAGCGAGAGTAATATGAGTAAACAGTTCTTATTCGATGTTCTCGGGTTGGCAGAAAAACATTGTGGTTCCGAATTTACCCGCAAGCTACTTGAAATACGTTCAGAGAGAGAACGGATTTTAAATAACGTGTGGAGAAAGGAACCGCTCCCGGAAGATCTATCAACATATCAAAAAGAGCTAATCTTGCGTGATATCGATTTTGATACCATCGTCCACCAATCCGCTAAATTTTTAGATAAAGATGACTATCACAAGCTACTTTTCAATATTGCAACTATTGCTATTAAATATGGAGAATTCACTCGTGGAAAAGAAATTCTTCTAGATCTTCAAAAAACTACTGACCGAAAAAATTTGGCCTTAATTGCGGAAATTTATCGAAAACTCGGAAAAATCGATTTTTATACAAATAATTTCAATTCGGCACATAAATACTTTGATAAAAGTTTAAAACTTTATACGAAGATTGAAGATAATGCAGGAATTTTATCCCTTAAAAATGTGATCGGCGCTTTACTGGTAGAAGAAGGTAAATACTACGAAGGCGAAATTCGTTTCATCCAGGTTAAAAAATTGGCTCATGAGTATAAACTTTATGATCTTGTTGCTAATGCCAATATGAATCTTGGCAACATTTATATCATCCGTGGTATATACGATGACGCTATTGGTTGCTATAAAGAGACATTAAAGGTTGGTAACAAAGATGATAAAGAGATGCTCACCAACCTTTATCTGAATTTCGCAATTTGTTACAAATTTAAGAAAGAGTATAAGATTGCTCTCAATTATCTCGAAAAAGCCTTCGACCTGATCAAGGAAACAAATAACCGGTATAAAAAAAGCCTCTTGTATCTGACCAAAGCCGAAATCGAATGCATCAACGGCAATCTGAATACAGCGACGGCTTTGGTCACATCTGCCTTTGCAATTTCTGCAGAAACCGGTGACCGTTTAAGTGCAGCCGAAGCCTACAAAATCCTTGGTATGATTAATCGAGAGAGTAAGAAATACGATATTGCATTATCCTATTTCGAAAACAGCAAGCGTATATACTCTAACCCGTTTTATATTGCCGAAACCTTAGTTGAAATGGCAGAATTATATCTTGCTACCGATGATAAGTCCATGGCTAAGAAGATATTGGGGTGGGCTATCAAGCATTATAAGAAAATCGACGCTAAGATGCGGTTGGAAAAGCTTCGGGAAAAATACAGCAATGTTCTCTAAGTTGTAATAGAAGGGCGGTTATAGACCGCCCTTCTTCATAATTTGTAGCCTTTAAAAAAATACTTTCGTATCTTTCCTAAGGGTAAATAGGGAGATATATTATCAAGGATATTAACAATTCCCCAAAACAAAATATGGATAAACAATACCAGTTTATATTTGATCACATAACCGATATGATTATGGTTTGTGACTATGAATATACCATCATTGTTGCTAACCGGCCTGCCCGCATTGTACTGGGAAAAAGCGATGATATCGTCAAACAAAAATGTTATCAAGTTTTAAGACAATCCGATAGTCCCTGTGTAGATTGCCCGCTTCAGGATACCATCAATAGCGGAGTCATTATCCCGCTGGTAAAATATGACGATCGCTTCAATGAATATTTTGAGGAGCGCTGCTTCCCGGTTCTGAATAACGACAACCAACTGGATTCTTTTATCCTATATGCGAAAAACATCACGAAATCCCGGGAACTGGAAGAAAAATCATCTCAGATGAAGAAACTTTCGGCATTGGGACAGATCAGTTCCGGAGTTGCTCACGATTTTAATAATGTCCTGACGGTTGTGCTGGGACGCGTTCAGCTGATGAAAAAGCTCACTTCAGACCCTCATCTGCTGAAAAGTCTTGATATGATAGAAAAATCCGCTCTTGATGGAGCTTCCAAAGTCCGTAAAATCCAGGAATTTTCCCGTCCGAATTCTAATACCATGAACGAATCGGTCAACCTGAAGAACATCATTGAAGAGGTTCTGGAAATCACCCGTCCCAAATGGGATGTCGCATCCAAAATCAAGGGAATATTGATTGAACCAATCGTTGATCTGGACGATAACATTTTTGTGCCTGGCGATTCCTCCGACCTGCGCAACGCCTTTACCAATATCATTTTTAATGCCATCGACGCAATGACCAACGGCGGCATCCTTTCAGTCAAGGCCCGACTCATTGACAATACGGTGCTGGTTGAATTCAAAGACACCGGAATCGGTATGACGGAAGAAACCATTGAGCGCATTTTCGACCCCTTCTTTACCACAAAGGGGGTTCTCGGCAACGGGCTGGGAATGAGTGAGGTATACGGCATAATAAAACGTCATAATGCAAAAATAGCGGTTACCAGTGAGGTCGGCAAAGGAACAACCATAAAACTCCGGTTTCCGGCCATCAGGGAAAAAACCAGGGCAATTAAGCAAAAAGAGCCTGACCTCAAAGGAAAATTCTCTATTTATATTATCGATGATGAGGAATATATTCTCGAAACATTGAAAGACTTCCTCTTCGAAATGGGGCATCAGGTTGAAACGAACACCGACCCCGTCAAGGCTATTGAAGACATCACCAGGAAAGCCTACGACGTCGTTATAACAGATTTGGGTATGCCCGGTATCAGCGGCCTTGAACTCGCCGGAAAAATAAAAGCCATTCGTCCCCAAACACAACTTATCTTAATTTCCGGCTGGGCGTTGAATCTGAAAGCCGAGGATATAAAAAATCGTATCGATTTTGTCATCAACAAACCCTTTTCCTTTGAAAAAATCACCTTTACTCTTTCGGAAATAGAAAAAAAACTGCGCGCCGATCAATCTGATTCTGCACCATAATATGAAATGTTCACAAAATTTTCCCCTCCGGACTGTTTTGGTCATCCTGATCCTTACCTTTCTTTTTGCCTGTCAAAATGAAAAAGCCCCGCTCCCTATTCATTCGGATCTGTTTCCGGTAAACCAAACCGTCGAGGACGGCGGAGTCCTCGTTGCGGGCATTCGAAAGGAACCGGAGTCCTTGAATCCACTCTTTGCCCTGTCCCAGTCATCACGCAATATTATCGGGCTGATTTATTCAAGACTCGCCAATTTAAACGCAGACCTGAACAGCTTTTCACCCGGTCTGGCACATTCGTGGGAAGTGTCCGAAAAACAGCGGCAGGTTGTTTTCCATCTCAGAACCGACGTGACCTGGCACGACGGAGTTCCCTTTTCCGCACAGGATGTCGTGCGAACATTCGAGCTCCACACCAATCCTGAAATCGCCTGGGACGGAATTAACTTTAAGGAAAATATTTCAGACGTTTACGCTCCGGATGATTCCACGGTTATTTTCATTTTTAACAAACCCGACCGG
>Ga0164318_10004712_pt1 | contig 13142 bp, 13 predicted proteins | sample GuaBasSedimGuay9_FD_113734 | JGI IMG/M metagenome (GOLD analysis project Ga0164318, IMG submission 113734) | Subseafloor sediment microbial communities from Guaymas Basin, Gulf of California, Mexico - Guay9, Core 4571-4, 0-3 cm | ecosystem: Environmental > Aquatic > Marine > Hydrothermal vents... | reverse complement strand
ATTATTTAAAAAAATTATATAACATCGAAGCTGTAATATCACTTAAACGAATATCAACATAAAAGTATTATATCAGATAATCAAATATTATCACAGAACTGTTATATTATACAGAAGGATGTAGTTATAAATATTATTCTTCGGTGGTTTTTATTTTTTTAATTAAGTACAGTAATGCATATGTATAATTCTTTGCTATAATTCGCGACATGAAATATATAATAATTTTTCTTCTTTTAGTTATGTCTCTTGCCGGTGCTCCAAAGGAGAAACAGTTGGTCTCACCTGAGCTTGCCATTGAACTTCTTGAAACCATTAAAGACAGTGCTATTGTGCTAGGGAATGGAAAAAAAGATATTTATGTATTTATTGATCCACTTTGTTCTATGTCACAGCGTTTTCTCAAATTAATATATAAACGCAATAATAAGATTTTTTCCGAATATACTATCTATTTTTATTTATATGAGCTAAAGTCTAAAAAGTCTAAAAAACATATTTTAAACATTTTAAGCGCTGAATCTAATGAGAGAATGCTTCGTGCTATTATGCTTGGTAAAGAAGAATTTGATTTAAAAGATATTGAGGATGAAAAAAGTGAAAAGAGCTTTGATAAAATAGCAGAGATTGCTAGGCAAATCGGTGTTTATAAACGTCCTTATATTATGATCAATGGAAAAGTAAAATGAGTTATTATAAAAATAATCTGTATACCTATTATAAATTTGTTATAAAGTTTCGCATAGGGATCATTACGATATTTAGTCTGCTTTTTCTCTATTTAGCATTTAATATGACAGCAATGTTGACGCATAATGATGATGAATTATGGCTTCAAGGGAGTAATGAATTTAATAAGCTTTTAGATAATAGTCATAAACAGATCTATATTCAAAAGCTTCATCTTACATTAGGAGATAAACCATTTTCAGCAAAAAATATAAGTAATCTTAAACTATTGCATTCAAATCTTGAAGATGTAAAAGAGATCGTAAAGATAAATTCTCCGCTTACCCATACTGTTATCTATTCTTTAGATAACAAGGAAAATTCGTCTTTGGTAGGGGCCAAAACATTATATGATAAGAGTATAGATGAAACAGTCGCTACATTAAAAGGATCTTTTAAAGAGTACTCACAATTTTATTCATCAGACAAAGAGACACTTTATCTCCATGTGTTCTCATCATCTCCTATTGATTTTACAAAAATATATGTGCCATTTGATTACAATATTATCGGAGTAGCGGAAGATCAAAATATGTTTAAAGATATGATGCTTTTTTTCATTCTTTTAACGACACTGTTTATACTGTTTTCCATCGCGTTTAGAAGCCTTATCCCGTCCATATTGGGGATAGTTTTTATCTCATTTAATACACTTTTTACCATATCTGCCTATCAGTTTATTCAACCGGATATTCCTTTGCATGTTTCAATACTGCTTGTGGCTATCGCTGTCTCTATTATGGATTTTGTCTATATCTACTATGGCTGGCATATTATGCAAGTGTCACATAATAATAAAAGTTCTATCTATTATGTAGTGATGAAAACGTTTAAACCGATTTTTTGGACGACGTTTGTCAGCATTGTCGGTATTGGATCGCTTGTTTTTCAAAATAGTATCATTTTACAATCGATTGGCTACAACGTTATTTTGTCTTCCATCATTGCATTTATTTTAAGTTTTTCTCTGTTGGTGGCATTACTATCATTTTTCGATATTAAAAATCCGTATGTGATCACCAAAAACAGTTCCCGGTTTTTTGCAGTTCTTGAAGCTAAATATGAACGATCTTTATTGCAAATTTTCATATTGTTTACCGGCGTTATGTTGCTATTTTCAATTGCTTTTACAATGGTTAATCCATCAAGTATTATCACTAAAGCAAATGATGAAGTCATAGACTTGATACTCCCGTCTAATGGTCTGACACATGAAGCACTGAAAAAATTAGAGCGATTTCACAAGGATATAACAGAGCGTTTTGAAGATGATATTACCAATATTACTTCAAGCTATAAATATGCCAAGGGGTTTACTGCGGCATATGATCCTTCACTCCCGTTTGAAGTTGAAAATATAAATCTTGATTTTATCTCTTTTGATTTTGTTCTTTATGATATATCTGATGATCTTATTGAAAACTCTGCTCATCATGTTACCATCTATATTGAAGAAGATTCTATCGATAAAAACATTATTCTTCAGTGGATTAGAGAATGGGATCAAGAGAATACTACACTGCTTGATGATGTCAATTCACTCTTAAGTGCTGCCAAACATGATACGGTTAATCATATGATTCTTGTCGTTCTTTTTATACTATTTCTTATTACTTTTGTCATCTATCATATAACCAAAAACAGGGCATTCGCTTTTATTGCATTGGCTGTCAATATCATTCCGTTGGTATGGTTTTTTGCTGTTTTGACTGTTCTTAGAATTCCTCTTTCAATAGAAATCCTGGTGGCTATGCTTATAATGATCGCGTTATCGAGCGATGCAACGATACATTTTTTGTATTATTACCATCGACATGTGCGACCCAGGGCTTCTGATGAACACTCATTGGAACTCTCTTTTATAGAAGTAGGTACCCCTATTGGGATAGGAAGCACTATACTTCTTATTACTTTTTTACTGCTTGTATTTGCTGATATTTCAACGATTTCCGCCATTGGTATGTATTCTGTTGTTTTAATAATATTTTCATTAATGGCAGATCTGTTTATTCTTCCTGTTATGTTTATTGAGTTAATTAAATCAAAAAATCTTAAACAGTAGTACTCTTTACCTTGACTCAAGCTCGGTTACCAGTTTCCATGTTTTAACGATAGAGTCTGAATTGAGCGAGATCGATGTAATTCCTTTGTCAACCAAAAGTTCTGTAATCTCCGGATAATCTGAAGGTGCTTGACCACAAATCCCTATGTACTTATTCGCTTTTTGACAGGCATCGATAGCCATTGTAATCATCCGTGTAACTGCTTCATTGCGTTCATCGAAGACATGGGCAATGAGTTCACTGCCGCGGTCGACGCCTAGCGTGAGCTGGGTCAGGTCGTTGGAACCGATGCTGTAGCCGTCAAAGATCTTTAAAAATTTATCGGCAAGAATGACGTTAGCCGGTATTTCGCACATAGCATAGACTTTTAGACCGTTGCTACCTTGTTTGAGTCCTTTTTTCTCCATGATCTCAATGACATTTTTACCCTCTTGCGGTGTGCGTACGAAGGGAAGCATAATGATGACATTATCCAGTCCCATCTCATCTCGAACATATTTAAGCGCTTCACACTCCCACTCAAATGCCTCTTGATACTCTTTCGAATAGTAGCGGCTGGCTCCTCTGTAGCCAATCATCGGATTCTCTTCGTCCGGTTCATAGCGTGCGCCTCCGAGCATATGTTTGTACTCGTTTGATTTAAAATCCGACGTACGTACAATGACCGGTTTGGGGTAAAAGGCGGCGGCGATGGTGCCGATCCCTTTGGAAAGTTCACCGATAAAAAAACTTTTTGGATCGCTATAATTTGAGAAGAGTGATACGATGGCATCCTGATCATCGACCTTATGGCCTTTATAGAGGTCTACAAGGGCATTGGGATGGGCCTTGATGGCATTGTTAATGATGAACTCCATACGTGCCAGACCGACACCGTGGTTTGGCAATGCCGATAGAGTAAATGCTTTTTGCGGATCACCGACATTCATATAAAGCTTTGTTCGAGGCTCAGTAAGTTCACCAAGGTCCAGTTCATCAATGCCGTGTTCAAGCTTGCCTTCATAGACATATCCGGTACTTCCCTCCGCACAACTGACAGTCACTTGTGTACCGTTTTGAAGTATGTTGGTCGCATCACCCGTTCCTACAATCGCAGGAACCCCGATCTCCCGGGCAACAATAGCAGCGTGGCAGGTACGCCCACCACGGTTGGTGACGACAGCCGCCGCTTTTTTCATTACCGGTTCCCAGTCGGGATCGGTATTGTCGGTGACTAAAATTTCTCCAGTTTTAAATTGTTCAAATTCTGCTTGATTTTGAATAATCCTGACACGTCCCGATGCGATTTTTTCACCGACGGCAGTTCCGGTAAGTACAAGATGCTTTTCCTGATTTGGTGCAAGTATATGAGTCTTTAGTATAACGATTCGTTCTTGACTTTTTTTACTGTGAACCGTTTCCGGACGGGCCTGAACGATATAGAGTTCGCCGTCTTCACCGTCTTTAGCCCACTCGATGTCCATCGGTGTGTAGCGGCCGGAACGTTCACTGTAATGTTCTTCAATAACAATGCCAGAATGTGCCAGTGTCATCACCTCTTCATCCGTAAGACTGAAGTATTTTTGTCTATCAAGAGGTGTATCGGTATTGATTGTTTTGCCAATATTGTCTGGATCGTAGATCATCGTGAGCGCTTTACTGCCAAGTTCACGTTTTAAGATCGCGGCAAAACCTTTTTTGAGGGTTGCTTTGAAGACACTGAATTCATCAGGGTTGGTGGTACCGCCGACAACATTTTCTCCCAGTCCCCAGATCGCATTAATAATCAGGAGTCTGTCTGAACCGGTGTCGGGGTCGATGGTAAACATAACGCCGCTGCTCTCACTGCGAACCATCTTCTGTACACCCGTGCATAGTGCGACCTGAGAATGCTTAAAGCCGTGACTATGGCGGTAACTGATGGCCCGGTCGGTAAAGAGTGAGGCGTAGCAACGTTGTACATGTTCGATAACATCCTCTGCACCGCGGATATTTAAAAAACTCTCCTGTTGTCCGGCGAAGCTTGCATCGGGAAGATCTTCGGCTGTTGCGGAGGAGCGTACGGCAACGTCAAGATTCTTCTTATCATAGAAGCGTGCTAAACGGTGATAAGCTTCTTTGATCTCATGAGAAAGGTCTTCAGGCATATCTGCCTCTAAAAGAGCATGACGCAGCTGTTCTCCAGCATGAGCGAGTTGAGTAAGATCTGTCGGATCAAGGGTGCTAGTGACCTCTTCGACCAATTCACTCAGCCCTGCATTTTCCATAAAATAACGATAGGCACTGCTGGTCGTTGCAAACCCGAACGGTACATTAACGGCTTCATTAGAGAGCTTTTGATACATCTCGCCTAAACTAGCATTTTTGCCGCCGATCAGGGCAACATCATCATTGGTGATCTCATCGTAGAATCGAATAAACTTGAGTGCCATTGCGGACTCCTTCTAAATCAGTACGGAGCATCTTCCTTAACTTCCGTCCACTCGCTAAGTGTACGAGGATAATGTTCGAGTTCATTTTCAAACTCATCCCATTCCATATAGTCAGTATTGAACGTGGCAACATCTTCCGCAGCTATTTCTGCACTTTCATAGCTGCCTAACAGCTCCTCTTCAATCCACAACTCATATCTCAGATGCTCGATCTGCTTGATTTCAAAGGTTCCTATATCGGTATTGTAAATATAATTTTTCATCTTGGATCTCCGATTTGGTGTCTTCTAAATTGTAACATAGCTTGCATTATAATAAGAATGATTCCAAAGAAAAAGGGCGGTAGCTATGCTAGCCGCTATGGAATTCAGTTCATTTACCATCTTTTCTAACACGGCAGGGATTCGGGGACAGTTGCAAGTTTTGCAAGCGAGGCATACAAAGGAAGCTGTGTCCCCCTAAAGGTAGCAAGCAAGAATAAAAATTGCGCAAATATTAAAGAGTATATATGTATACTAAAATAAAAATAAAGTATTGAAAAAGAGGAAGAGGACGTATGGCTTTAACGATAGGAATTCCGAAAGAGGTGCATGCCGGAGAAAGACGTGTCGCAGCAACTCCTGAAACGTCAGCAGAACTGCAAAAACTTGGGTTTAGCGTGTTACTTGAAACTGATGCCGGGGAAAGTGCCAATTTTCCTGATGATCTCTACCGGGAAGTGGGTGTTGAGATTATCAGCGATACCAGAGCACTCTGGAAAAGATCAGATATTATTCTGAAAGTTCGTGCGCCTGAACTGCACCCTAAACTTGGAATGCATGAGGCAGAACTTTTGGAAGAGGGAGCGTACCTGCTTAGCTTCATCTGGCCGGCACAGAATCCGGATTTGATGGAGAGGCTGGCTGAGCGTAGAGCCACTGTTTTAGCTATGGACAGCGTCCCGCGAATATCCAGGGCGCAAAAGCTTGATGCCCTCAGTTCGATGGCCAATATTGCGGGATACCGTGCAGTCGTGGAAGCGGCCAATCAGTTTGGACGTTTTTTAACCGGGCAGATCACTGCAGCCGGTAAAGTGGCTCCGGCCAAAGTTCTGGTAATCGGTGCCGGTGTAGCAGGTCTGGCTGCTGTAGGAACAGCGAACTCCATGGGAGCCATTGTTCGTGCTTTCGATACCCGTCCTGAAGTGAAAGAACAGGTAGAGAGTATGGGGGCGGAGTTCCTGGAACTCGATTTTGAGGAAGACGCCGAGGGTACGGGCGGTTATGCCAAAGTCATGAGTCCTGAGTTTATTAAGGCTGAGATGGAGCTCTTCGCCAAGCAGGCGATGGAGGTCGATATTATCATTACTACGGCATTGATCCCGGGCAGACCGGCGCCGGAACTGATTACTGCGGGAATGGTCGAGACTATGCGTGAGGGCAGTGTTATTGTAGATCTTGCCGCTGAAAACGGGGGTAACTGTACCCTGACCGAGCCAGGTGAAGTGACAGTTAAACATGGTGTGACGTTGATCGGGTATACCGACCTTCCAAGTCGACTGCCTACCCAGTCAAGCCAGCTTTACGGAACCAACCTTCGGCATATGCTCAGTGACCTCTGCAAAGAAAAAGATGGAGAGATTACGATAGACATGGATGATGATGTTATTCGTGGAACTACTGTTATCAAAGAGGGTGTTGTTACCTGGCCGCCTCCAGCGATAAAGGTTCATGCCGCTGCTAAGCCACAGGAAGTGTTGAGTGAACCTGTCAAACAAACTCAAGAGAAGAAAAGCAGGGGTTACGGAAGTGTCATGCTTATGATCGCTGGTGTCGCTGCAATGGCTGGGCTCGGTTATGTGTCACCTCCGGACTTTCTGGCCCATCTTACGGTCTTTGTTTTAGCCTGTTTTATAGGTTATCAGGTGGTCTGGAATGTAACACCTGCCTTGCATACACCGCTGATGAGTGTAACGAATGCCATCAGCGGCATCATCGTCCTTGGTGCGCTGGTGCAGTTCTCCGCAGAGTCAACTACAACGATTATGGTCTTATCTATGGTTGCCATTCTGGTTGCGTCTATTAATATTAGCGGTGGTTTCCTTGTAAGCCATCGTATGTTGAAGATGTTTCAAAAAGATGAGGAGAACTGATGACTGAAGGTTTACTGACTGTTGCTTATATTATTGCCAGTGTGCTGTTTATCTTAAGCCTGAAAGGATTGAGCCATCAGGAGAGTGCCCGCAGAGGCAATATCTATGGCATGTACGGCATGATGATTGCTATTACAGCCACTATTTTGGGAAGTGAATCAGCCGGTCTGGAAGGCGTACTTGCTACTATGCTCATTGGCGGTATCATCGGGGCTATCATTGCGACACGGGTTGAAATGACCGGGATGCCTCAACTGGTTGCAATGTTACACAGTTTTGTAGGGTTGGCGGCAGTGTTGGTCGGTTATGCTAATTACCTTGACCCGGCATCTGCTTTACATTTCAGCGGGACTGGAAAAACGATTCATGATGTGGAAATTTACCTTGGGGTTTTGATCGGTGCGGTAACATTTACCGGCTCACTGATCGCTTTTGGAAAACTGCAGGGTGTGATCGGAAGCAGCCCATTGCTGTTACCGGCTCGTCATTGGCTCAATCTTGGACTGGGAGTGGCAAGTATCTGGCTTGGTATTGAGTTTGTCAATGCAGATACGGTTTCTGAAGGTGCAGCGCTTCTGGCGGTTATGACGCTGATCGCATTGGCTTTTGGTGTGCATATGGTGATGGCCATCGGTGGAGCAGATATGCCTGTAGTCGTTTCAATGCTTAACAGTTATTCGGGTTGGGCCGCTGCGGCGACAGGTTTTATGCTTTCGAATGATCTGCTGATCATTACGGGTGCCCTGGTCGGAAGCAGCGGTGCTATTCTTTCGTACATTATGAGTCGTGCCATGAACCGAAGTTTCATTAGTGTCATTGCCGGAGGTTTTGGCACTGTTTCAGGAAAGAGTTCCGCACCTGAAGCACATGGTGAAACCGTCTCCATCGCTGCAGAGGAAACGGCAGAACTGTTAAGAAACGCGAAGCGTGTGATCATTGTTCCCGGATACGGTATGGCAGTGGCCCAGGCCCAGCATCCCCTTGCCGAAATTACTAAAAAACTTCGAAACAGTGGTGTTAATGTACGTTTTGGTATTCACCCTGTTGCCGGGCGGCTTCCGGGGCATATGAACGTGCTGCTTGCAGAAGCAAGAGTTCCCTATGATATTGTCCTTGAAATGGATGAGATCAATGCAGATTTTTCGGATACGGATGTGGTCCTTGTCATTGGTGCCAACGATACAGTCAATCCCTCTGCCATGGAAGACCCGGCAAGTCCTATTGCCGGAATGCCGGTTTTGGAAGTGTGGAAAGCAAAGAACGTGGTAGTGATGAAACGGAGTATGGCATCGGGCTATGCCGGTGTAGCAAATCCTCTCTTTTTCAAAGAGAATACCAGTATGCTGTTCGGAGATGCAAAAACAGGCGTTGATACCATACTTGGCAAGCTGTAGAAAAACCGGAGTAGGGCATTAATATGAATTTACAAGAACATACACGCATGAGTGAAAACCTTATGAAAGCCATGTCGTCTGAGCTGGAGGCAGAGCTTATCCAGACCCATATCTCTACGATCATTTTGAGCGCTGATCTGGTCTACAAGCTGAAAAAACCGGTCGATTTTGGCTTTTTGGACTACTCGACACTTGAGAAACGGCACAAATATTGTCTTGAAGAGATGCGCATCAACGAAGGGTATGCCCCAAAACTCTATATGGGTGTCGTCCCCATAACCGGCACTATTGAAGATCCCCGTATCGATGGCGAAGAAAAAGTGTTGGATTATGCTGTCAAAATGCGCCGGTTTGAGCAGCGTGATCAGCTTGATAACATTGTTGAAGAAGAGGGACTTGAGATCGAATTGATGGATAAGATCGCAGCACTTGTTGCCCGCTCGCATGAAGGGACAGCTCCCGTTGATGCGGCAAGCGATTACGGGGAGCCGAAGAGGGTGCTTTTACCTATGGTGGAGAATTTTGACCTGCTTCAATTCATTGCGCACGAACATGCGCTTGATTTGGAACTCTCTTCTGTTATAGCATGGACGAATGAACAATTTGAGAGACTGAAACCGCTGTTACAGCAGCGTAAAGAAAAAGGATTTGTCCGTGAGTGTCACGGGGATATGCACCTGCACAATATGGCGCTGCATGAGGGTGAGCTGATCTTGTTTGATGCCATCGAGTTCAACCCCTATCTAAACCACATTGATGTCATTAGCGACCTCTCTTTTTTACTAATGGATCTGGAATACCGCGGCCTGATCCGCCACAGTCATAGGCTTATGAACCACTACCTGGAGTTGACCGGTGACTATGAAGCCGTGGTGCTTCTGGATTTCTACAAAACCTACCGTGCTATGGTTCGGGCTAAAGTTGCAGCGCTGAGAATAGGGCAGGAGATGGAAGCGGATAAACGCACTGTTCTAATGGATGAAGTCCTTCGCTACATCGATCTGGCAAAAAATTATTGTGAGAGAAAAGAGCCATTTTTAGCCATCGCACACGGTCTTTCAGGCTCGGGAAAAAGTACTTTTGCCTTGATGATGGTCGAAGAGCATGGAGTAGTGCGCATCCGCTCAGATGTAGAGCGGATGCGGATGTTTGAAAGAGAAAAAGAAGATACTCTGGAAGAGGGTATCTATACTCAAGATGCCACCAAAGCAACGTATGAACATCTTCTTGAATTGGCAACGTCTGTTTACAAAGGCGGTTATCCGGTCATTGTGGATGCAACATTTCTGAAACAGTGGCAGCGCCAGATCTTTTTTAAGTATGCGCGATTGGCAAATATTCCTTTTTATCTCTTCACCATGGCGTGTGATATTAAGCTGATGCAAAGTAGGGTAGAACAGCGCTCGCAAGAAGGCTCAGATATCTCCGAAGCGGATTTGGGCGTACTGCAAATGCAGCAGAAAAGTGTCGAACCGCTTTCAGAGAGCGAAAGAGAATTAGAAGTAATAATTGATTGTACCTCTAGCGCGTCTATGTCTGAATCAGCTTCAAAAATAGAAAAAAGGTCATTATGTTAAAAATTTCCAATACCGTCACCCTCGATGAAAACGAGATAGAGTTCACTGCCATCCGTGCTTCAGGTTCCGGCGGGCAGAAAGTCAACAAAACCTCTGCAGCCATTCACATTCGTTTTGATATCGCTGTGTCGTCACTCCCTGAATTTTACAAAGAACGGCTATTGGAGTTAAAAGACAAACGTATTACCAAAGAGGGAATTATCGTCATCAAGTCCCAGCAGCACCGTAGTCAGGAGCAAAATAGGGATGAGGCACTTGAACGGCTTGCAGAACTCATTAAAAGTGTTAATGTCGTTCAGAAAAGGCGTGTTGCCACCAAGCCGACCAAAGGGGCCGTAAAACGGCGGCTCCAATCAAAAAAAAAGCATGCACAGAAGAAAAAAATGCGGGGAAAAGTGGATATAAGTACCTGACCATAATTAATGAATTTCTATTTTTCAGGTATGATTTTTAAAGGATGTTTCTATGCTTGATCTGATTATTGTTATTTTACTATTAATTGTTTCATTTAAACTCTACAGACAGGATGATTTGATGCAGACTCAAAATGAGCTGATTGAATCGCTGCAAGAGATGCAAGTCCATTGTAGACATCACATCAAGAGGCTTGAAAAAATATATGATTCGCTTTTAGAGAAGGATAGTAAGTAACTTTAAAACTTAAGAGTCATAATAAACTCCGCCATCGGTGTATCCATCGCCTTGATGTGCTGGTCGAGCCATTGGGCAATATCTTCTTCAAAATACTCCCGAAGTTGTTCCGTTTCTCTTCTATTTCGCCACTCCATAGCGATATAACGTGCTTCATTCAAGATTTTGTCATGCTCGCCTTTATGCAGACGATAGGTCGGATAGCGGGCTTCCAACATCATTTTTTCTTCGCCGGAAAAGTGTTCTTGCATATGCACAAGAAGCATTTCCAAGCTGTTGCTAATGGTATCAAAATCTGCGTTGTTCTCTAGTTGCCCCAACAGAGTGTTGATCATTGCCACTTCCTCAAAATGGACTTCATTCATCGTATCGAGAGAGACGAGTGGTAAATCACTATATTTTATTTTTTTCATCCAGCTCTTTGATCTTTTCAGAAATTTTAACGCCTACTTTTTCAGACATTGTTTTAGCAATTTTCCCTATGCCAATTGTCAGTCCGGCTGCCATCCCCATTCCCTTATAGACTTCAGAAATGTGGGTTCCGTCAATATTTGTTTTTTCTGACAATACTTCTCCCGACTCTCTTCCGGATTCCATTGCTGATCTTATCTCTTCGGCAAAACCTTTATCTTCTATAGCACTGTCTTTGAGTACAGTTTCATCAGTCTCTTTATCTTGATTATTTTCTTTTTTCTTTAAAGCCTCATCCGAAAAATCCATTTTCGGAAAATCAAAATTCAGTTTTTTTTCTTTTTCCATTTCGAACCTTTCAAAAACTTAAAAGCCTTTTGACTTTAATCCTACACTGATTAGCCATATCATCACCCAGATAAGTAATCCAACACCAAGAATTGACAAACCCCACCAGAACTTTTTCATATAATATTTCCTTTAATCGCATCAAGACGATCCATTCAGTTTGCAGAACTATACACTAGAATACTATAGAATATGCTATTTCTGTCCATTACAGATCTATTTTTTATGATCATTGATATGTATCATCCTTTAAAAATCACCTTTTTGTATAATGCTGTTATTACTCTCCATAAGGAAATCCCATCACTTACGAAATTATTCACATCATTCATATCTTTGCCGTCTTTATCTATGGCGGATTTTTATTTACGGACAATCTGTTTATATCTAAAATGAAACAGACCCTCTCTGCGGATGAGTCTGTTAAAGCCCGTGAAGCGATTATGATCCATGTACGCAAAGTTGTCCCTTATTCGCTGTTCGTCGCAGTCGGTACAGGGGCATACATGTTTACACAGGTTTTTGGTGAGATCGCGGAAGAGGGTTTCAGCCGTTTTCAGATCATGCTTTCGATCAAAGCTTTTTTAGGATTGTGGCTTGGGCTTCGCGGTTTCAATCAGAAAATATTTGGCATCAATCCATGGCTTTTTAAAAGTCATATTTTTCCGTTGACACTGGTCGTTATCATGATCCTTCTTTCTCAGATAATGTTTCTTTAGGCATATGAAAATACAGATAATCTTGTTAAAAGCAGAGGTGAAAGTTGTTACGCTCAGTGATGCAGGGCATAAGACGGTGCACCTGCATCCTGATTATAAAAAAATTATCGCTGCGTTTATGAAATAATTTAATATCTTAAAAAGCAGCTATATTATTTAGGGGGTGAGACTTTAGTCTTTCTTTGAGGGGCTGAGAAACTTGTTAATCTAGTTGGGTATAATTTCTCAGACCCTTGGATCGAAATAGCAGTATTCATCGGAAGTGGGACTTTAGTCCCGCCTAAGGTAGAGACGGGACTAAAGTCCCATTTCCGGGAAAGAAAATAGAGTAATATGAACCAAAACCTTCCCATAAACCAAGTCATCCCGGACATTAGATCGGCACTGAACGAAGATAATCAACTTATCTTGAGTGCGCCTCCGGGTGCCGGTAAAACAACGCAGGTTCCTATCGCCTTGTTAGATGAAGAGTGGTTGGGTGAAAGAATAATCATTATGCTTGAACCGCGCCGTTTGGCTGCTAGAAATGCCGCAGCAAGAATGGCATTTCTTTTAAATGAGTCCGTCGGTGAAACAGTGGGCTATCAGATAAAAATGGACAGTGTCTTTTCCAAAAAGACAAAAATTTTAGTGGTGACAGAAGGGATTTTGACACGAAAACTCCAGGCTGATCCTGCATTGGAAAATGTTGCGTTGATTATTTTTGAT
>Ga0164318_10004711_pt1 | contig 13142 bp, 8 predicted proteins | sample GuaBasSedimGuay9_FD_113734 | JGI IMG/M metagenome (GOLD analysis project Ga0164318, IMG submission 113734) | Subseafloor sediment microbial communities from Guaymas Basin, Gulf of California, Mexico - Guay9, Core 4571-4, 0-3 cm | ecosystem: Environmental > Aquatic > Marine > Hydrothermal vents >... | reverse complement strand
TTTCATATGGTCCAGAGCCGTCTAAGGTGTAAGTTATTCTACACCAGTCCAAACCGCTAATTCCGCATTCTCCTTTATCTGTAACATTAACATTTATTTGTGTGGATGTTGTTACCCAACAAACTTTATTGTCTCCGGGAGGGCAATTTCCGTCATTTGGTTCTTCTATTGTTTTTGTGATACTTGGAGGTAAATCATCCACGCTTGTAGTATCGCTCAGGTAATTAATTGATCCTTGTTGTGGGAATGTTTCATCCCTTGTTTCAAAATTCCATAACCATTCACATCCTTCTTGAGGAGTCGTAGCTGAAAATGTAAAATTTTCACATTTCCCTGGTTGTATATAATAAGCTTCGTTACTGGCTACATATTGACACGCTTGTTTCTCAGTAATGAAATACTTTCCCCAACCAGGTTTGTCATTACATACAAAATTAGTATAACTTATATTTCTATATATCCTCACTTCACCTATAGCATGTGTACTACTTCCGTCGTTGCAAAATGTTACAGTATAATCAACATTTTGTCCTGCAGGAGACCATTCTGGTCGCAGGTCTACTGAGCTTGTATGTTCAGCAAGAACTGGAAGTAAGTAAGAAATTAATACGATCATAAAAACTAAAACAGCTGACAAGGCTCCTATTTTCGTTGCACCCGTTAGCCCTTTTTTATCCAAAACAATCACCAAGATTCATTTCATTTTGTTTGTATTTTAGAGGTAATCTTTATAAAGTTTGTTTTATCTACACTACCATCGTAATGTGTCCCGCATGCTGAATTAACATTTAAATTATTTACTATTAAATAACAATTGACATATCTGAACTAATACATACTATAAACCTCATAAGCGAGCAGGAGCAGGCAAGCAGATTGTAAGCGGAAGGAGGGCTGTGTATGATTCCGATACAAGTAAGGGTTACAAAAAAGATGATTGAGATGCTTGATAAGCTTATTGAAAGTGGGGCATATTCAAGCAGATCTGAAGCAATAAGAGACGCGATAAGGCAGCATGTTGTATACTTCTATGGAAATAAACCCAACCGAAAATCAAACATGATAGAATAGTGATAAGATAAGCGCCGGGGGTGGGATTTTCTTGCCTTTCTTGCTTTTTACACATTTTTCTCCCGAGGGTTTCTTTGAGGAAGCGTTAGCTCCCGTAAAGAGAGGCTCTTCGAACCCACGCGGGCAAAAAGCCCACCGGATATCTTTCTTAACTCTTCATTCCCGCCGCTTATCAGAGTCAAGCCATAATCTCATCGCATATGCTCAACTTATCCAGTTGGCTCAAGTCCGGCCCGTTGAACCTGGCTTCGGTACCCCGGCACATCTTCTACTATAATAAAGTTAAAAAGATTTATTATTAATATGGGTGTAAGAGCTTTCCTTTTGTCAACAGATGCTATTATTGCAGTGGGCTTACTTTTTTTGCTTGGTATTATGATAGCCTCAATCTCGCTCACTCCCCGCTTTCCTTATCTAAGCTATCAAAGGCTTTATGCCAATGCTAGGGACACCATTAATATTATAGAATATGCCAGAATGTCAAGTATAAGGGATATGCCTGTTGTTCAGCAATATCTTTCATTAGGTATACTTAGCGAGGAAGATATGAATAAAACAATATTAGATGTTATAGGGGCGTTATGGGCAAGGGGAAATATTACACAAGCTGGTAATCTAACAAAGGCTGTGCTTGATGCTTTGCTACCATCAAAATATGGATATGAGGTGTTGATGGATAACATCGTGCTTACAAAAAGGGGTAACCAAAGCGGTACAGTGGCAAGATTAGCTACAATAGTATCTGGTTACAGTATAGGAAAGCCCGTAAGTGGTTACGTTGCCAGTGCCTATCTTTCACGTTTTAGCAAGATAAATAACGCCTATCTTTATTTCGGCGGTTATGTAGGGGATGGAAATATAAATGCAACCCTGAGCTTACCAGCAGACGCAATACCTCTTGCAGCATACATAGAGGTCTCAGCAGGCTCAGACTTTCAGCTATACATAAATGGGAATTATGCAGGCACTTTTAGTGCTAATGGGAGCGATATGTTTGCAAATGTCAAGGCAAATATTATACCTTCATTATTTGTTGGTGGGGTCAATAACATATCTATAAACTTTACCTCTAACCAGAGCAGGTTTATAGGTGGCGGATTTATAAGGGTTACATACAATACGACTATGGCAGAGAATATTCATTATGCCGTACTGAATAATACCATTATTGACAGACAGTACATGCCCAGTGTAAATGGTGTAATAAATCTCTATTCTTCTTTTTACGTTCCTGGAACACTTAGAAATCTTAGTGCGAAGTTGCATTACAACAATAGAGCGGAAAATTCTACGATATTCTTTTCAGTGGGTAATGTCACACTTTATGAGAGCGATCAAACAGGCACATTTAATATACTCCTTAACGCTTCACATATCAACTCAACTCTAGCAGCCAATAATGCTTCCTTGAATTCGCTAAGTAATAAAACTGTGCCCTTTAGATTTGGAACACACGCTTTCAATATAACCTTTGTAGGAAATGCGGATGTCATACTCGTAACTGATGTCTCAGGTTCAATGGGCTGGCGATTGGATAGGGATGGTGTTATCGGTATTGACAGGGATTGTGACGATCCAAAATTACTCGACCCAGATACAAGTAGAATAAGCCTTGCAAAATGCTTAGATAAACAATTCATAAACATAACCTTGAGTGCTAAAGGAAACAGGGTTGGGCTTGTTGCCTACAGCGGTCTTCCAAATTTTTTTGGAACCTCGAACAGCGTTATAATAAGATCTTATCATAACCTAACAGACAATATCACCTCTCTAATAAATCAAGTAGATTCATACACTGCTAATGGTGCAACAGGTTTATGCGGGGCGATAAGAAAAGCAAGAATAATGCTTCAACAGCAAAGTAATGAAAGCAGGCAGAAATATATCATTGCAATGACTGATGGGCTATCGAATGTGCAGTGTAGCGTTACGGATGAGAATAATACAAATGGGTGCATACCCCGTAGCTGTCCTGATGAAACATTTTGCGAGGGTGGCGGATGCCTTTACAGGGTTGCATACGATGCTGGAACGAGAAGTGCGCCTACTATAGCATTTAACGTTTCTGGAAATGGCGAGTGGTGGCTCATAGTAGGGAAATGGGATGGGAGGTTTGATGGTTTTGTTTGGAAAGAAATAAAATGGGTCCCTAATTCAAGTATAGTTTCTGGGTTGGGGGATGTTGGATATAGTTCAGCCCCAACAATAGGATTTAATGTTACAGGCAGTGGAAAATGGGAACTTATAAGTGGAAACTATTATGGCAAATTTTATGGATACTATTGGAACGGCGTACAATGGGTAAGCGATAGTTCAATAGTTAATGGGCTAGGGGATGTTGGCTATTACTCCAAACCATCTCTTGTTTTTAATTTAACAGGTAATAATAGATGGAATCTGATAACAGGTGAAAGATATGGCAAATTTTATGGATACTATTGGAACGGCGTACAATGGGTAAGCGATAGTTCAATAGTTAATGGGCTAGGGGATGTTGGGTCACATTCTGCTCCGACTATCACATTTAATCTAACAGGGGATAATAAATATGTGTTGATAGCAGGGGAATATACGGGCGTATTTAATGGTTATTACTGGGAAAATGGTCAATGGAATGTGAACTCGACACTTATTTCTGGGCTTGGGGATGTGGGATATTATTCAACACCTTCTATTGGTTTCAATGTAACTGGTGATGGTAATTTTTACCTTATCACAGGTGAGTACTACGGAAATTATTATAGCTATGAGTGGTTCACAAATAGCTGGTTAAGAATATGCGGAGATTATGTGAGCGATAGGGCTGTAGAGGATGCTATAAATGACACTGTAAGAGCAAGGAATTATACACGAGCTGTAATAAATTCCATTGGTTTTGGTCCAATAGCATACTGTCCGTTTGCTGTTTCTTCCCTCATGGATATAGCAAAAGCGGGCAATGGGAGTTATTGTGCATCAAATGATCCAAACATACTCCAGAATTGCTACGTCACATTTGCCAGTGAGATAGTGAATATCTCATATACTGCCCAAACTATAGAGTTAAGTGGTGCTGCAAGCATAGGAACTTTATATCACGACTCTTACATAGAATATGAATACGTACCTATAAAGTCTCTTGGTTATGGAGAAGTTAGCATTACTAAAGAGGAAGCAAGGTTTGGAGGTAATGTTAGTAGTCCGAAGGTAAAGAGCTATAATATTGTTGATGCCCATGTAATTGATGCTAAGCTTACCTCTTACTCATCAAAATACTGGACATTTCTTGCTGGCATAAATTCCTCAAGAACCGGATACAATTGGGTCGATGTGTACAGGCTTACAAGCTATGGTGCAAATTTCTCCATATTGGGCGATCCTTATATAGTGCAGATACCACCCAATCTTGTGGCAAGCAATGAGACAAACTTCTTCAGACTTGATACCGCTCTATCCCCTTATAATACTACAGGCGGTTCGCCAGATGCTAGACTTATCTATAGTGTAGCGGTAAATGGTATTGTTGGCTATGGTAATGTGTTTAACTCCTCTGAACTTGCAATAGAGGATGCTAAGGAGCGATTGCGAAACAAAGTAGCAAAGTATAACATAACAGCTCTGGATATAATAACAGATACCGAAGCCATGAAAAATGTGCCATCACTATGGGGGCCTGCTGTGTTTGAAATAAAGATATGGGTCTAATCACTTATTTGTTCATGTTTATGTATTTTTTAACCTAAGAAATTAATATCTATATATGGAGAAAAAACATCTCATCGCAGGCATTATTATACTTATTTTGCTCCCAATTGCGTATCTCATACTCCCAACCTATACATCGCCAACGAATAGGAGCTGCGCCACGGACTATGATTGTATCTATACATGCGATGGTTGCAAGGTTAAGGGTTTGCTTACTAAAGAGGATAAATGCAGTCAAAGAGGCTTATGTAAATGTATAGGCTCAGAGTGCATTTTCAACCTTAATGAGAATTATATAAAAGGTATTACAGGTATAAAGAAGGGTAATATAAGTTTTGCGCTTGAGGAGAATGTGAGTAAATGCGATGGTTGTAAAATATGGCATGTGGAAATAAAATCAAATAGCACAACCGTTGCTATAGACTTCGATGCGAATACCGGAGCTATGATTTCTTCCCAGATTAATGGCATACCAACAATAATCTCAAATTGCAGATATAGATATGAGGAGATAACCCCCGAGTATGAATTCATCATGATAAATCCGGATTGTAATAACCCCAAGCCTTTCTGTGATCAAACACTTGAGGTTTGTAGGCGGTGCCGAAACGACACAGAATGTCTAAGAGAAAATATAAGCACTTATGTCCCGCTTGATATAGGCATCGTCTTCACTCGTTATAGTATTCTCGCTATTGGTACAGATATAAACGCAAGCTATGATGAGCAGTCTAAGATATGCAATATTTACGCTAACGAGAGTATTATTTACACCAATATAACAACCATTGATATATGCAGGCAAACACTATTAAATTTTATTAATTGTACTAATGGGGTATGTTCGGGTGCGGGCTAATGAAAAAGGCACAAGTCTATTCTGTTGTAGCATTACTTATAGCAATACCCCTTTTCCTATTTATAACCTATTACCTGAGCTCTTCCTGTTCTGGAAAAGGGGTTGCAGAAAGGATCGTTGCAGATCAGATAGGACATGTAGCAAAAAGCATCGAGAATGACTTTTATCGAGCATTGGACATAGCTACAAAACGCGCACTGCTTGCAATGATAAGCTATATAGTTGAGAGTGGGAGTGGTGTTGATGACTCTGTAGCAAGATTAAGGGAGTTGATGATAAACGGTACCATTTTTGGTAATGAGAGCTATATAATGAAGAATAATACACTTACAGACTGGATAAAAAAGATAAATAATAAAGATATAAACTTTAATCTGAATCTTTCATATTCTAATCTAACATTCTCCATTAAATATTATACATTAACTGTAAGCTCAAAATTTTTGCTAAACATAAGCAGCAAGTTAGGAAACATGTATCTCGCAAGGGAAAAATACATACCCGTTAATGTGTCTCTTCTTGGGCTGGAAGATCCTTCGTTCCCTCTTCATACAGAGGGGTTTGTAAGAAGATACATAAGATCGTATCCCTTTCCATATACAGCGAGGGTTATTGTTAATGGTACAAGCGCTAAAGGTTCGTGTAGTGGCAATGTAACATTTAATCAAACACCAGATAGTAGCAAGATACTTGTAACTCACAACGCAAGCAATGTATCAGGCTTTCTAGGTGTGATAGCAGAGACTACCGATATACCAAGTGTTGAGTGCTATGTTATAGGCGCTGCTAATGCTGTACAAGAGGTAAATGAAACTGTTAGCAGAACTGGCTATTGGCGTATATATGTAGATAATACAACCTCCATGCCAAATGCTGTTTGGCACCTTCCAATACTAACTGCGATAGAGAATGGTTATTATATCAGCGGTCATGGGCCAAGCTATCTAATGAGGATGGAAAATAACATGAATAGTAGCGAGGAAGGCATAGAGAGTTTTGTAAATGTGCCCGAGCTTGAACTAAACAAAATAGAAGTAAAGGATTATTCAAGAGTGGATCATTTATATTTTTCAAACAATAATACTATATCATACGGGGTTAAAGGCCTTCCTCAATGGTTCAAAATTGATGAATATCATGCAAGCCTCTACAATCTTACTATATTGCTTGATAAATAAAAGGGAGAAAGATGAAAGGGGATTATTTGGAGACAAAGGTTGATAGACTCTATGAGATAGTGAAGAAGAGGCGTAAAATCAAGATATCGGAGGCAGCATCAATAATGAAAGTAAAGCCAGAACGCATTGAGGAATGGGCAAAGATACTAGAAGATCATGGCATAATTGACATATTCTATCCAATAATAGGTGAAGCTGAGCTTAGAATTAAAGGTGACAAAGATGAAAAAAAAGGATAAGAAAAGTATAAATGAAGAGTATGAAATAGACGTGTATGGGTTACCAGCTCACATAAAGATATATCATAAAAGCGGTGAATTTGTTCCATCCTATATTGTTGAGTTCCCAAAGATAGAGCCTGCAACACAAGCTGTATTAGATGCAGTCAGAGAGAGGATAATAACGGAGATGCCAATAAAAATGGGAGAGTTGAGTTCTCCAGAGGAAGGTGAAAGAGTAAAGCGTGAGTTTATGAAAAGGGCAAAGGAGCTTATAAAGTATGAATTACCAAGCATAGATAAAAAAATGGTTAAAATGCTCTCCGGCATTCTTGTGCAAAATTCACTCGGACTTGGACCTCTTGAGATAATGATAAATGATAAAAATCTTGAAGAGATTGTAGTCAATTCGGCGAGAGAGCCGGTATGGGTCTATCATAGGAAGTATGGGTGGTTAAAAACAAACATAATTCTTGAGTCAGAAAATGTAATCTATAATTATGCTGACATGACGGGGAGAAGGGTAGGCATGCAAATAAACAATTTAAATCCTCTTATGGATGCCTACTTAACTACAGGAGACAGGGTAAACGCTACCCTCTTTCCCATATCATCTAAAGGCAACACGCTAACCATAAGAAAATTTGCCAGAAAGGCTTGGACAATGACCGATTTTATATCGCTTGGGACAATATCACTTGATGCAGCTGCATTTCTATGGTGTGCAATACAGTACGAACTAAACATAGTTGTTGCAGGTGGAACGGCGTCGGGAAAAACGTCTTTGCTAAACGCCCTGACAATCTTTATACCACCAAACCAGAGAATAATTTCCATAGAGGATACGAGAGAAATACAATTACCAGAGTTTTTACATTGGGTGCCAATGACAACAAGACAGCCAAATCCAGAGGGAAAGGGCGAGGTTACAATGCTACAGCTAATGATAAATGCACTTAGAATGAGGCCAGACCGTATACTTGTCGGGGAGATAAGAAGAAGCAGAGAAGCTGAGGTGCTTTTCGAGGCAATACACACGGGGCATAGTGTTTACTCTACATTGCATGCAAACACAGCAGAAGAGGCGTATAGAAGACTTACCAATCCTCCAATAAATATACCACCCTCCCTGCTGGAAAGTCTGCAATTGATAGCGGTTATGCATAGAGATAGGAGAAGGGGTATAAGAAGGGTGCTTGAAATATCAGAATTACTTGTTGCGGGTGGTCTCGGGCAAATAAGAATCGAGTTGAATGATATCTTTAGATGGGTACCGAGCGAGGATAAGATCATCCAAATAAAGAAATCCCAAAGGGTATCAAGAGATATAAAGCTTTTTACAGGTATGGATGAGCATGAGTTTGAAGAAGATTTGCTGGAGAAAAAATTGATACTTAAATGGATGGTAAAGAATAATGTAAATGATATAAACAAGGTTGGATATATAGTTTCAACCTACTACTCTGAGCCCGAGAAAGTTATGAAAATGATTAAAGATGAGAGAAAGGTTTAAAAAATTTTTAACCAATTTCTAAACATGACAGAAAAAAAGGTTGTTGGTAAGGTAACTCATTACTTTAATAAGATCGGGGTTGCAGTTGTTGAACTTACAGATGAGATAAAGAAAGGTGACAAGATATCCATAGAAGGCAAGAGAACGAATTTTGTTCAGACAGTTGATTCGATGCAAATAGAGCACAATCCTATTGAAAGTGCAAAGTCGGGACAGGCAATAGGGCTAAAGGTTGATGATGTAGTGAGAGAGGGTGACATTGTTTACAAGCTCGAGGAGTAGTTCCTATCTAACCCTGTGCTAAACTATTCGGGATGTGCCATATTTTCCAATCTCTCTATTCTTCTCTCTATCGGCGGGTGTGTTGAAAAGAGAGCAGTGAACCAGTCACCTTTAAATGGATTTACTATCCACATATGGGCGGTGGCTACATTACCTCTCATTGGGTAATGCATAGCCATTGTATGGATCTTTCTTAGGGCAGATGCTAGGTATTGCGGCTTCTTGGTTAAAATTGCCCCTGTATAATCTGCAAGATACTCCCTGTTTCGTGATATAGCCATTCTTAAGAGCATAGCAGCAAGGGGTGCAAATATTATTATGAAAAATAAGCCTATAATGCTAGCTTCACTCCTCCTCTCATCTGACAAAAACAGACTCCAATACCCTATTTGGGCAAGATAAGATATTGCTCCCGCTATTACAGCTGCTATTGTAGAGATCAATATATCCTTGTTTTTTATATGTGATATCTCGTGGCTAAGAACACCCTCTATTTCGTTCTTTTCAAGCCTCATTAAGCCACGTGTTATCGCTATAACAGCATGCTTATCATCCCTCCCAGTGGCAAAGGCGTTTGGTACCTCAGAATCTATAATGTACAGCTTGGGTTTTGCTATCTTTGCCTCTCTAGCAAGCCTCTCTACCATATTCTCCAATTCCTTATTATCAAGTGGGCAAGCATTGTATATGCTCAGTACTATTCTATCGGAATACCAATAAGACAGAAAATTTATAAAAAAGGCGAAAATGAGGGCAAAGGTCATGCCTACTATACCACCTATCAAAAATCCAACCCCCAGAAGTATACCAGTTAATATAACCAGGAATAAAAATAATCTCAGCATACTTTATTTTTTCTTGAATAGATTTTTAATCTTTTCTACAATGCCGATACCTGCTCCTTTTGCTTTTCTCTTCTTTGGTTTGTACCTGTAAGCACTTACTATCTTTTTATACCCCTCCATATAGGAATGCTCCTTGTACTCATGAGCCTTTCTTTTTAGCTTCGGTGCCTTTTTGGCACTCTCAAGATAACTCTTTATCCTCATTATTGCCGATTCCTTTACAGCCTCTTTCTTTGGTGGTAAAAGAAGGTATATTATAAACGCTATTATTGCTATGACGATAACTACTATCGCAATAAATTCGTAAAACTCAGCCACCTTCTTATTTTCTATTTCCATTCTTTTAATCTTTACATCATTTATTTGCTTTTCGAATGTTTTTATGGATGTGCCGAGCTCGCTCAAAAGCTTGTTCGCCTCTATATATTTATCTTCAGAGATCAGTTTATCTATCCTATCTAAAAGATCTTTTATTTTATAGTATGTGAGATTTGCCCTCTTGTATGACCCCTCATTCTCCAATTCTTTGATGCTTATGTTTTTGAATTTGGCTTCGAGCTCTTCAAATAATTTTCTGTACTTTGCGATAGTTGAATTTATCTTTGCTTTTGTTTTATTCGAGGGTAATACTACAAGCTTAACTGTTTTTTCATCGTAGATTGTTGCGTTATGCATGGCCTTTAGCTTTATCGTATAATTACCTATTTCACTTTCATTACTTGCCACTACTTTATATTGGAAGATGTAAACATTTCCTGGATTAAGGTCTAAAACGCTTAAAGGCTGGACCTCATAACTAATGCCTTTAACACCAGAGAGTATGGTAAGATTTGCATTTATTGTGTAATTTCCCGCATTCTTTACCTTGACATTTGTTGATACAGAAGATTCCTGAACAACACTTATTGTAGAGTTGTACTCTATTATCTCTATTTTATAATATTTATTAGTTGTTGTGGTTTGTTGTTCTGTTTCTTGCTGCTGTTGCTGTTGTTGTACTGTGGTTTGCTGCCCACCTGTTGTTTGGTTAGCTGCGACAACCCTTACAATATACGATGCTTTATACCTTGCGTTATACCTCTGGCCCGTGCTTGAGTTTCCATATGCTGAGCTCACATAGAGTTTATAAACCCCCGTTGCGTTTGCTGTTACGGTAACAGAATCGCAGAGCCCACTAACAGACTTCCACAAGCTTGTATTTCCAAGGGACCATTCTACATCAAGCTTACATGAAGTTTTGCTTAACTTAAGGCCCGTTCCGTTTGTAGCAAGCGTTACAGTAACGTTGTAGATTGTGTCAGTCCCATTATTTTTAAGCTCCAATGTTATTGTATCGGTGCTCCCAACTGTCATCTGGCTTACAACAGAACTAAGCCTTGCAGAAAGCTCAGGAGCCTTGATACTATAGCTTGATACACTTGAATTTCCATGTCTTGTATGTGTGTCCTTATTAGAGCTAATACCTATTATTATGCTGTGCTTACCATATTCAGCAAGATAGCTGCTCACAGGAGGAACGGTATAAGAGAGTGTGTAAACATTATTCGTTTCTGACACAAAATATAGGTATGAATTTCTTAATCTATAACCACCTATAACATTCCATTTATCCCATATGCTAAAGTTTGCTTTTTGCAAACCGCTAACATATGTGCCATTATTGTATTTGACGCTAAGGTTTATAGATAGATTTGTACCTGGTAAGACTGAGTTATTGGATATAACGAGCACGGTCACATTAAGATATGTAGAGAAGTATGCTGTCATATCATTATTATCTCCACTTAGATCAGATCGTTCCATAGTTTCATTATTATAATAGTCTGCCCTAGCGTATATCTTATAATCCCCATCATTAGCAAGAGTTAAATTATACAAGCTTATTTTATAGCTACCACCAGCAGTAAGATTACCCTTTCCTATAACAAATATCTTTTGGTTATTTATACATGTACTACTAGACTTCAAGCTAACACATATATATACCACGCTATCATTGACAACATTCTTCGTTCCAGAATTATTTATTGTCACATTAACACTAATATTCTGTCCTTTGTATGGGCTTGGTGAGCTTGTCCATTCTATACCCTCAACCATTATATCTGATCTATTACCTACATATAGCGTTCGTAACGATGTCGTGGTTTTATGCGAATATGGGGTATCATAACAGGTTATATACCATTCGTATGTTCCGTTTTCACTAATTCCGCTATTAAGCACGGTAACGGTGAAGTTGTTTATCTTATTGTTAAGTAAAGGTGTTGCATTCCAATATGTATTGTTCCATGTGGAGTTTGAAATGAAAAGGCTACAATTCTTTATACCATTAGCATCAGATACATTATAATAAAATGTAAATGTTGACGATGCACTCCATGCCTTATCTCCCGTCAGCAATACTATGTTTGGAGCTTGTGTATCTATTGAAAAGGTAACGGTTGTGGTATTTATATTGCCTGCAAGATCTGAGACATAAACGTTTAGAACATGCTGCCCCTCTGTTAAGTTTTCAGAAGGTAGTGTTATATTTGAACAGGAGGGAATTGTTATATTGGCATTATTATCCAACGAGTATTTACATGTAGTTGTATAAGTATCGGCAAATGTAAAGTTAAGCCAAACGGTTGTGGTATTGTATGTTTTGTTAAGGGGGGAAAACAAATGAAGTGTTGGCGCTATGCTATCTACAATTAAAGCATTTACTTCACTTTTTACGTTACTATGGCCGACAGCATCATATATGCTTATATTTATTGTATAATTACCATCCAAAAGGTTGATTGTAATGTTTTTATATAGTGTTTGCGTTCCCGATACGAGCGAGGCATTTGTTTCATTGAAAACAATAGCACCGGAGGAATTGATGATGTATATGGTTAGATTTAAGGGATTTACCTCGCTGTAGGTATAGGTTAATGTGAAATTAGCTCCTGTTTTTCTATAGGCAGGTGATGATGTTGTTGGACTATTTATGCTAATTGTTGGTGATGTTGTATCTACGGTTATATTTCTTGCTTCAGTTGTGTTGAAATTGCCCGCTGTATCGTTGACGAAAACATAGTAAATATATGTTCCATCGTTAAGGTTAGACTTTGTGATGTTCGTAAACAAGCCAGAATAGCTATAACTTTCATTACCATTCCAGTAGAGTATGAGTGTATCTGGATGTATTTCTGAGTGGGTAACATTTATTGTTATAGTTGTATTTGTTGTGTAAAGTATTGTTGGTGTGGGTGAAACAAATGCTACAGTTGGTGGGGTTGTGTCTCTTGTCCAGTATCTTATGCTATAGTTTGTATTGCCAACGGAATCGTTGGCGTAGACGGTTATGTTATGGAATCCATCCGATAAGCCTGCTAGCGTTCCCGCCCAGTTATTGTTTACTATGGAACAGTTTGTTATGTTTTGCTGGGAATCAATACTATACCATGAGCATGCCACATCGGAGTATGTGAAGTTGAAGAAGTCTGAGTTTATGGTTGCGTT
>Ga0164318_10004710_pt1 | contig 13142 bp, 11 predicted proteins | sample GuaBasSedimGuay9_FD_113734 | JGI IMG/M metagenome (GOLD analysis project Ga0164318, IMG submission 113734) | Subseafloor sediment microbial communities from Guaymas Basin, Gulf of California, Mexico - Guay9, Core 4571-4, 0-3 cm | ecosystem: Environmental > Aquatic > Marine > Hydrothermal vents... | reverse complement strand
GACTAAATCCTCTGCCCTATCTTCTTCAAGGGCATTTAATACTTGAGGACTTATTTTAATTTCAAGATGAACCTCTTCTAAATCCTGCCCTCTTTTTTCTCTAGCCGACTTTAATCTCTCACCAATTGTAGACATCTCTTATTTACCTCATTAAATAAGTGGATAACTTATATGTTGGAATTTAAATAAGCACATAACTTACGGAACGAAGTGAATGTAAGTTATAAGTGCGAATTTAACCCAGCACCTATTTTTCAAATAAGTGCTTTACCTGAAACTTGAACTTCATAAATTTAATCTACTGGTGTAACTAACCTTAATGTCTTAAAAATAGGTGCTGGGTGAATTCGGATAGACAATTTATGTTCACTACGTTCCATAAGTTGTATCCTCATTCATCTTTTTTAAATATTCTTCTCTATCTACAAGAATCTCTCTGGGCTTACTTCCTCTATAACCTCCTACAATACCCTGTTCTTCCATAGCATCTATCAACCGAGCAGCCCTGGTATAACCAAGTCCTAAGCGCCTCTGTAATATAGAAACAGAGGCATGACCGGTCTCTAAGATTACCCTAACTGCATCTTTAAACATCTTATCTTCTTTATTCAGACGATAAGAGGAAGACCTGGTTGCTTCTTCTTGTTGCTTTAGAATCTCCTCATTATATAAAGGTTCTCTCTGTTTATTTATAAAGTCGATTACCCTTTCTATCTCTTCATCAGTAACCAGCGGACCCTGGGCTCTAATCAACTTTGATGAACCCGGCGGCAGAAACAACATATCACCACTTCCTATAAGTTTATCGGCTCCATTAGCATCTAAGACAGTTCGTGAGTCAACCTTAGATGAGACCTTAAAGGATATCCTGGTTGGAAAATTGGCTTTGATAACACCTGTAATTACATCTACTGATGGACGTTGAGTGGCTAATATCATATGTATACCCACAGCACGGGATAATTGTGAAAGCCTGGTTATAGCGTTCTCAATTTCATTTTGGACTACAGCCATTAAATCTGCTAATTCATCTATTATAACAATGATATAAGGCATCTTTCTATCATCGTGCATCCTTTTGTTATACATCTCTATATTCCGAACACCCTCATTAGCAAAAGTCTCATATCTTTTTTCCATCTCGGAGACTGTCCAATTCAGGGCGGCTGATACCTTTTTATAATCAGTTATCACAGGACATAAAAGATGGGCAATACCATTAAAAGGAGCTAATTCTACCATCTTCGGGTCAACCATAATAAATTTAACCTCATCAGGACTACAATTAAAGAGCAAACTCATTATAATGCTATTTACACAAACTGTCTTTCCAGAACCAGTAGTGCCTGCTATTAAAAGATGGGGCATAGCCCCTAAATCACAGACGATAGCCTCCCCTGCTACATCCTTACCTATTGCCAAAGTCAATTTCGATTTAGATTGTTTATATCGAGGTGAGTCCAAAATCTCCCTCAAATAGACTATATTGGTCTTTTGATTGGGCACTTCAATACCAACTCTATCTTTACCTGGTATAGGTGCTATAACTCTTACACTTGTCGCTTTTAAGGTCAAGGCAATATCATTGCTTAAAGAAACTATCTTTTGTATTTTAACACCTGCAGCAGGCTGCAATTCGTATCTAGTCACCACCGGCCCTTTATCAATTCGGGTAACTTTAGCCTCAATTCCAAAATCAGTTAAGGTCTCTTCCAAAAGACTTGCTTTAGACTGAAGGTTTTCTTTTATACTCTGATCCTGAACCGATTTGGGTAGATTTAGTAGGTCTAAAGGAGGCAACTGGTATACCTTCTCTGCTGTTGTTATCAATGGCTTCTCTTTCGATATTCTTTCCTTAGGTTTTTTAGAAATCTCAGGTTGGGGTTTCTGTTTTATCTCTTCCTTTTTAGGTTTAGAGTGGATTGTCTTATCTTCTGATTTAGTTAAGATATGAGGTTTTGCAACATTTATTTCAAGGCTAGGTCTCCTTTCTTTTTTAGTTTTAACTTTTGATTTAAGCATTCTAACTCCACTCTGAAGCATTAGTCTAACTTTTTTTAATCCAAGCACAACCAATGGCCACAAGAGAAATTCAGTTGCAAGATGCAATGATAAAACAAAAAGTGTTATAAGAATGATATAGGAACCCCATAAAGCAAAATAACGATAGAGCAGGCTAGATATCAAAAAACCTGCAAGCCCTCCATAATCTATACTGGCTGTAGGATTATGTATATTTATAAGACTTAATAAGGATGAGGAGGAAATAAATAATATAATAGCTCCGATTATTCTAAAGTATACTTTTTGAGATAATATTACGGAAATTTCTGAAAATGCCCAAACAAGACAAAGGATAGGAAAAAGATAGACACTGTAGCCTAAAGATATATATAAAAAATAGGCAAAGTAAGCACCAACTCTTCCTGTCAAATTATGGGCATGTGGATTTACTCTTGAAGTTACAAAGCTTACATCAGAAGGGTCATAACTTATGAGACTAATAAAACAGAATATAGCAATAATTATGAGAATAAACGCCTTTATTTCTTGTATCTTTTTACCTTTCATAAAGTTGTTACTAATCAAACACCGGTATGCCCAAAACCACCTTCGCTTCTCTTTGTCTGTTCTAAATCATCTACCTCTTCAATCTCTGCCTGAACTACTTCTTTTATAACTAGTTGGGCAATTCTATCACCCCGATGTATAGTAAATGGTTCTTTTCCTAAATTGATAAGAATCACACCAATTAAACCTCGATAGTCAGAGTCAATGGTGCCGGGTGTATTTAAAACCGTTATACCGTGCTTTAAAGCCAGACCGCTTCGAGGTCTTACTTGAGCTTCATAACCTTGAGGTAAATCAATATAGATGCCTGAGGATATTAACTTAACCTCACCAGGTAAAATAGCTATTTGATTATCAACATCGGCATATAAATCTAGACCACTTGAGCCTTCGCTCATATATTTTGGCAGGGGTAAATCTTTAGCCTGAGGGCTTCTTTTGACTTTCAAGTTTATCTTTTTCATCAGGTGTAACCTTCTTTAGGCTCAAATTTATCCTTCCTAAATCGTCTATTCCAATAACCTTAACAGGAATCATATCTCCTTCTTTTACAATATCACAAACATTCTTTACATATCCGTTAGACAATTCAGATATGTGAACCAAGCCTGAGGTTTGAGGTAAAAATTCAACAAAGGCACCAAAATCAGTAATCTTTACTACCTTACCCATATAAATCTTGCCTACTTCTGGTTCCTCAATTAAATCTTCAATCGCATCAATTGCTTTTTGGCTACTTGCAGGATTACTTGAGGCAACCAGAACCTTGCCATCATCTTCAATATCAATGGAAACACCCGTATCTTTTATTATCTTTCTAATAGTTTTACCCGAAGGACCTATTATGTTCCCGATTTTATCTGGTGGAACATGTAAGATTTTTATACGGGGAGCATACTTAGATAAGGAAGGTCGTGGTTTATCAATTGTTTGATTCATCTTATCGAGAATTATCAATCTTGCTTTATCTGCTTGTTCTAAAATTTCAGAGATTAAATCGAGATCAATACCTTTAATCTTTAGGTCCATCTGTATGGCAGTAATTCCTTTTCTGGTACCTGCAACCTTGAAATCCATATCACCAAAGTGATCCTCAAGCCCTATAATATCAGTTAAAATAGATACTTTATTATTATGCTTTATTAGACCTAGGGCTATTCCAGATACAGCATCTTTAACTGGTATGCCGGCATCCATCAAGGCTAAGGAGCCAGCACACACTGATGCCATACTTGATGAACCATTTGATTCTAAAATATCCGAGACAACTCTAACAGTATAAGGAAATTTTTCTTTAGAAGGCATAATAGGTTTTAAAGCCTTCTCTGCTAAAGCACCATGACCTATCTCTCGCCTTCCAGGAGCTCTTAAAGGCCTTGCCTCTCCAACTGAAAAGGGTGGAAAATTATAATGAAGCATAAAACTCTTATAAGTCTCTCCGGCGAGAGCATCTATCATTTGTTCATCAGCTGCTGTACCTAATGTAACTACTGCTAAACTTTGAGTTTGACCTCTGGTAAACATTCCAGAACCATGGGTCCTGGGAAGAACTCCTATTTGACAATCAATAGGTCTTATATCCTCATAAGACCTTCCGTCAGGTCGAATCTTTTTTTCAGTAATAGATTTTCTTATATGTTCCTTTTCTACTTTCTCTAAAGCAGCTTCAATATCAGTTTCTTTTAACTCAGATGATTTATCAATCAATTTTTCTTTAACTTCTTTAGATAGAGAACTTAAGAATTCCGTTCTCTCTTGTTTTGTAGCCATTTTATTTAACTCATCCAATCTACCCTCAACTAACTTTTTAACTTTATTAAGCAAGTCAGAATCCACTTTATATAAAGGGGGTTCAGATTTTTTACAACCAATCTCTTTAATAATCTTTTCCTGAACCTCAATAAGTTTATCAAGATAAGGTAGGCTAAATTGAAGAGCTTCTTTGATTACATCCTGTGATACTTCACTTGCTTGACCTTCAAGCATAATAATGCCATCTTTACTTGCTGCTATAACTATACTCAATGAAGATTTATCAATATCTTCATAAGGAGGGTTGACAATAAATTTATTATCCACCTTAGCTACTCTTACAGCACCTATAGGACCAGAAAAAGGAATATCTGAAATAGAAAGGGCAACTGATGCTCCAATTATAGATAAAACGTCGGGGTCATAAATACCATCACTGGATAAAACGGTTGCCATAACCTGAACTTCATTTACTAACCCTTCAGGAAATAAAGGTCTTATGGGTCTGTCAATTAGGCGAGCACTTAAGATTTCCTTTTCACTGGGTTTACCCTCACGTTTAAAAAAACCACCAGGTATTTTACCAGCTGCATATGTCCTTTCGCGATATTCAACAATTAAAGGCAGAAAATTCACTCCTTCTTGTGGTTCTTTTGACATAACACAGGTAACTAACACTACAGTATCACCGTATTGAACCATAACTGCACCATTGGCTTGTCTAGCCATACCACCTGTTTCAATAGTTAATAGTTCACTCCCTATCTGTATTTCAAAATGTCTCTTTTTCATATCTTTTAACTTCTTATATTTAACTTAGTTATTATCTGACGAAAACGCTCAGGGTTATGTTCTTTTAAATACCTAAGAAGTTTCTTTCTCTGGTTGACCATCTTAAGCAATCCCCTTCTTGAATGGTGGTCCTTCTTGTGAACTTTAAAATGTTCAGTTAACTGGTTGATTCGTTCTGTGAGCAATGCAATTTGCACAGCAGGTGAACCAGTGTCCTTGTCATGAAGTTTAACCTCATTAATAACATTCTGTTTTTTTTCTTTTGAAAGCACCATATCTTTAATTACTTTTATCCCTCCTTCCTTATTTACTTGGTTTGAAATCTAAACTGTTGTTATAGTAGCATACATATTAAATTTTGTAAAGTTTAATTTAACCAATATTGACTTTGCGAAAATATCCGTGAGTTTTATCTATATCTTTTTTTATAGCCCAGCTAAGTTCTTCCAGTGTTTTAAATTTCTTCTCATCTCTCAGCCTTTTTAAGAAATAAATCTTAACTTTTCGATTATACAGATCTTGATTAAAATTTAAGATGTGAGCTTCAACTGACTTTTTTTTCTGATGAGACTTTATGGTTGGATTATATCCTATGTTAATTACACTCTTTAACTTACAACACTGATACTCTATATAACCTATATAAACTCCAGATTTTAAAATGATATCTTGATCAGTCTTTAGATTTACCGTAGGGTAACCAATCTTAGAACCCAGTCCTTTACCTTTTATAATTATACCTTCAAGAAAATAACATCTGGCAAGCATCTCGTTGGCTTCACTTATTCTACCGTGCCTCAATAGATTTCTTATGAGAGTACTGGTAATCTGTTTCTTATTTCTTTCTACTATAGCCAACTCCTTCAATTTAAAATTACATCTTTTACTTAATTTTCGTAAAAACTCAATATCTCCCCGAGCATTCCTTCCAAATCTATACTCAGAACTCACTACTAAATAGGACATATTAAGTCTTTTCAGTAAGATATCGGTTACAAATCTATAAGCACTCATTAAGGCTATTTCTCTACTAAATTTTAATACCAAAGATACATCGACTCGCAAACTCTCAATCAAATCAAGACGCTGCTTGAGAGTATTTATAAGAAGTGGAGCCTTTTTAGATTTAAAAAATTTTAAAGGATGTGGCCAAAATGTAACCACCAAACTTACTAAATTTTCTTTCTTTGAAAGATTAACTAACTCCTTTAGAATCCTCCGATGCCCCTTATGTACTCCGTCAAAAACACCAAGAGTTAATACTGTTTTATAGTTAATTTTCCCTATCTTGGATAAACCTTTGTAAACCTTCATTATCAAAAATGGTTAAAATGTGTTCTTTTATCTTGTTTTTTGAAAACATCCTAATTTCATCTATACTTATCGATTCATCTATGGTAAATGGACCAGATTTACTTCTTTTAAGACTTTTAAGACAGGCACCGCAACCTAAGACCTTACCAATATCCCGACAGATAGAACGTATATATGTGCCTTTTGAACACCTTATTCTAAGTTTAACTTCAGGAGGATTAAAATTAATAAGTTCTATCTCATAGATGGTTACAGTTCTTTCTGGTAAATTAAACCTTTTCTTTTTTCTAGCTAAATCATATAATCTTTTGCCTTTTAATTTAACTGCTGAATATCTGGGGACTTTTTGTTTAATACTACCCTTAAATTTAGATAAAGCTGTAATCAAATCTTGTTCATCTATAGATATCTTACTTTGCTTCTTTATTATTTCACCTTCTAAATCATCTGTTTCTGTCATAATACCTAAAAGACAATCTGCCTCATACACTTTATCATGCTTAACTAAATTTTTAGACAATTTAGTAGCCTTTCCTATAAGAATAACCAAAACCCCACAAGCCAAAGGATCTAAGGTACCAGCATGTCCAACTTTTTTTATATTAAGTTTATTTCTTATAAGAGAGACTATATCATGAGAAGTTAATCCTCTGGGTTTATTAACTATAAGAATACCATCTGTTTCTTTTTTACTTTCTTTCCAGTCTGTAAAATTATGCAACATAGTTAATAATTCAATTGCCCCGTTTTTTAATTTAATTATAACTCATTATGAAGAAAAGGATTATAAAACCCTGTACCTTAGGATATAAACTAGATTTATTTTATAAATTTCTTTAAAATACGAATGACCTTCTCTTTATTTTCTTTAATGGTGCCTTTTAAACTACATCCACTTGCTTGAGGGTGACCTCCACCTCCAAAGACCCTTGCAATCTTATCAACATCAATCTTTCCTTTAGCACGAAAACTTACCTTAACTGTTCGGGTTTTTATCTCCTCTTTGAAAAATACTGCTATAGATACACCTTTTATACTTTTAGGAAAATTGACAAAATCCTCTGTAAGTTCTGGTCTACCTCCTGTTTTTAGATACATATCTCTGGTTGTCTCCATAGTGCTAATTTTTCCACCCTTATATAACCTGATAGTCTCCAAACTCAAACCTAAGAGTTTTAGTCTCTTGATAGATTCTGATTCATAAAGTTGCTTATTAACTTCATTCGGAACAACACCAAGTTTAACCAACTCAGATGATATCTTATAAGCCTCGGAATCGGTATTGGCATATCTAAAAAAACCTGTATCAGTGGCTATACCAACATATAGAAGTAGAGCCGTCTTTTTATCTATTTTCACTCTCATATTTTTAAAAAGTTTATAGATTAAAATAGCTGTTGCTGCAGCATTTGTATCCTTAAAGACTATATCCATCTCTTTTGTTCTGCCAGGATGGTGGTCTATATTGATTATTAAACTATCAGATATTAGACTTTCAATTTTACCAACTCTGGCAATTGTTGGACAATCTAATATGAAGACTACATCAAATCTTGATTTAAATCTTTTATAATCAGTATATATTTTATTAGTATCCGGTAAAAATTTATACATCGGTGGAACTCTTTCTTCAGCCAAGGCATAGACATTCTTATTCAAACTCCTTAAAATGCGCCTTAAAGCTAACTGAGAACCCAGAGCATCTCCATCAGGATTAACATGGGTCAAAATTAAAAAATTTTTATTTTTATTTATAGCTTCTTCAATCTTACTAAAAATCACCTTTTCTCTTCCTTTCTTTATTAATCTTTTCAAAAAGTTCTTCTAATCTTTGTCTTTTAGATATCGTCTTATCTTCATAAAATCTTAAATAAGGTATACTGCGCATTCTTATTCTATTTGCCAACAATCTTCTAATAAATGAAGCAGCTCTATTTATCGTATTAAATGTCTCTTTCTTCCTTTTATCATCTTCCATAATGCTAATATAAACTTTAGCTAAGCTTAAATCTGAATTTACTTTTACGCAAGTAACAGTAATAAAACCAAGAGAGGGATCTTTCAAATCATACTGAATAATTTTGCTTATTTCTCGTTTGAATAGCTGACTAACTCTGTTTAATCTTTCACTCATTTATAATATCTCTATTTTTGAATCCAGAATATTAACCTTGAGTTGGTTTTTGATAAAGTTATTAACCTTGGATAAAATAGAATTTACAACTTTCTTATCAGTGCCTATAGCAGCAACTGAGAAAGTTGCTCTCTGCCAAAGATTATGATTATCTGTTTCTGAAATAGCTACATTAAATCTGGCTCTTATTCTATCTTTTAAACTCTTTATAACCTGTCTTTTTGATTTAAGAGACCGATTGAAAGGAATATTTATATCAACTGTAAGAACACCAATAATCATTTTTTTAAGACTGACTTAAGATATCTGAGTTCCTCTTTTTTAGTCTTAAACCCCCTATCTAATTTAGCATAAAGTAGTCTATCTAATAAAACTTTAAATCTGGGTGATGGTTTAAGGCCTAACTTCTTTAAGTCATAACCAGTCGTTTTTAAAGAAACGCCCTTATAAATTTTTAGATATTTTTTAATTCTTTGCTTGGCTCTTTGTGAATTCGTCTTTGAAAGAATCATAAGTACAAATTCTATAGAATAGGGACTTAATAATTGATAAAGATTGCTTGGTTTTAATCTTCTATTTCTTCTAAGTTGCCTTAAAATATTTTCATTATCTTTTTTATAAGATAGCAACTTTTCAGTATCTTCCTTTGAAAAGGCAAATTTTTGAACTACTCCTTTTGTCTCTTTTAAATTGAGATTAGAAACAAGGGCAAATAAGTAAATTAACCATTCTGAAATAGACTCATCCAAATTATCTTTAGCCCAGTTTAATGACTTTTTAACGGAATTAAAATATTTAACTGTTAACTTAGTCAGTTTTAATCTTGGGTGTATAAAGCGTAGCTCATGAAGTTGAGCCATTCTTCTTATTGCCTTTAACGGCTCGGCTTCAGATAAAATAGGTAATAACTCTTCCCGCATTCTCTCGGCAGATACTTTTTCAAACATTTTCATATCTACAGCTGTCTTTATCAAGAATTCAGTCTGAGTATCTATCTTAAAATTATAACGCTGCTCAAACCTTACGGCTCTAAATATACGGGTTGGATCCTCTACGAAGCTTAAGTTATGTAATACCTTAATTCTTTTCTCCCTTATATCCCTCAAACCTCCAAAAAAGTCAATAAGTTGTCCGAAATTATCTTGGTTCAACCCTATAGCCATAGCATTTATAGTGAAATCACGCCTTGATAAATCATTCTTTATAGAACTTAACTCTACAGTGGGTAAAGCAGCTGGATATTCATAAAATTCTATCCTGGATGAAGCCAGGTCTATTCTGAAGCCACCTGGCATGAAGAGTACTGCTGTTCCGAACTTCTGATAAGTAACAAGTTTTCCTTTTATCTTTTCTGAAAGTATCTGAGCAAATTTAATAGCTTCTCCTTCAACCACCAGATCAATATCAAGATTCTTATAATCAAGAATTAAATCTCTAACTATACCTCCAACGGCATAGACTCTAAATTGATAATTATCAGCGATGTTTCCTATTTTCTTTAATAAATTAAAAATTTTCTTAGGCATATTTTTCATCTTAGAAGTCAAATCTTCAGAGATTACATTAAAGACTTGGAAACTTCTCTTAGGTCTACATAATGGTGTCATTCTCATTTGTTCTTTAAGTTTTGAGCCTATTATCTCATTTCTGGTTACAATTCCAACAACTTTATTATTTCTTAAAACAGGAACTCTTCCTATATTATTTTCAAGAAATATCCTTTTGATATCGGAGACAGGAGTTTTTTCATTGACGAATATAACATTGCGACTTATATAACCTTTTACCTTCGAATGTCCAAAACCATGATATATAGCTTTATCCAAATCTCCTCTTGTAACTATACCCATTATTTTACCTTTGTCTGAAATTAACATCTGGCTAATATTGTATCTAATCATATCGCGTTTAACTTCATTTACAGTTTGAAGTTCAGTAGTTACTTTTACATCTTTATTCATAATATCTTCTGCTAAAAGTTGGGGTTTTATATTCTCTTTTAAAAGTCTAATAATCTTATCTTTAGCCTGTTTTAAGCTTTTTTCTCTTAAGATACAACTGGCTGCAGAAGGATGACCTCCTCCTCCAAAGCAAGCCATAATTCTATTTACATCTACATTGGGAATACTGCTTCTTGCAATTACTTGAATTTTTGAATCTATTTTAGCTAAAACAAATATGACATTAAAATTTTCAATATCTATTAATTTATGTGTAAGAAGAGCTAAATCAGGAATGTATCTATCATATTCTATGCTTGAAATAGCAACGGGCACCCCGTTGATAGTTTGGGTTTTTGTTCCTTGTATTAGCTTAACCAAAATAGATAATTCTTCTTCAGTAAGTTGACGATTGAGATAATGCGAAACAATAGCTAAATCAGCACCTTGTGAGACTAAAAAACTCACTGCATCTATATCCTCTTTGGTGGTTGTGCGAAAAGTTAAAGAGCCAGTATCTTCATAAATACCTAAACACATTAAAGTTGCCTCAAGTGAAGTCAACCTTATCTCTTTCTTTTTTATTTCATTAATCAAGATAGTTACAGTTGCTCCTATCTCTTTCGATATCTCTTGATCTGCTTCTATATCCTGTTCTGTTTTGGGGTGATGATCATATATGTGAATTTCAACATCTTTTTTATCTACAATTGACTCCGCTTTACCAATACGTTTTTTTAATCGAGTATCAACAATTATTAATCGATTAACTTTATCAAAGTTAAAAAATCTCTCATCTTTAAAATCGAAAGTATTCTGATATAGTGATAGAAATTCTCTAACCTGCTTCTCTGGCGACTGAGGCATAATCATAAATGCTTCAGGATATAATTTCTTAGCAGCCACCAATGAAGCCAGAGAGTCAAAATCACCACCACTATGAGTTACTATAACTTCCATTTCTATAGTCCTACGTTTTAAGTCCGAAGTTCTAAGTCGCAAGTTTAATCCCAGATAGTTAAATTTCTAATCAATACCAATTTCCAATACCCAATGTCTAAAGAGGTTATTCTGTCATTGGTGCTTGGGACTTGATTAGGTTAATTAGAAATTAGTAATTAGTCATTTATGTTGTCGATTGTTTCGGACCTAGTGCTTAAAATTTTATTGCTTATACTAAATACTGCCTTTCATCCTCGCGGATGATATTTTTTGTGAATAGACTTTAATCGTTCCTTGTTTATATGAGTATAAATTTGAGTAGTTGAAATGTTTGCATGACCCAGCATTTCCTGAACAGTCCTTAAATCAGCACCCCGTTCTAACAGATGAGTAGCAAAGGAATGCCTCAAAGTGTGAGGACTAATGTCTTTTTTAATCTTAGTCCTTTTTAGATATCTTTTAATCATCTTCCAGAAAGTCTGACGGGACATTCTTTTACCCAATCTGGTTAAAAATAGATATTCATTGGCATTTTTCTCTTTAACTAGTTTCGGTCTTATCTTATTCAAATATCTTTCTATGGCAGTAATTGCTTTTTTGCCAATAGGAACAATTCTTTCTTTTTGACCTTTGCCTTTACATTTAATAAATCCAACATCAAGATTAACATTATCCAGTTTTAAATCCACCAGTTCTGACACTCTTATACCGGTAGCATACATAAGTTCTAAAGCTGCTTTATCTCTTATACCCATCCAATTCTTAAGATTAGGTTTATTTAAAAGTTTCTCCACCTCTTCAAGGCTTAACACCTCGGGTAATTTCTTCCACAATTTAGGACTGTCCATAACGCTAGTGATATTATCCTTAATGTGTCTTTCTATTACTAAAAACCGATAGAATGACTTTATAGCTGCTAGATTCCTGCTTATAGAATTAGCTGAAAGTCCACTATCTTTTAAATTCATAATAAAATCAGTTATCTGTTTTCTGGTTGTATTTTGTATAGAATTTATTCCTTTTGATTTTAGATAACTTATATATTTGTTTAAGTCCCTTTTATAAGACGTTTGGGTATTTTGAGATAATCCTCTTTCAATAGACAAATAGTCAATGAATTCGTCAATTAACTCTTCCAATATTAGACTCCAATTTTATTCTATAGATTGCAAAAATGGATTATTTTTTTCTCTCTTGCAATTGAAGTTACAGGTCCATGGCCAGGTAGCACCTGAGTTTTATCATCTAATTTTAACAACTTCCTGCAAATAGACTTTAATAACATCTTTTCAGAAGATGCAGGGAGATCACATCGTCCGATACCGCCTAAAAAAAGGGTATCTCCTGTAAATATAAAACCATTATAATATAAACAAATACTTCCAGGGGTATGTCCTGGTGTATGAATGACCTTTAAACATAGATGATTCAAGCATATCTTATCATTATCTTCAAGAAGTCTATCAGCCTCAGGAAATATCTTATCCTTGCCCAATAAAAATCTAGATAAATTTAAAGTAGCATCTTTTAAAAATTGAGCATCTTCTCTATGAATATAAACAGGCACTTTAAATCTATCATTTGCTTCAATGTGGTCTATATGACCATGAGTATTAACTATACATTCTAATCTAAAATTATGTCTTTGTATCTCATCCTTTAGAATATTATCAGGTATACAGGGATCTATTATACAT
>Ga0164318_10004708_pt1 | contig 13150 bp, 11 predicted proteins | sample GuaBasSedimGuay9_FD_113734 | JGI IMG/M metagenome (GOLD analysis project Ga0164318, IMG submission 113734) | Subseafloor sediment microbial communities from Guaymas Basin, Gulf of California, Mexico - Guay9, Core 4571-4, 0-3 cm | ecosystem: Environmental > Aquatic > Marine > Hydrothermal vents... | reverse complement strand
AATATTTTCCACTTCCCTAAGGGCTCGATTAAAAATAACTCCATAATGATCGGTAAAATAAATCGTAGGTTGGGATTCTTTCCCGACAAATAAAAATGTCATGTCAATCGCCGGGTAAGAAACCCGGCCTACCAAATAAAAGTCATTTTATGATACCATGGCACAAAATGTCAGAATGATTTTTTTGCGAAACATATGTAAATAAATTTTTAAGGAAAATCAGGCTGAAAACATGCTGAAAATAAAAACTGAAAAAATTTATGATACGGCGATTACCGTTCCTGGCTCAAAAAGTTATACCCACCGAATATTCATTGCCGCTGCATTATCAAACGGACGGTGTCGCATTGAAAATTGGCTGGACAGTGATGATATAAATTATACATTATCTGCGTTACACCAATTCGGGGCGTCCTTTGATAAAACATTAGATGGGGTAACCATCAACGGCCGAAAAGGTGAGATGGATGCCCGTGAAAATCCAATTTATCTTGGCAATTCCGGGACGTCTATGCGGCTTTTGACAGCGTATGCAGCGATTGGAAACGGTCGTTATTTGCTGACCGGTTCTGCCCGGATGCATGAACGACCGATACATCATCTTTTGGATGGTTTAAGCCAGTTGGGCGTGTCCGCAGTATCCGTTAATAATAATGGTTGTCCGCCGGTTGAAGTGATCGGCACAAAACTTTCTGGCGGAACAGTTGATTTAAATTGCAGTATCAGCAGCCAGTTTCTTTCCGGGTTGCTGTTAATTGCACCTTACACACAAAATGGGCTTGAAATCCATGTGACCCATGGGCCGGTTTCCCGGCCATACATTGATATGACAGTTGATATCATGTCGCAGTTTGGGGTGGATGTTGTAAGATCAGGATATGATTATTTTAAAATTTTCGGTAGTCAATATTATCAGTCTGGTAATTATGTTGTTGAACCGGATTGCTCCCAGGCAAGCTATTTCTGGGCGGCAGCCGCGATAACCGGACATGCAATAAAAGTAAACGGCATATCTAAACAATCCAGCCAGGGAGACGTTCGTTTTGTGGATGTTTTATCTGAAATGGGATGTCAGGTAATTCATGAAACGGATGGTATTACGGTTGTCGGCGGTTCACTTTTCGGCATTGAGGTGGATATGGCTGACATGCCGGATCTGGTACCAACACTTGCAGTTATTGCCGCAGTTGCCGAAGGCATTACGATTATTAAAAATGTGTCCCATTTGAAAGCAAAGGAAAGTGACCGCTTAAGTGCGGTAATCAACGAATTAACCAGGATGGGAATATCGGCAAAATCAGAATCAGACAACCTGATTATTGCCGGCGGCAATCCCCATGGCGCGGTTATAGAAACTTATGATGATCATCGCATCGCCATGTGCTTTGCAGTCGCCGGTCTCAGAGTGCCGGGAATAGAAATCAAAAATGAACAATGCGTTGAAAAATCATTTCCTGATTTCTGGGAAGTATTTGAGAAATTGTATGAGGGATAGAAGATAAATAAGTGAAATCAATCAGAGCCACGACCGTGAGGGAGTGAGAATATGAAGGTTAAAGCCAATCAGAGCCGCGACCGTGAGGGAGTGAGAAGATGAATGCAGAAGTCGGTTGAATTCACAACTCCCTATCGTGGCGTAATCCGCAGATAATTTTGGTTTTAGCCATCGATTTTTTTTGGGATATAGTTTCAAAATAATTTGCTTTTTCAGTATGTTTCCGCTACACGGCTTTTAGGATACGGTTGACAAAACAACGATGAATACACTATATATAGTTTCTCGCGATTGAAATGATACCTTCTCTTATATTAATAGGGTGTAAGAAGTACCACTTCATATGCTACGAGCGGCCTTGATCATCTTTTCGGCCAAGGCAGATTTGTCATTCCCGAATGTTTCTATCGGGAATCCAGTTATGTGCTATTCCGAACATAGATTCCGGCTAAGCTTGTCCTCGAAAGTTTCTATCGGGGAAGCATGCCGGAATGACATTGTGCTGGCCGAAACGATGACTAAAGCCCTACGAGCTATAAGTTAAAAAATATTTAAAATAAACCAAGGAGCATCATGATGCCTGAATTATCGATTGATATTCCAATAAAAAATATTGCTTATATGATCAGCCAAATGAATAAACAGGATATTGAAACATTGTACATGTTTCTGACCAGTGAAGGGGCAGAACTTCAGGGTAGGAATAAAGACCTGAAGCAGGGTAAAGTAGATTATTTAAGCGAAGGTGATGTGTTCGATGTATAAAGCCGAATATCATCCGGCAATTAAAAGGGACTTAAAAAAAATTGACCCTCAAATTTGTGCAAAAATCAGATATGAACACATTCCTATTATTTTATCAGATCCTGATGTCGGTGAAAGACTTTCAGGGGATTTAAAAGGGACATTTTCCTATCACTTTAAAGTTACTGGTCAACAATTTAGAATCGCATATATCAAAGATGACATGAAGCAAATAATTTTTATTCAAATGATAGCCAAACGAGGCGATTTTTACTCATACCTTAAACGTCGAATTTAAAATTTATCGGCTGCATTTTATTTTTTCCAATAAGGAAATCCTGTGTCAGGCAATACATTCGGAAAATTGTTTCAGATTACAACATGGGGGGAATCCCACGGTAAAGGCGTTGGTGTAGTGGTTGACGGATGCCCGCCCGGGATTGAAATGAATGAATCGATCATCCAGAAAATGCTGGACCGCCGGCGACCCGGCGGGTCGGTCACCAGCACGTCGCGCAAGGAATCGGATATGGCAAAAATCCTTTCCGGCGTATTTGAAAACCAGACAACCGGTACGCCGATATTGATCATGGTGGAAAACCGTGATGCTAAATCAAGCGCCTACAATTCAATTGCAGACATCTATCGCCCTGGGCATGGAGATTTTACCTATCAGGCGAAATACGGAATCCGTGACTGGCGTGGGGGCGGTCGCTCATCTGCCCGTGAAACGGTTGCAAGGGTTGCTGCCGGTGCTGTGGCGAATTCAGTTTTAAAGAAAGAGCATATTGCGGTTTTTTCCCATACCCAATCCCTTGGCAGTGTCCGGGCAGAGACATTTGATCAACAAGTGATCAAAAAAAATATGTTTTTATGCGCAGACCCGCAGGCAGCCAAAAAGATGGAAGAAAATGTTGCCAGGGTCAGGCAGGAAGGAGATTCTTTGGGCGGTGTTGTTGAAATTATCGCAAAGAATGTTCCCCCTGGCCTGGGGGAACCGGTATTTGACAAGCTGGATGCGGATCTTGCAAAAGCCCTCATGAGTATTGGGGCGGTCAAAGGTGTTGAAGTCGGTGCCGGGTTTCGTGCGGCGACACTCCGTGGATCACAGAATAATGATCCGATTTCTCCGGAGGGGTTTTTAAGCAATAACGCCGGTGGCATCTTAGCCGGGATATCCAACGGCGATGAAATGGTTGTTCGGGTAGCGGTAAAACCCATCCCCTCCATCCGCATTGAGCAGGAAACCGTTGATACCAATAATAAACCCACCCGAATTTCAATCAAAGGCCGTCATGATATTTCGGCCATTCCCCGTATTAATGTGGTCTGTGAATCCATGGTGAGTTTGGTGATTGTGGACCATTTGATGCGTCAGCGGGCAAAAAACGGACTTGACAATATAGTAAAAAGCATGGACGGCTGATCAATAAGTCGCTGAAGCAATTGATTCAGACTCATACTGGTGCTTTCAAGTGCATTTAATGTTTCTAATAATTCCCGGTCAACCCTTGCGTGAGGGCGTTTCCGTTTTTTCTTGTCCAGAATTTTCTGACTCAGCACCAGTGTTTTCTGGATATTTTCAGAAACCTTTTTTACCTCAGCATTTATATAAAAATTAAATAGTAACGCAACGGAGAGTTACTCTATCCATTCAACAGGCATCTGGGCACGGGGAACCGGTTTGTCATATGCTAATTTTGGATACCCGATGCAGATACTGGTAACGATTTCATACGGATATTTAATTCCCAATATTTTTTTAACTGAAGGCGCATAGGGAAGCGTGCTGGCAATGAACCCGATATAACAGGTCCCCAATCCAATGCTGTGGGCGGTTAAAACAATATTTTGCGCGGCAATGGCAGCATCAATATCAGGGTGGCTGATGCCTCGTTTATCCTTTAAAACATGAATGACCGCCGGCGCATCAAACGTAATGACGTTATTTGTCATACGGACTTTTTCCATGGCCGCGATGGGCCGCTGGTCCCATTTATTAGCAGAAATCGCACTTAGAATGGAAATTAAAATTTTTCGCCAGCGGCTTTGGCCGGCATAAAGCCAGTTAATCATTCTCAGGATTTTTGCGCATTTTTGGTCCACTTGCCGGTTAATCGCTTTGTTCGTGACCACAAGAAATTTACATGGCTGACCGTTTCCGGCTGAAGGCGCAAATCTTGCGGTTTCGATCAGACGATGAATTAGCTCTTTACTGACCGGTTTATTTTTAAACAAGCGGACACTTCGTCGTTTGTATATAACTTTTTCGGTTTCCGAGAGGTCTTGTTCAATCTTTTCAAATTTTTTATTAAGGGCATTCTTTCCAAAAGGGCAGGGGAGAGTTATCTCTCCGAATTTATCATCAGGCGTTTTGTAACGGCCTTTTAAAACCTTGTACTCGCCACGCATCCGGATACAGTTGGCCGGGCAGACAGCTTCACAGTTGTTACAACCAATGCAGGCGAGTTCAATGCCACTGAGACCCGTAGCATAAGGTTCTTTTTTTTCTTCATTCCATTGCAGACAGGATGTCGGACAGGTTTGAACACATGCTTTGCAGTGGGTGCATTTATCTGATTCATATTCAAATCGGTAAAATTGAGTCGGCGGCATATGCGCAGATGCATATTTTTCAAAAAAAGATGGCAGCATGAAATTTTCCTCCTGGTTCAAAGTAAGATCAAAAGTAAACAAACGGATCAGCGCTTTTTATTATTCGTCTGGCGGTTGAAAAATTTATTTATATAAGGATTGTCGCATTCATTTTTCAATTTATCCGGCGTGTCTTCACCAATAATTTTTTTAGTGGATTTATCCAGCATAATCACCCGCTGGGCAACGGCAAAGATACTGGCCAGTTCGTGGATTACAATGATGATGGTTGTTCCCAATTGTTTGTTGATATCAAGAATTAGTTCATCAATTTCTGCTGCAGTCACCGGATCCAGGCCAGCGGATGGTTCATCTAAAAACAGTATTTCCGGGTTCAGCGCCAGTGCCAGTGCCAGCCTGCCCTCTTTTTCATCCCGCCGCTGACTTCAGACGGCAGAAAGTGTTAAAACCTTGCCGGATAAAGGGCTTTCAAGCCCAACCATGTGTCTCAAAAGTGTGCTTTTACCGCTGCCGCTTCCCCCCAGAATAACGAAGATCTCGTGCCGGTCAACAGAAAAACTGATGTTGTCCAGAATTAATTCATCGCTGTATTTAACTGTTAAATTGTTGACCCGCGCGGCACTATTTTTTATCATACAGGTTAACCCCAGTAACTTCTGATAACTGCAAAGAGTGAATCAAAAAGCACGATCAAAAAAATACTTGTCACAACAGCAGAGGTGGCAGCGTGTCCGACAGAAGAAGCGCCACCTTTTGCCTGAAATCCTCTCAGGCAGCCGACGCCGGAAATTAATATCGCAAAAACAAGGGATTTTGACAGCCCCCAGAATAATTCGAACAGATTTAAGGAATTAATTGTCTGGCTGATGTAAGAGGTAACGGATAAATCAAGCATTGTGATGCCGATTAACAGGCCGCCGGAAATGGCGAACAGGTTTGCAAACATGGTTAAAAGCGGGATAACAATAATTGCGGCAATGATGCGCGGGATTGCCAGAAAAAGAACCGGATCAAACCCCATGGTTAAAAGCGCGTCGATTTCTTCAGAGATTTTCATGGTGCTGATTTCTGCTGCAAACGCCGACCCGGATCGACCGGAAACTATAATTGCCGTCATGATCGGGCCGAGTTCAGATACCATGGCCAGAGCCACCAGGGATGCCACATAGATATTCGCCCCAAACTGTTTTAACTGTAAAGAAGACATGAACGCCATGATCAAACCCAAAAGAAAACTGATCAGGGCCACTACCGGCACAGCATCCACGCCGGTTGTTTTCATGTGATGAATGATGTCGTCTACTCGGAGGGATTTCGGTTTTTGAAAAATGCGAAGTGTAGACATGACAAGTGACCCGATGAAAGCAATAAAGTATTTAATGCTTTTAAAATTTTCAATAGCGGCTTCACCCGCATGAATGACAAGATTTGAACCAGAGGGAAAAGATGTCAGCTGGCTCTTCTTTGAATTGTTTGACCCCAGCCGATCCTCTATATGTGCCATCAGGGATCGCAGTTTTTTCGATGAGTTTAAAATTTTAAAATCAATGCCGCGATGGCATGCTTCATTTTTAAGCTCATATAAAACAAGGGCTCCGTAGTCATCAATATCGACAATTTTTTCAAAATCAAAAATCAAAGATGTTAATGCGGTTTTTTTTAGTTCAGGTGTAAGCGTGTTAAGGGTGACGGCTGCGGTGTTAATATTCAGGGAGCCGGAAAAAACAACTGTCCAGTCGCCGGCCGATGATTTTAAAATATTAAATATACTGGGTGATGTGTCAGGTGCCATGATATAAACGGTTAAAATAAGCAAAAAAGTTAAAATAAGCGAAAAATTTTCAAAGGGTCGCGAATGGTATCTTCTCAAAAAATTCGGGCACGCTTTACATCGTGAAACGTTACTGGATTCCCGCCTTCGCGGGAATGACGGGCGAAGGGTTATTGGGCCTTGATTATGATTCCGGCCATTGTAGGGGAGGGCTTTATGCCCTCCCGTTTCGAGCGGGGATAAACCCCGCCCCTACAAGGCAAAAATTTTTAAAAAATGGCCGAAACGATGATCAACGCCGGCTATTGCCATGGATTGTCATTCCCGCCTTCGCGGGAATCCCGAGTGTAATGCCCGGATTTATTGAGATGCTGCCACGAATATGGATAATTAATTTAAATCTTATGAAATTTACCATATGCTGCCGGTTAAATCAAACGTCATATCTGTTTTGATGTAAAATAATGACGTCGGAGGGTTATGGTTGAAGTCATTGGGCGGATGGTGTGGCGGAAAATCTTCAGTTACATCAAAGTTGGGATTGAGTTTCAGATGGATATGGTTTATGTCCTTGGCTTAAATACGATACAATCATTTTTTCTGAAATCGGATGACCGGATGACCAAAGGATCCATTCAGCAGGAACTTGATTGTGTAGACAAGCCCTTTAAAAAATTATTGGACAGAAATTGGAAAATAACGGACAATTATTCAAGAACGGCCGGGTAAAGAATTCACAATATACAGCCGCATCGGTTGAGGTTTTAGAAGGACTAGACCCGGTAAGACGCCGGCCGGGCATGTACACGGACACCCAGCGGCCGAACCATCTGGCCCAGGAAGTCATTGACAACAGCGCGGATGAGGCCATTTCCGGTTATGCCGACCGTATCGATGTGGTATTGTTTGAAGACGGATCGATCCAGGTCGCAGACAACGGCCGCGGAATGCCGGTGGACCTGCACCCCACGGAAAAAATTTCAGGGGTCGAAGTCATCATGACTCGGCTGCACGCCGGCGCTAAATTTTCCAACAAGGATTACCAATTTTCCGGCGGCCTCCACGGCGTTGGTGTCTCAGTGGTCAACGCACTTTCCAAACGACTCGAAGTTGAAATCTATCGGGATGGCCAACAATACGAAATTGCCTTTGAAGGCGGAAATAAGGTGCGGGACCTGGAAGTGACCGGGCGTGTAGGCCAACGGCGCACCGGCAGCAAGCTCAGATTCTGGCCGGATCCGCAGTATTTTGATACAATCACCTATTCAATCCCCAAACTGAAACACAACTTAAAGGCCAAGGCCGTCCTCTGTCCGGGACTGCTGGTGAAGTTTGAAGATAAAATATCCAATGAAACCGAGACCTGGCATTTTGCGACCGGGCTGGACGAATACCTTGTCCACGGCCTTGACGGATATGAAATGGTACCGGAAACCCCTTTCGGGGGGGAATTTGAAGGCCAGGAAGAACAGGTTTCATGGTCGGCCGTCTGGTTGTCGAATGGCGGGGAGGCGGTCTGTGAAAGCTATGTTAATCTGATTCCCACACCGCTGGGCGGTACCCATGTCAATGGGTTTCGGCAGGGGCTTTTGACCGCTCTGCGTGATTTTTGTGATCTGCGCAAGCTTTTGCCACGGGGGATCAAGCTGTCCCCGGATGACGTATGGGAAAAATGTGCGTATGTTTTGTCGGTGAAAATGATGGAACCCCGGTTTTCCGGCCAAACCAAGGAACGGCTCTCATCGCGTCAGTGCGCGGTGTTCGTTTCGTCAACAGTCAAGGACTCTTTCACCTTTTGGCTGAATAACCATCCGCAAATCGGAGAACAGATTGCCGAAATTGCTATTGACTCGGCCCGCCGACGGATCAAGTCCAGCAAAAAGGTGGTGCGCAAGAAGGCCACCAGCGGTCCCACGCTGCCGGGTAAATTGTCTGACTGCATCAGTCAGGAGTTTGAGCAGTGCGAACTCTTTCTGGTGGAGGGCGATTCTGCCGGCGGATCGGCCAAGCAGGCCAGAAACCGGAATACGCAGGCCATCCTGCCGCTGCGGGGCAAAATTTTAAACACCTGGGAGATAGACTCCGAATCGATTTTATCTTCAAAAGAAGTCCATGACATCGCCGTTGCCATCGGGGTCGATCCCGGATCTGTCGATATCAGCGGGCTCAGGTATGGGAAAAATATCATTATGACCGATGCGGACTCTGACGGGCTGCATATTGCTACATTGTTATGTGCGCTTTTTCTCAAGCACTTCAAGCCCCTGGTAACCACCGGGCATGTGTATGTGGCCCTGCCGCCGCTCTATCGTATTGATATCGGCAAGCAGGTCTATTATGCGTTAGATGAAATTGAAAAAGAGGGCATTGTAAAAAAAGCTGAAAAAAAGAAACAAAAATTTAATGTTCAGCGATTCAAGGGTCTGGGGGAAATGAATCCGGGCCAGTTGCGCGAGACCACCATGGACCCGGATACCCGCCGGCTGGTTAAGCTGACTATCGATGAAGAGACCACGGAGGCCCTGTACGCCGTGATGAATATGATGCTGGGCAAAAAGAATGCCGGCGCCCGAAAAGCGTGGCTGGAAGAAAAAGGGGATCTGGTGGATATATGAGTGCACATGAACAAAACGGCTCTGAAGTAATGCGGCTTCATGAATACACTGAAAAGGCCTATCTCAATTATGCCATGTCCGTGATCATGAATCGGGCGTTGCCGTTTATTGGTGACGGCTTAAAACCCGTCCAGCGCCGGGTGCTGTATGCCATGTCCGAACTGGGCCTCAAAAGTACGGCCAAATATAAAAAATCAGCCCGCACTGTTGGTGACGTGTTGGGCAAGTTTCATCCGCATGGCGATTCAGCCTGCTATGAGGCCATGGTGCTGATGGCACAACCGTTCTCTTACCGGTATCCGTTAGTTGATGGGCAGGGCAACTGGGGGTGCGTTGATGATCCCAAATCCTTTGCCGCCATGCGCTATACTGAAGGCAAATTGTCTGCCTTTGCCGACATATTCCTTTCCGAGGTAAGCATGGGCACGGTGGAATGGGTGCCCAATTTTGACGGCACACTCAGAGAGCCGGGCACGCTGCCGGCACGGTTGCCCAACATCATTTTAAATGGCACCATGGGAATTGCCGTGGGCATGGCCACCGACATTCCCCCGCATAATATCCACGAAGTCGTGGATGCCTGTATCCATCTGCTGAACAAGCCAAAGGCGTCGCTCGATGATTTGTGCGAATATATCCAAAGCCCGGATTATCCGGGCGGTGCGGAAATTATTTCTTCACGAAAAGATATCGTGGAGATCTACCGAAGCGGTCATGGAAGCATTCGGCTGCGTGCCTTGTGGAACTCGGAAAACGGGGACATTGTCATATCGGAAATGCCTCACCAGGTGTCACCGGCAAAAATCATTGAGCAGATTGCCGCCCAGATGGAAGGCAAAAAACTGCCCATGGTAACAGACATCCGGGATGAATCGGATCATGAGGATCCGATTCGGATTGTCATCACGCTCACTTCCAACCGGGTGGACCGTGAGGCGCTGATGCTTCACCTGTTTGCCACAACAGATCTTGAGCGCACCTGCCGCGTGAACCTGAATATGATCGGTTTGGACCGCAAACCCAGGGTCAAGGGGCTTGTTGAGCTGCTGTCTGAATGGCTGAGTTTTCGTATTGAAACGGTCAGGATGCGGCTTTCCCACCGCCTGGCGCAGGTGATGGACCGGCTGCATTTATTAGAAGGCTTGTTAATCGCCTATCTGAACCTGGACCGGGTGATTCAAATTATTCGTCAAAACGATGAGCCAAAGCCCTTATTGATAGCGGAATTTTCCCTCACCGATATCCAGGCCGAAGCCGTCCTGTCCATAAGATTACGGAATCTGGCAAAGCTGGAAGAGGCCAAAATCAGGGCCGAGCATGATGCACTGGAAGAAGAACGCCTTGCCATTGAAAAGATTCTAAATTCAGAAACCCGGCTTAAAACGCTTGTCAAAAAAGAGCTGCAAGCGGATGCTAAAACCTTTGGTAATCCGCGCCGGACAAAGATCGTCGTGCGTGAAGAGGCCAAGGTGATTGCCGCCATTGATATGGGGCCGGTGGAGCCGGTCACCGTTATTTTGTCCCGCCAGGGCTGGGTCCGTATGGCCAAAGGCCATGATGTCAAACCCGAAGAATTGAACTATAAGTCCGGCGACAGCTTTCTTGTTGCAGCCAAGGGGCGGAGCAACCAGCCAGCTATGTTTCTGGACACCACCGGCCGGGTCTATGCAATACCGGTCAATGGTATGCCGTCTGCCCGCAGTCATGGCACGCCCCTGACCGGATATTTCAAGAATCCTGCCCAGTCCCAATTTATCACAGCGCTGATGGGCGCACCAAAGCAAAAGCTATTGGTTGCCAGTACGGCCGGGTACGGGTTTGTCACCGAGCTGGAAAATTTTAATACCCGAAACCAGAAAGGGAAGGCCCTTATCAGCTTGTCGGCTGGGGCGCAGCCCATGGTGCCCATTCATATTGCCGGCAACATGGCCAGTCTCTATGTGGTATCTATTACTGAGCAGGGCCGCATGCTGGCGTTCCCCTTAAAAGATCTGCCCGAGTTGTCCAAAGGCAAGGGAAATAAAATTATTAATGTGTTGAATAAAGATTTCAATGCCGGCACTGATTTTATAAAACATCTGTTTCTGCTTCCTGAAGAAGGCTTGTTGACGCTATTTTCCGGGCGGCGACATTTTAAACTGACCCCCGCCAACTTTAGCAATTTCATCGGAAAGCGGGCCCAGCGCGGTAAAATACTCCCTCGTGGTCTCAGAAACGTGGATTCCGTAACGGTTGAACTGCCCGCCCAGCAGACCCTTGTCTTGTCAGAAGAAACACCTCCTGAATCCTGTGAAAACAAATTGAATGAAGACGATTAAAAAACATAAATTCGGCGATGTCCTTGCATATGAACTTGGATTCTCACCGATTGGTCACCCTCTGATGACGGTAAATTGTTTTATCGTCGGTAATATTTTAATTGATACCGGCCAGTCGCACATGCAAAAAACAGTGCTGGATTTTTCCCGTGCGCATCAAATACGCGTGGCATTGCTGACACATCATCATGAAGATCACAGCGGAAATGCGGCAGCTATCAAGCAAATATTAGATATCCCGGTGATGGCGCATTCTTTGACGATTAATAAGGTGAAACAGTCTTATAGAATATTTCCTTATCAGCGCTGGGTGTGGGGCCCGACAACGCCGGTCGAATTGAATCCATTTCCTTCGGATTTTTATGAGCATGAAAATTTAAAATTTCAGTTGATTCATGCCCCTGGTCACAGTAAAGACCATACCGTATTTCTTGAAGTCAATAACGGATGGCTGTTTTCCGGTGATTTATACCTTGGCGACCGGATAAAATATTTTCGGGCGGATGAAAAAATTGGTGACCAGATCGTTTCTTTAAAAAATGTTCTTACCTATGATTTTGACGCGCTTTTTTGCAGTCATAACCCCAGACCGCAAAACGGTAAAAAACATCTGGCCGCAAAACTTCAATTTCTTGAAGATTTTTACGGCCAGGTTTCCTTTTTAGCTGATCAGGGGCTGGATGGAAAAAAAATTATGCGTCAATTGCACCTGAAAGAACAACAGATGATCAAGCTGATTTGTTTTGGGAATGTCAGTATGCGCAACATGGTGCGTTCAGTGATTAGCGATTATCAGGAATAGTTAATCTTTTCATTAAAGAATCGACTGTCGTCATACCCGCGAAGGCGGGTATCCAGAAAAAGAGTGCCTTAATTTTGATGGCTCATTGCGTTCAACTTGAGCGAAATAGATAACCAGGAAAGGGAATTCCTTTTAAAATTTTCGAAAGATAAAAAGCGTTGGCAATACTGGTTGTTTGAATCGAAAAAATGATTTGGGCATTGCATTTTCAAAATGGACAGAGAGTATCGCCGTTTGAAACCAGGAATTCTTGGAGGAAACAAAAACAAAATTGAGAATAAGGGAAAACTGGCGGAAAATTGTTGGGCATACTGATGCGTGTGAGCTTAAAGAATGTCAAACGCCTTACAGCAATGTTTTTGACCGTGAAAAGTATGCGCTAAGCCCAAAAAATTGCTATTTCTGAAATCTTTACCCTGAGAATACAATATGATGGCTTGATCCGACCCGGGTTTGGCGATGAAGCCTTGCATTTAAAGGATTTACAGTCTAATTCACAATTCAAGACCCGGTACCGTCTTTTTCGTTTTTTTGATGGGAATTGAAGATTCGTCTTTGTCGCAGATGTCGCAGATAAAAAAAAGCCGGATTACGCGGTGACCCGCTAATCCGGCCTACCGTTTAGAAATTATTTCAGGCTGTGGACGTAGGGTGGATGAGCGAAGCGTAATCCACCAATTGTTTAGATGGCGCTTTTAATTTGAAAAACGCTTCATGTCCTGTTCAGCACATTCTTTTAGGCCTTGATCATCGTTTCGGCCAAAGCAGATTTGTCATTCCCGAATGTTT
>Ga0164318_10004707_pt1 | contig 13151 bp, 14 predicted proteins | sample GuaBasSedimGuay9_FD_113734 | JGI IMG/M metagenome (GOLD analysis project Ga0164318, IMG submission 113734) | Subseafloor sediment microbial communities from Guaymas Basin, Gulf of California, Mexico - Guay9, Core 4571-4, 0-3 cm | ecosystem: Environmental > Aquatic > Marine > Hydrothermal vents... | reverse complement strand
CCGCCACCACTATGGCGGGGTTAGTTATTTCGGTTAGCCCCGTCATCACTATGACGGGGTTGTTATTTCGGTTAGCCCCGCCATCACTATGACGGGGTTGTTATTTCGGTTAGCCCCGCCATCACTATGACGGGGTTGTTATTTCGGTTAGCCCCGTCATCACTATGACGGGGTTGTTATTTCGGTTAGCCCCGTCATCACTATGACGGGGTTGTTATTTCGGTTAGCCCCGCCATCACTATGGCGGGGTTAGTATTTATCCCACCGATTTATTCTGGGGGTTGCCGTTTTGTTTAGCCCCACCACCTGTGGGCGGGTAGTTGTTCGTTCTGCCGTAGGCGGAATAGAGAAACCCCTGCGCAAACGGTCGACCAAATGCGAATGGTGGTGTTAAAAAGTGGTCCAAAAAGCGTCTCTTGGGGTTCATTTTCGTTCAAAAGGCGTGCGTTTTTTGTAAATTTCCGTTAGTTTTTGGTGTTTTTTACTACATTTTTTAAAACCCCTGCGCGTATGGTCGAACGAAAACCCTATTTTCACCCTGTAAGCCAGCATCACCCCACAAAAATACACTCAGAATATCTTTCAAAAATCTGTATTCTCAAAAATAATTCTTCAAAACTACCTGCGCAAATGATTGTTCCCGTCAAACATCGGATTTCCGCTTTGCTCCGACATCCAGCGTGTGTAAATAGTTCGGATTAGCTTTTGTATCTCACATCTCGTCCATCGTCTGGCATCAGGTATCGAGAATCAAGTATCCAGCACTAATTCACTTATCTACTCTTTTTCGCCTTAAGATTGTTAAGTCGTTTTGCAAGGCGGGATTTCTTTCGAGCCGCTGTATTTTTGTGCATTGTGCTGGTGGCTGCGATTTTGTCCAGCTTCCTGGCGGTAAGCCGGTATTGTTCGCTCGCAGCTTCGGTATTGCCGCTGGTCAACGCCGTCTCGAAACGTTTGATTTGTGTCTTTACCTGGCTCTTGCGTGCACGATTGATTGTTCTTTTTTTAGCATTTTGTCTTACTCTTTTTTTCGCCTGTAACGAATGTGCCACTGTTGTCTCCAGTATAAATAATTGTTGGTTAATAATTACTGATTAGTTTGTTTGTTTCTCAACTTATCCACTCGTTGGCGGACGTCTTTATACGCAAAATCAAGTTGAGCGATTTTGCGATAAATCTCCAGCGCCTTTTCCGCATCGCCCTGTTCTTCATAAGAGCGAGCCAGATTGTACCGTAATTCCTTGGCTGTGCCGTCATCTTTTATTTCATAATCGGCTATCGCTTGGTTAAAAATGTCAATCGCATCTGCAAACCAGCCCTTCTTAAAGAAGCACAGTCCTATCTTATCCAGCGCCGGAATTTTTTGTCTTGGGTCTTTCCGTGCCTCTTGTAACAGTGGTATCGCTTCGTCATACTGCTTATTACGAACCAGACGAACGCCGTACTCGTACTTGGCCTGTAGGTCGGTCGGATAGTTTTCCACACAAAGACGGTAATGCTCCAGTTCAACGCTGTCTAATTGTGCCGACAATTCCGCAACGCTGGATTTTGCCTGCGCATCATCGGGCCTGGATTCAAGGGCGGCTTTTGCTTCTCTTATTTTTCGTTTTAACTGTTTTATTTTTAACAGGCCCGCCCGTTGCTTAAAGCTAAAATCGCTTTTGTTTTTATACGCATCTTCCAGCAGTTTTATCGCCTCATTTTCGGCCTCGTCGGTTTCCATATCTGACAGATGCTGGGCCAGATTAAATATGTTGTTGGTTGAATTTGGTTCTTTTGCCAGTGCCTTTCTGGCCTCTTCGACCACCGAGACACGGTAATCTTCGGTCTTGACAACACTGCTTTGGGACTGGAATTTTTCCTGTTCCTTGCGGTTCTTAATGGATTGCCTGAAATCGCCATCCTGGTCGTACCTGCCTCTGGCTACGGTCAACTCTGCCGAGAGTCGCTTAAATTCGTCAGCTAGCTCTCCGTCTTCGGGCTTAAGAGCGACCGCACGCTGGCAGGCGGCAAGTGCCCTGTCGAACTGGCCGATAGCTGCGTAGGAATCTTTTAACAGGATATATGTTTGAAAAGACGGCTTATCAGCGGCGTTATTTGCTCCGAACACCAAATCAGCAATCCATTTAGCCGTTTTTTTATAACCGCCCGCCGTTGCCGCTTTTAGAATCGCCTCTGCGTAAGGCAGATGTTCGGGGTCTTTTGCAAAGAGGTACTCGGCGTTAAGCATTTGTTCGAGGGCTGTTTTACCGCGCAGACGCTTCACTCTCTCCATCATTGTGGGTTTTTTACCGCCTTTGGTATGTCGCAGCAGGGCTAATTCGTGAAGCTTTATATGGCCGTCCTGAACGGCGTCCGGCGAGCAGCGCAGGCCGTCAAGGTACATCTCAATAGCATAATCGAAATTGTTTGTTTGGGCTACCTTCCTGGCTCTTTCAAAAAAGACCCACGCCTTGGCAAATGTATGGTCGGTATTTTTTTCCGGCATAATTCTACTGATTATTGATAATTGACAATTGATAAAAGAAAAGTAAACGTTAAAATCAATTATAGTAATCATTAACCAATAATCAATAATCAATTTTGGAGAAAATATGATAACAGCGCTTGAGCAGTATGACCCGCAGATTTACGAGCTTATACGGCAGGAGGCGGCTCGCCAGAGCGGCTCGATTCGCCTTATACCCTCGGAGAACTACGTCTCCAGGGCCGTAATGTTGGCCAGCGGCAGTTGTCTTACCAACAAATATGCTGAGGGCTATCCGGGTCGGCGGTACTATGAGGGTCAGCAGGTAACCGACCTTATCGAAAGAATGGCCCAGCAGCGTGCGACAAAGCTGTTCAAAGCCGACCATGCCAACGTCCAGCCGTACTCCGGCTCGGTAGCAAACCTGGCGGCATACCTGGCGCTGGCCAAGCCGGGCGATACCATTATGGGCCTGGCACTGCCTCACGGAGGACATCTAACGCACGGCTGGTGTGTCAGTATCACGGGAAAGATGTTCAACTCCGTTCAATACACAGTCAACCCCGATACCGGCAGATTTGACTTCGACCAGATTGAAAAACTCGCCAAAAAGCACAAACCCAAAATAATTATATCCGGCGCAACCGCTTATCCCCGCGAGATTGACTTCGAGGTTTTCGGCCAAATCGCCAAAAGTGTCGGCGCCTACCACGTCAGCGACATTGCCCATATCGCCGGCCTTGTCGTAGCCGGAATACATAAAAGCCCTGTCGCCTACTCAGACATTGTCTCAACCACCACTCACAAAACGCTGCGCGGCCCGCGCGGCGGAATGCTGCTGTGCAAAAACGAACATTCCCAAAATGTTGACAAAGCCGTTTTTCCGGGACTGCAGGGCGGCCCACATCTGCACACAATAACCGCCGTAGCGGTAGCGATGGCTGAAGCTGATACGCCGGAGTTTATCGCCTATGCAAAACAAATAGTCAAAAACGCAAAAGCGCTCGCTGAAAAACTGCTCGAATACGGATTCAATCTCATATCCGGCGGAACGGATAATCATCTAATTTTAATCGACTTGCGAAATAAAAACGTGCCCGGCAAAAAACTCGCAAAGGCGCTGGACAGAGCAAGAATTGTTACCAACTACAATACTATACCAAACGACCCCGCTCCGCCGTTCAATCCCAGCGGACTGCGTATAGGCACGCCGGCTATTACAACCCGCGGAATGAAAGAAGAACAGGCCGAGCAAATCGCCGATTTCATAAACGAAGTGGTTGAAAACATCGATAACGAATCGGCAATCGAACAGGTCGGAAAAGAAGTTCTGTTGCTATGTTCGCAGTTTCCTGTGCCGGACCACTTTATCATTCCGAATAAAAATAACGGGATTTAGTAACTAACGACTAAATACCAACGACTAAAAAAATGCTTAAAGAATTATTTGAGAAACAGGCCGAATTGAACAAACGAACCGGCTTTGACGCCAAAGCAATGCGTGAGAACTTTGACCCACAGAAAGCCGGCGTTTGGCTGAACAATTACATTGCTGCGATGAGCAACGAGCTTGAGGAGTTGCGGGATTGTACCTTCTGGAAACACTGGTGCAAGGAGGCCAAGGAGGGGAAGAGATTTTTACTGAACGATTTGCAGAACGCCAGGGTTGAGGTAACGGATATGCTGTTCTTCTGGATTTCATTAGCCCAGTGCCTCGGCTTAGATGCTGATGACGTTATGCGGTTGTACGAGCAGAAGTGGCAAGTAAATCAGAAGCGTCAGGACAACAATTATTCGATGGCCAACAAAACCGAGAACGACAACAAGGACATAAACTTATAGCCGTCATATTTAGCCCCCAACTTTATGTTGGGGGTTGTTGTTCGTTTAGCCCTGCTGCTGGAGTTCACCCGCCGCCTTTCGACAGGGCAGGGGTCATCATTATATTTAGCCGGCGGTTTTACCGCCGGTTTGCGAGATACGCCTTACGAGATGCGAGATAAGAAATTAAAAACAGCGGTACTTGGTCTTGATGAGCGTGGCCTGCTTCTGCTCGAAGCGGCTTCACAAACCGGTCATTTCCACATTGAGGCGGTCGCCGACAAAGATACTAAACTGGCTGAAAGAATTGCCGCTGAGTATAAATGCACTCCGTATGACGATTACCGCCAACTGATAACAACGATGGATTCCCGCCTGCGCGGGAATGACATAGGGTGTTTATTAGTTGCTGCTGGTATGTACAGTTGCGATGAATATATCCGAGCGGCAATGAAGAAAAAGTTCAACGTTCTCAAGCTCACCCCGACCGCCAGGAACTTTGAAGAAGCGGCGGCGTTCGTTCAGCTTGCTGAAGATGAGAACATAAAATTTGCTGTTGCTAATCCACTGCGGTTTGCCCGGAGTTTTCTGGCACTGCGTAAATTCCTTGAAGAAGGCCGAATTGAACAGATTTTCCTGATAACCGCCGTTTGCGCCGTTGGCAATCAGCAGTGCCCCAGTTGGCAGAGCGACCCGAAACTGGCCGGCGGCGGTGTGCTGCTGCACAACTGTTATGAAATAATCGACCAGATGGTCTGGAATTTCGCTGTGCCGCAGCAGGTCTATTCGCTGAACGCCAATACAATCGGCAACAAAGGACAACGGCCATATCTAACCGAAGACACGGCGGTGGTAATGATGAAATTTGCTGACGCTTTTTTTGGCAATCTGACGGCTGGCAAAGCTATCGGGCCGCGACAAAAATTCCTGAAAGTCCACGGCAAAGATAAAATCCTGACGGTCAGCGATACACAATTTGTCGTCAGTAATGAAGCCGGACAAATCAGCGAGCAATTGGAATATGACGATAATGACCTGGGCCGTATCAGGGAACTGCTGGAAAACTTCGCCTTGAGTATATTATCGCCTGACGAAAACAAGCTATGCTGCGGCGGCAAAGAGAATCTGAAGACTATGGCGGTAGTCGAGTCAGCTTATTTGTCGGCCCGCACGTCTGTGCCGGAAGAGCCCGGCAGAATTCTCCAAATGGTGTCCCGGCAGGTCGGCGTTCTGTGACTGCGAACACAACAAACTAAAAAACATTAAGCGCTTTGATTAAAAGACAAAAGGTACTCATAACAGGACAAGTGCAGGGCGTCGGCTTTCGTCCGGCTGTTTATCAAACAGCCCGCCGGCTGGGGCTTGTCGGCTTCATCTGTAACAATACAAGAGGGGTGATAATCGAACTGCAGGGTGAAGAAGAAAAGATAGCTGAATTTTTAGCTCGCCTGAAATCAGGAACAGACAAACCGCCATTAGCAGAGATAAAATCCTGCCGGACGAGCGATATAGCCGTCATCGAAGCCGAAGATACATTCACAATCAGAAGCAGCGATTCACAAGGGACGGCACTGTCGCAGGTAACGGCTGACATAGCCACCTGTCCGGACTGCCTTGCCGAGATGAGAGATAAAAAGGACTTCCGATACGGCTATCCGTTTATAAACTGCACTAATTGCGGGCCGAGGTATTCGATAATCCGCAGTATTCCCTACGACAGGCCGAACACCACGATGTCGGCATTTAAGATGTGCGACAAATGCGCCGCCCAATATGCCGATACCGCCGACCGTCGTTTCCACGCCCAGCCGATTGCCTGCGGCGAATGCGGGCCTAAAATCTGGCTGACAGACAATAAAGTGGCAAAGGCACAAAGGGACGGAGTAATCGCTGAAACTGTGCGACTGCTTTTAGACGGGAAAATTGTGGCGATAAAAGGCATCGGCGGATTTCACTTAGCCGTTGACGCACTTAATGACAAGGCGGTTAAGAGATTGCGAAAGCGCAAAAAAAGAGACCATAAGCCCTTCGCTATGATGGCCGATTCAATCGAAAGTATAAAGAAGTATGCGGTCGTAAGCGAATCGGCTGAACAGATTCTGAAAAACCCACAAAGCCCAATTGTTCTACTGCCGAAAAGGGAAAACTGTTCCATATCACCGGCTGTCGCCGAAGGGGTTGATACTTTCGGCTTTATGCTCTGCTATGCTCCGCTGCATCATTTGCTATTCAGAGAAGGGCTGGAAGTTCTTGTGATGACCAGCGGTAATATCTCTGATGAGCCGTTGATTTGCAAAAATGAAAAGGCGATAGAAAAACTGGGCTGCATTGCGGACAAGTTTCTGATGCACGACAGAGAAATACATCGGCAGGTTGATGATTCGGTCGTGCATATTATTGACGATGAACCGGTACTGCTGCGGCGAGCCAGAGGATATGTGCCGACGCCGTTCCTTATCGAAGAAAAGAGCCGACGGGACATATTTGCCGCCGGCGGAGATTTGAAAAATACCTTCTGTCTTGGAAAACAAGAACAGCTTATCCCCAGCGAACACATCGGCGATTTAGAAGATGCAGATGTATATCATCATTATATCAATTCCGTAGAACATCTGCGAAAATTGTTCGAGGTTGAGCCGGCAGTCGCTGCGTGCGACCTTCATCCGGGGTATTTATCAACACAATACGCTCTTTCAATACCTGACGTAAAAGTTATTAAGGTTCAACATCACTGGGCGCATATCGCTTCGGTTTTAGCCGAGCATAATCTTGCCGGGCCGGTCATCGGTCTTGCAGCCGACGGTACCGGCTACGGAACGGACGGTGCGATTTGGGGCTGTGAGTGCCTGATTGCATCGTTAGTTGATTTCGAACGATTCGGACATTTGGCTTATTATCCATTAGCCGGTGCGGACAAGGCAAGTAAAGAGCCAATAAGACCGCTTTTGGGACTGCTGAAGAAAACTTACGGCGATGACTTCAAGTTGGGAGAATTCCAATGGCTTCTCGAAAAAGTCGAGCCGAACCGGAACAAACAACAAATTATATCAGAGCAGGTTAACAAAAAAGTCAACGCCGTAGAGACCTCCAGCTTAGGACGGGTTTTTGACGCAGTTGCGGCTATGCTCGGGTTAGGAACATATAATCATTTTGAAGCGCAACTTCCGATGGCTCTTGAATCGGTTATTGAAACCGGCGTTGAAAACCATTATGGTTTCGAGCTTACCGGCACCGCCGGTCAGCCATTGCAGCTTGATTTGTGCCGGATGATAAAACAGTTGGTTTGCGACGTTAAAGATAAAGTCGGCAGCGGAATTATATCAGCAAAGTTTCATAATACTGTCGCAGAGGCACTGCTGGAAATGGCTATAAGAGCAAGAGAAAAAACCGAACTAAACACGGTTGCGTTGAGCGGCGGAGTGTTCTGTAATCGGTATTTGATAAATCGCCTGATTAAGCTATTGAAGAAAAGCGATTTTTCCGTATTATTTAACCGGCAGGTGCCGTCCAATGATGGCGGAATATCATTAGGCCAGGCGGCAATAGCTGCTAACATCGTGAAACGTATCTTGTGATACGTGAAGCGAGATACGAGATACGAACTACGAGCGACGAAAAATGTGTTTGGCGATACCGGCAAGAATAGTAGAGTTGGAAGCGGATAACGCTGTTGTCGATGCGATGGGCAATCGCTTCAAAGCCAAAACCACGCTGTTGGATAAAGCTAAACTGGGGGATTTGGTACTGGTACACGCCGGCTTTGCCATCTCGCTCGTCGATGAAGAAGAAGCGAAAAAAACATGGCAGCTTATAGCGGAAGTCAACGATTATGCTTGAGAGAATTTATAAAGCACAGAAACTTTTCGATACGGCCTGTGAAACGCTGGGCCGGCAAATTAATGTAATGGAGGTCTGCGGCACGCATACGGTCTCTATCTTCCGTAATGGTATAAGAACCACCCTGCCTGCGGGATTGAAACTGCTGTCCGGGCCTGGCTGTCCGGTCTGCGTTACCGACCAGGGCTATATTGATATCGTTCTGCAATTAGCCGGCAGGGACGATTGCTTAATTGCAACCTACGGCGATATGATTCGCGTCCCCGGCAAAGGTGGCTGCCTCGAAAGAAATCAACCGGCATCAAATGTCAGGATTGTTCTCAGCAGCGAAGACGCCCTTCAATTAGCCAAAGACAATCCTGACAAAATAGTCGTGTTTGTCGCTGTCGGCTTTGAAACCACGGCGCCTGCTACGGCTGTAGCGGTAAAAGAAGCGGATGAGAGCAACATTGATAATTTCTGCATTTTGAGCGGACACAAACTGGTCGTGCCTGCGATGGCTGCGCTGCTGGCCGAGAAAAATAATAATATAGACGCATTTCTCTGTCCCGGTCATGTCAGTGTGGTAATCGGCTCTGGTGCTTTTGCCGAGATTGTGGAACGTTTCAGCCGGCCCTGCGTGGTGGCCGGCTTTGAGCCGATGCAGATAATCGAAGGGCTTGCGGAAATCTGCCGACAGCTCGTCGACGGCAGAGCTGAGTTAAAATCAATATACACTGCGGTAGTAACCGAACAGGGTAATAGAACCGCACAAAAAATCATAGCTGATTACTTTGAGCCAGCGGACGGATACTGGCGTGGGCTTGGGATGATAGAAAAAAGCACACTCAAACTAAAAGATAAATACAGCCGATTCGACGCTCTTGAACGATTCGGCATAATCGAAACGCCTGGCGAAGATATAAGCGGCTGTCGGTGCGGCGAAGTGCTGTGCGGACTGATAGAGCCGACGGAGTGCGGGTTGTTTGGGGAAAGTTGTACGCCGCGGGAGCCGGTTGGCCCGTGTATGGTAAGCTCCGAAGGGGTCTGTGCGGCGTGGTTCAAATACGGCCCGGAGAAAAAACACAAGTAATGAAAAACGAACAGGGTAGAATCTTACTTGTACACGGCGGCGGCGGGCAGCCACCTATTTAATTCCGAAATTCTGTTAGACCTGCGTATATTTTCAAGGTGTTTGCCGTGGTTTGTAAATTATTTGCAAATGAATGTGTGAAATGTTATTCTAAGCCTCAAATAAGTTTTGTTTGAAGGTGTTTTATGAACCCGAGTATTCATATACCAAAAGAAAAAATAGCACAATACTGCAGGCAGCATAATATCGCCAAATTAGCTGTTTTCGGCTCTGTGCTAAGGGATGATTTTACCGCTGACAGCGATGTGGATTTGCTGGTGGTCTTTGAAAAAGGTAAAGAGCCGGGCTTGATAAGTCTGGCGGGTATGGAAATAGCGCTGTCTGAAATTATCGGCAGAAAAGCTGACCTGCGAACGCCAGAAGATTTAAGCATTCGCTTCAGAAACAAAGTTTTAACCCAAGCAGAGGTTCAGTATGGCAGCTAATACAGACGCTGATAGACTATATCATATGCTCGCCTCTGCCAAAGAGGCGATCGGCTATGTCCAAAATAAAACAAGAGACGACCTGGATTCTGACAAACAGCTTGTTCATTGTCTTGTCAGATGTTTGGAAATAACAGGAGAAGCTGCAAGCAAAATATCAGCACAATTAAAAAGTGATAATCCTCAAATTCCGTGGGAATATATAGTGGGTATGCGAAATAAACTGATTCACGCATATTTTGATATCAACCTTGATATCGTATGGCGAACGGTAAAAGAAGAGCTTCCCGGACTTATCGAAAACATCGAGAAAATTTCAAACTGAATTTTCCCACTTTCTGATCTTATGCTCAGGGATTTCATTTAATGAACAATGATAAAATACTACTAGCCCACGGTGGCGGGGGGCAATTAAGCGATGAACTGGTTCGGCATCATATTCTTCCGAAACTCAAGAACGATACCCTGGCTGAATTAGCCGATTCGGCAAAACTAAATCTTGCAACCGGCTCGATATGCTTCACTACGGACAGCTATGTCGTCAAGCCCCTGTTTTTCAACGGCGGAGACATCGGCAAACTTGCCGTCTGCGGAACTGTAAATGATTTAGCTGTTGCCGGTTCAAAGCCGGTTGCTCTGGCACTGTCGCTGATAATCGAAGAAGGTCTCGAATTTGAACTGCTGGAAAAGATTTTAGATAGTATCGGCAAAACCGCTCGCCAAAACGATATTAACATTGTTACCGGCGATACCAAAACAGTTGAATCCGGCGCAGCCGATAAGATTTTTATAAATACGGCTGGGATTGGATTGAAATTAGACGGCGTGGATTTGGGATTCGAGAAAATCGCCGTCGGCGACAAAGTCATTATCAACGGCACAATCGGCGACCACGGCCTAACCGTTATCTCGCAGCGCAAAGGTATCAAATTTCAATCGCAGTTGAAAAGCGACTGTGCTGGTATAGCCGAATTGACAGGCCAATTGCTGGAAAACACAAACGGCGTGAAATTTATGCGGGACCCAACACGCGGCGGGTTGGCGGCGACACTTAACGAAATCTCAAGAGGGGCCGGCCTTGGCATCGAAATTAACGAAGCCGACATCCCAATCAATCCAACAGTTCAGGCAGCGGCGGATATGCTCGGTTTCGATGTACTCAATATCGCCAATGAAGGTAAATTCGTTGCGATTGTCTCATCGGGGTCAGCCGGTGATTGTTTGAATATCTGTAAAGAACACCAGCTGGGTAAAGAAGCAAGTATAATCGGCGAAATTGTCCAAAGCCGTGATGCGCCTATGGTGGAAATGATAACCAGAATCGGCGGAAGGAGAATTGTCCAGATGCCGTACGGTCGTGAACTGCCGAGGATATGCTGATGCACGAGATGGCAGTGGCACAAAGCATTTTGACAACTATATCAGCTGAAGCTGAAAAACAGAATGCAAAGCCCGTTATCGCCAGGATTAGCTGTGGCAAGCTCTACGCTATCAACGCCGAAGCGCTCGGTTTCGCATTTGAAGCCATCGCCAAAGGTACGACCTGCGAAGGTACGAAACTGGTGGTAGAACATAAGCCGATACGAGGCCAGTGTAGAAACTGCGGTGAGATTTTTGAATTTGAGCTTACATCTCCAGCTTGTCCGAAGTGCGGCAGTGAGGATTTCGGATTACTGCCGGACGAGCCGTTGATACTGGAAGATATAGAATTTCTAACGGAGTAAAGCGATGCATAAAGTCAGCATTGGTAGGAAAATCCTCAGTGCAAATGAAGAGTATGCTCTTCAAAACAGCCAATTTCTGAATGAGCGGAAAAAACTGTGCCTGAATATGATATCGTCCCCCGGCTCAGGCAAAACCACAATTCTGACGAGAACGATAAATGAGCTGAAGGGCGAAATAAAAATCGGCGTTATCGAGGGCGACATTCAAACAGATTTAGACGCTGGAAGAATCAGAGCAACCGAAGCTCCGGTTGTTCAAATAAACACCGAAGGCGCCTGCCATTTATCAGCCGTTCAGGTAAGCGGAGCGTTAGAGAAATTACCAATCGGCGTTCTGGACTTGATTTTTATAGAGAACGTTGGCAATCTGGTTTGTCCATCGGCCTTTGAGCTGGGCGAGGCCGGCAAGATAGTCGTTCTTTCGGTTGCCGAGGGCGATGACAAGCCGGTAAAATATCCCGCTATCTTCGCAAAGTCAAAGGCGCTGCTTATAAACAAAATTGATTTGCTGGAAGCGGTCGGCCAGGTAGATTTCTGTTTGGAAAGGGCGAAAGCCGATGCCCGCAAATTGAATAAAGACATTGAGATTTTTCCGGTATCGGCCAAGACCGGCGAAGGTATGACCGACTGGTACGATTGGCTGAAAGGAAAGGTCAACAATCTGCGTTAAGATTCGGCTTTGGATTTGTAGAGCCGGTGTCTGCGGATGTAGTCGGCGACCTTCGGATGCAGCATATCGGCTGCATCACCGCCGGCGGCTAATCTGCTTCGTATCTCCGTGCCGCTGATGTCGATAAGAGGCGTTTCGATAATGTTCTGCTGGAGTTTTTCAATCCGCTGACGTCCCCAAAGGGCTTCGAACTCGGCAAAATTCGGTCGTTTGCAGCCGGCTCTGAACATTACGCATAAATTACATTCGTCAATCAACCCGGTGATTTTGTACCAGCGCTGCAGCTCATCAACAGTGTCGGCGCCTATGAGCCAGTAAAGTTCAGTATCGCTTCCGTACTTGGCCTGAAAATGCCTCACAGTTTCCAGCGTATAGCAGGGCCCGGAGCTTTTCAACTCATAATCGCTCAGCCAAAACTTTTTATCGTCGGCAACTGCAAGAGCTAACATTGCAAATCGGTCTTGTTCACTTGCTACGGGAAGGAAGTCCTTGAGAGGAGAGCGCTTTGCCGGAATTAAAATGATTTTCTCTGCGCCTATGTGTTCAGCAGCAGCGCCGGCAACAGCGGTGTGACCAAGATGAACAGGGTCAAAAGTACCACCAAACAAAACTATTTTTCTCTTCGCCATAAAAAATTAACAAGTAAATTGTGTTTTATCGAAAAAATATTACGAAAAAATAAAAAAATTTTAGACAATAAAAAACATTAACAAGCCACTGAAACTTTCAAAGACCAAATAAACTTTTATTACCTTTCAACGTTTTGCAACGTCTCGAAAAAATAAATAGCGATAAAAGTAAAAGCATTCTCTTTTACAACAAAAACGGCAAAATCAGCCAATAAATCAAATAAATTACATTCGACATAAGAAGCTATACAAAACAACTTTCCAACTTAAATAAAAACTACAATTGCAGTCAAGCAAGTTTTGTCACTTCGCTAAAGGATATGGTAAACAATGTGAGCGGCTGTGTAAAAGGTAGATAACAAAAATTTTATGAAGTATTTTTAAACATTTGGACGATAAAAGTATAATAATGGTTCATTGTTTTGTATAATTTGTTTGATAAATTT
>Ga0164318_10004706_pt1 | contig 13151 bp, 17 predicted proteins | sample GuaBasSedimGuay9_FD_113734 | JGI IMG/M metagenome (GOLD analysis project Ga0164318, IMG submission 113734) | Subseafloor sediment microbial communities from Guaymas Basin, Gulf of California, Mexico - Guay9, Core 4571-4, 0-3 cm | ecosystem: Environmental > Aquatic > Marine > Hydrothermal vents... | reverse complement strand
GTTTGAGGGAATCTTCTGCTAATACACATGATAATACATGTATAGGAAATAGGAGTGGAAGAGGTGCAACTGGAAGTTGTAATGTTATAATTGGAAGTGAAAGTGGATATTGGTTGAGTGGAAGTAATAATGTTTTTATTGGTTATAATGCTGGTAAATATTATTCTGAAAACAATAAACTAGTAATAGCGAATTCTGACACCAGTACCCCCCTTATTTATGGAGATTTTTCTACAGATGAATTAACAATTAATGGACGACTAGAAGTAACAGAAGATATAAAATTAACAGCGTCCTTATCTAGTAGTGGAGAATATAGTGGGTCTACTGCGACAATGACAGTAAATAGTAATAGTGTAGGATTTGGGTGTCCTTTATATGTTACATCTAGTGGCGTGCTCGAAGAAGCAAACGCTACATCATCTGGAACCATGCCTTGTTTTGCCATGGCATGTGAAACTGGAACGGGGAGTAAAATTGTATTATTGCAAGGATTTATAAAAAACAGTAGTTGGGCATGGGTTAATGGTCAACGCATATTTATAAATACTGGCACTGGAACAATGACTCAGGAACCACCTACATCATCTGGAACTATAATACAAATTATTGGTATGGCATTAGATTCAGATAAGATGTATTTTAATCCTGAATATACAATGATAGAGCGAGGGTAAAATGGGTATATTAGGCACACAAGAGAAAGGATGGGGATCATACTCCATCCCTAAAAATTATTTGGCAGTTAAAAAAGTTACAGCTAGTGGATCAGGATATTTAACTACTTCATATGCTGAATTTTCTCCAGATGATGCTTATGACAATGATTTTAAACTGGGATTATGGAAATCATCTGGCAAACTTATAGGGGTATCTGATGCAATAACTATTACAGCTGGTGGATCTAATGAAACATTTTATGAATTATCCTGGTCTAATGATTGCGCAATCAGTGCGGGCGTGGAATATTATATAGGTATTTTAAGTAATAATAATACTTATCAAAATAACAGGGCTAAAATATATTATAATGTTTATCCTGATAGTTATCCTCTTGGCACAGATGGCGGTGTAATATCAATGTATTATAACACTCCAGATAATTTTTTGCCTAATGATTTAAGCAGTTTAGATGTTGATGCAATAACATATATAACATATATAGATTTTAAAGGAATAAATGGTAGTTTTGATAAAATAAATACAATTTCACAAAATAATATAAATAAAATTAACGGTGTATCTATGTCAAATATAAACAAAGTTGGTGGCATGACAAAATCATAGGAGGTTATTATTAGTTATGAATGAAATATGGACAAAAATTATTGAGGATAATGTTATTAGTTATAATGCTTTTGATGGATTTAAAGCAAGAAAAATTAATAAAGGAGAACTAGAACATAGAAAAGCAAGACTAGAAAAGAATATTAATGCATTACAATCAGAAGTGGCACAAATAAATTCAGATATTAATATTTATGACCAAATTATTAATGGCACAACAGTATCAGGAGTGACTGTTAATTAATGTTAAATTGGAGACTTGAATATGAATCCTGCTAAAACTGATCATGACTTCCTTATACAACATGGAGAGCAATTAGTTCATATATGTGAAACATTAACAAAATTAGAAGAGCATAATAACAAAGCTCATGAACAAATAGAATTTAAAATAGATAAATTATGCCATAATTTTAATTTAAGAGTTAGAGATTGCCTAGTAGAGTTTGAAGATAGGCCTAGATTTAGTAAATTAGAAAACTTAGAAGAAGCTATAAATAAAAGACCTACTAGAAAAGAACTTTATAGTATTATAACTATTGTTTGTGCTGTTATAGCTGTGCTTGTTACTCTGCTATAATTTAGTATTTAAATCCCCCTCAGACGCTCTAAGAAGAACGTGAGGGGGTTTTTATTAGCTACCCTATCCAATGGTATCAATTTTTAATCTCCTCTCTCTAATTTATGTCTTTCCCAATAGGATATTCTTGTTTTAGATATTCCAAAACTATTTTCATCTTTTTCAATGCCCACGAAATCTCTACCTAATAATACAGCAGCGCAACCAGTTGATCCAGATCCCATAAATGGATCTAAAACAACATCACCTGGTCTACTACCCATAGTGATCAGGTAAGACAACAATTTAATTGGTTTAACTGTTGCGTGAGTGTTTTTTGTTTCAAGTCCTTTACTCTTCTCACTTTTACTAGCTTTTGGCACTATAAGGAATGGTAGGTTTCTTTCTGCCCAGGCATCGAGAGAAAAAAATCTGGAATAATTATTTAATATATCATCAGAAACTAACAAATTGGCTGGGAATCTTCCTTGTGTTCTTTTAAGTTTTTCTAAAACTTTTACCACTTCTGGTGGTCCTTCTTTTAATCTTTTGTTATATTCTTCATCATTGTAAGGAATTCTACAATCATCTAACCAAGTGATACCCTTAGCATTGGATAATGCTTGTCCTACTTGTGTTGGTTCTGTTGGAGGCTTCTGAACTACTATTATTACTTCTACAGCTGGTTTTGGTTGATATCCACCATAAGATCCTTCGAATTGTTTAGCTTGGTCTGATGCTGGTGCTGTTATATTAGCATCTCGTTTATTTGTAGCATTGTCTTTATACACGCCATCAAACCCACCTATACCTTTATACCTCCCTTTTCTATTAAGGTCTGGTATACCAGTGTCTATTGGCTTCTTTTTCAGTTTCTTATCGATAGATTTGCTTATATTATGAGCCTTGGGAAAACCTTGAGCATATGTCCAGTACAATGAGGTAAAACCAGTGTTAAAACCAGCATCAGATAAATCTACAATACATTTAGATAAGCTGTCTTGTCTAGGGGTCATCATCAGAAAAGCAAAGGCTCCTGGTTTCATCGTCCTCAACACCTCCATCCACAAAGAAACAGGAGGTAAAACATCCCAATCCTTACCCATAAATCCTTTAGCTGATTTAGACTTACCAGATATATTTTTTACGCTATCCAACTGATAAGGAGGATCGCTGACCACTAAATCTATGGTATTATCTGGTATATCTTTTAATTTAATTTCGCTATCTCCTAGTATTAACTGCATATTAATCCCCTCTCTCTAATTTATCTATTTTATTTTTAGCTATTCCAGCTACTGTGTAAGCTCCCTTAATGCCTATTACTGTTATTATTATAGTGCTATATATTGTAGGGGTAATAATTTTAGCTATCACTAATATAGTGCTAATCATTATTACCCATACCTTAACAGATATTAGTTGAGTTATTAATTTTTGGCACCAATTAGTCCAATAAGTTTTCCAATCCATAATTATTTCTCCTCTCTAAAAAATTGCAAGAAGCAAAGAATAAAATAACAATAAAATAAATAATAAAAATTTTTAATTATTATGTAGCAAGTAGGCCCCTAATCATTTCTCCTGTTTCAAATGGAATTGATAGGACTCTAAGTAGTCTTTGTAGCAGGTATTGATTAATATTTTTTTCTGATCCAAATGGATTTTCTACTCAATGAGGGGACCCCGAAGGGGACCCTCATTATTTATTATATGTATATTGGTTATTATATTAATATTGGTTATTATGTTAAGCAGATTTGTCTGTAGCAAAATTGTCCATATTATTTATACGGCAGTTTCTGCTTTATCAAATATAGATTTCTGTAATTTTATTGATTCTAGTTTAATGTTTCTATCTACAGTAAAAAGTTTAATTACACGATCCCTTTGCTCTTCTGTAATACCATTAGGAGCATCTATAAAATAATTTTCTTGCATAGTTACATTCTCTAATTCTGTTATTGTTCTATTGGTAAATCCTAGAATATATATATTAGTTTTATTAGATGTGTTATTACGAAATCCAGTATGTATTATAATGTAATTTTTATCATTTAATATCTTCAATGTCCTTGCTACAGTTCTTGGAGATATCTGTAAGTTATTGGCTATTTTGTTAAGAGATACCCTTGCTGACAATAATCTACTGCTATTGTATAAATAATAACATTTGTCCCAGTCTGGGTTATCTGTCTTACCTCTAATTATATAAGCTCTTAGATAATCCCACACATAATAAGCAGTAGAATTACCCTCCCACTTTGATAATCTGTTCAAGTATTCTTTCTTTGTAGTCGCCCAGTAATAATCTTTACTCATTATTATTCCTCCTTTTATGTGTTATGTCCCCGTTGTGCCAATGACTGTCACAACGGTATTATTCATTATTAATTCCTTCTTTTATATATAATTACTAGTACTATATTTTTTTATTTCATTGCACTCATTAATATTTAATGTTCTAAACACTTTCATAGAAGATAGATTCCAATATATTATACCTTTATACCTTAATGGATAATTACCGTGTGGTTTATCTAATATATGTAACCAATTACCATACATACTACCGTTGAAATCGTCTACAAAACAAAGTAATACTGGTAAATTGTAAGTTTCTGATTTGTTTTTATATGTGTTGTAACTTCTTATATCAACACCTGTATCAGGGTATTTAATTCTAGCTGGTTTGGTTTTAACTTCACAAATAAATAAATCTTTATTTGGTGACACAACGAGTTGGTCAAATGGGTGAGGACCTTCTGTTACAGGTATGTATAAAATATACCCTTTATCCTCTAAATATTCTTTAACTAATTTCTCACCTATATTTCCACGCTTTACTTCAATTTTATTTTGCCACGAATTTTCCGATATCATTCCCTATAACCTCCCAACCTTCTCTATGTTGCCGGGAGAAGAAATCTAATTTCCTACCAACACACAATTCATTAATTATTTCATATAATTTTTCTGGTTTTCTACTATGTTCTCTACGCTGTTCTTTAATTATGTCTCTATAAGTGTGATTATTAACTAATATGGGTTTGCCTTTAATACCCACTAAACAGAATTCGCATTGCATTCTAAACAAATCACCCATACCTATAATTTCTTTATCCCACACTAAAATGTTTCTATAAACAAATCCCCAATTGTCTAACAATTCTTTAGCGTCCCATATAAATCTATGTGTAGTCCATAAAAATAACATAGAATTATCAGATGATGGTATGTTTAGTTTTAGTAATTCCTCTTGACTCATTTCTGGGTAGGGTGAAGATACCCTTCTACCATTTGGATCGTATATAGTTCCATATTTCCAAGGAGGGTCTATAACAATTACTTCAAATTTTCCTTTAGGTAATTCAACTCTCCCTTTTTCTATATCCTCTTTTTGTTTTTGTATTTCTTCTTCTCTTTCTTTTTTCTTTATTTCTTTTTCTGCCTTATTAACTGTTTCTTCACCTTTTAATATCTTTTCGAACAACTCCGGACTATTTTCTTTAACAAACTTGGCTCTTTGCACTGATCTAGAACCTACACCCATTATAGCAGCTGCTTCTTCACGGGATTTAATAGCTTGTGGCAAATTTGCCTCAAGCTTTTGTTGTGGCCAATTGGCCACAGGGTCTGCATTTGAACTTTGTGGCCACATGGCCACAATGTCTGTCCTTGTTCCTTGTCTTTGTTTAGCAGCAGCTTCAAATAAAGGTAGATATTCTAATGCTATGGCAGCTCTTTGAGAGGTAGTTAGGTGTCTTCTATTATTAGTGCGGATAACAAATTGAAGTGCTTCTTCCTTGGTGCCTTCAAAATTTTTGGTGGGGGGAGAAATACCTAACTCTAAACATATTTTATATCTATTCCAGCCGTCTAGTACTTTATCTTCAAACAATATGATGGGAAAAGATTTATCATAACCCTTAGATATAGATTCTTTTAAGTCTTCATAATCTTCTCCTATTATTTCAGGGTATATATTATATTTATGTTTTTCTAGCATATTATTATTCCTCCTCTATTAATATTTAAACAATTATTTGTGTATCATTAATATAATTAATTATTATAACAGCGTCTTCATAGTTAATATCTTTTAATTTTTCTGGATATATATCTCTATTACCTAATGCTTTTTTGATTAATGTTTTATAATCTATTATAGATGTGTTTATGTAGTTTTCTATTAATAATTGTTGCACTTTTGTTATTTTTCCTTCTCTATCATTTACTTCTTCTTCATAATCTATATCTATATCATGTATATATTCTACCACTTTTCCAGCTTTCACTATCAGGTGTCCGCAAAATTCATTACGTTCCGCTACAAAATCATGCTTAATTGTCAAATCAGCGTAAAGATCAGATAACCCTTGTGTAACTAATAGTGATGGATCCCACACAGTGTCATAATCTATTATTAATAAGTTATCTATTATAGCATACACTCTTGTATTAATAGCATTCCACTTAGTCCCCCAGTTATCAGAACAAGGAATGATGGTGCTAAAATCAAAATTACCGTCATTATCTATATGTGTTTCTAATAATTTATGTAATGTATGTTTTGGTCCTTTAATATACAGTTTGTTGTTGCAATAATTAGGCATATTATTATTCCTCCTTTTCCTTAAACCCCATTTTATGTTTTAATTACTATTATTATTGATACAATTAATATCATTGCTATTATTAATGATGCGATTAAATTTATCATATTAATAACCTCTTATTGTTGTTTTTTTATTATACAATTGTTAGGTTCGTAATCCCCTGATTTATCAAGTCTTTCTAGTGTATAATAAGGTTTATACCCATTTTTAAGGCACCAATCTCTAAAATTTATATAATTATGCCACTCTTCGCACACTTTTATTCCTTTGTCATGATAATATTTGTGATTTTTATTATTAGGGTTATAACACCGTTGTTTAATGCTTATCCATTTTTTCCATAGAGTGCTGTTAGTTTCGTTGTGCTTAATATTACTTAGACTACTATTTTTTAATCCTATTTTAACTTTTTCAGATATTTTTAATTTTGTGGATGATGAATGTTTATATCCATTTCTACTTTTTGATATGTTGTGTTTAGTATCATTACTTAAAACTGTACCTATAGGCCTACCTACAGATGATCCCTTGCATGTAGTAGAACAATACCTAACATTATTATATTTATCAGCAAGAAATTTATTGCCACAAGTTTCGCATTTGCGTATTTCCCAGTACCTTTTAACATTAGTTACAATTGTTCTGTATGTGTTGTTACCACACCAAGTTGCTCTAACCATTTTTATCACCTTTTATCTGTCTTTTTGTATAGTATAATGATTTTCGTCCATTAGAATAAAAACTTATTAGATATCCTTCTTTTTGTAATTTTTGTAATTGTTTCCACACTGTGGAGTGATGCACGCCTAACCATTTGGCTAGTTTTCGTCTAGGTGCGCAAAATAATTTTTCTTTTTCTATTTCCATTTGTATACCCCCCATTATTTACCTCTATTTAATTATTGTCTTCATAGTAGTCGTTATATTCTTCGAATAAATAATCTGTTACTACCCCAGCTTTAGCTACTAGATGTCCTCTATAGCCATATATAGGCTCTAGGAATAAGTGCACTATTTTTGTAGACTTGTAAAGATCAGATAACTTTTGTGTAACTGGTAATGATGGACTCCATGCAGTCTCAAAAGCTATTGCTAAGAGGTCGTCATTATAGATTACTGTGGTGTCACAAGCATTCCATTTGGTGCCCCAGTTGTCACAACACCACTCATAACCACCATTATTATAACCAAATCCACAATCATATCCTTGTTTATATAATTTATATTTCTCTGGTGTTATCTTTGATTGTAACTCTTCTAAATTATGTTCTTTTAGTTTGGTTAAGATATATTGTGTATATGCTTCAGTGTCTAAATCAGCTGGTATATTGTCCAAATCTTTGTATTTTTGCGGATAAGGAATGACGGTGCCAAAGTCAAAATTACCGTCATTATCTATATGCGTATCCAATAAATTATGTAATACAGATGATTTCCCAGTGATGTGTAACGTGTTGTTGCAATAATTAGGCATATTATTTTTCCTCCACTGTTGTGTTAGTTGTAGTTACGTGCATGATAATGTCTGTCATATTATCGTCTGATCTATACAGATTACCCAGTGCGTCCTGGATGTAATCAGTTACCATGTCGTCGTATTTTGCTGATATCACGTCGCTACTCGTTGTGCCTGTTTCACTTGTCTCTATGTTTACCTCTACAATTTTTGTGATTTTTATCATTTTTCTTTTCCTCCTTTTTTTATTTCCTTAGTTGTTAATCATTTTAATTGTTTATGCGCTCAAATTAATTGTTTATGCGCTCAAACGGAAACCCACAACCAGTGCATATATAACGTCGCACACCTCTAATGGAGTCTATGGTCACGTAACTATCACATATAGGACAGTATCTTGTGTCCATGCCCAGCCTTGTGGATTTATGTCGTAGTAGTTGCCCTATCATTTTATCTGTGTAGATACGCATACTGTGTCTGCCAGATGTGTAGATAGGTGAGATTAATCCCGCATTCTCCCAGTTTACTACGCTGTGCGGATGTAACTTGGTCGCGCGTGCGACGTCTGCTAACGTCCACAAATGTGTGTCATGTATTTTAGTTTTTTTCATTTCTCTCCTCCTTATATTTTAGTTTTCCCTAAATAGTTCCTTGCTCCAGGTTTTTAGGGTTGTTACGTGTTTTGCACGTATTTGTTGTGTGATATCTAATAGTATTATAGTATAATTTTTAATTTTTGCTAGATAAAAAATTTTTTCAGGGGACTAAAATCTCTCATAACTACATAATTTAATTCATAAAATTTTTCGCGCGCGTAAATAACTTGCATCAGTAAACAATCATACAATAACAATAATAATATAACTAACAACATAATACTCACATGATATGTATTATAATTCATAAGGTCTGGGTTTTTTCTTTGTTGTTTTTCTTTACTTAATCTTTTATTTTTCTATTTAACTATTTGATATTATTATTAATTTTTGTAATTTAGTATAGGTGTTGTAAATTAATGTTTTATTATGTTATTTAAGTTATTGATATTATTATCTAATTAGGATATTAGAGAAATTGGAAATTAGTGTTTATTTTGTGGAAAAAGTTATTGTAAGTTATTGTTATTATTTATATTATTTATATTAGTTATGTCTATCTGTGCATGTTGTTGTGTGATATAACCTCTCTCTGTGGATAGTAGATGTAACAAATAATCTAATATTTTAACTCTAACTTATTAATTTAATTGATAAAAACACTAATCAACATACCTATAAATGTCCCTAATCATCTCTCTAATTATCCCTCTTTGGATGAGAAAATCAGAGAAAATCTGAGAAAATCAGAGAAAATCTGAGAAAATCAGAGATTGTGTTTTTTATGTATAATTTATAGTAAAATATTAATATTAATAATATCAACTACTTAATAAACTTTTCAGTTATAGAAAACACTTTTTATACTATCTACAATATCCTTTCTGTTGGCCAATTTGTCTAGCAAAATCCAATTTTTATTCTATAATAATTATAGTATTATATTAATTATTGTATATTATGTGTGTATATAATAATTAATGAGGAAAAGGAGAAGGAAAATGATATACTTTATACAAGGTGAAAGGACTAGACTCATTAAAATAGGATATACGACTAATGTAAAGAAGAGAATAAAAGGTTTAATTACTCAAAATTCTGAAAAATTAATATTTCTTAAAGCTGTGAGTGGTGATTTAAAGACAGAACAATTAATACATCAAAAATTTAAATCATTTAACTGTCATAATGAATGGTTTTATCCTATGTTTACTCTAGTAAATTTTATAAAACTTATAAATACTAAAGAGGATATGGAAGAGTTGTTAAAATAGAGAACTAGATCTAGATCTAGATCTAGATCTAGATAATTAATAGAGAACTAGATCTAGATCTAGATCTAGATAATTACTGGACTAAATATTAATATATATATTAATATATATATTAATATTTACTTTTCACACACACACATGTGCTCCCCCAAATAGTATGTGTTATCTTAGTGGATATGATAGTTAGTATGTAGTTAGTGTGTGATTAGTGTGATAATTATTATTATGTATATGTTATTATGTATATGTTATTGATCGCTTGTGCGATCGCTGAGGGGGGGGGAGGAGCAAGCCAATCCCCCTATATATTATATTATGCACCAGCTAGATATTTTTTCAAAATTTTGAAATTCCCTCCTGATCCAATAAGAATAGTATAATAACATAATAATAACATAAACACTAAGATAAGAATAATAAGAACAACACAGGATTGATAATCTATTTATAATGGCATTAATCCATTATATCCTTTGTTACAATATTTTGTTTATTTATTTAACCTGTATATTATAAAAGGGGAGTTTTTCCCCCCTGAAAAAATTTTTTATCTAGCAAAAATTAAGTTGTATTCTATAATACAAGAAGGGTAGTAACAGCTTAATTATTAATACAAAAACTCATAAATATTATGTTAATACTTTGATTAAGCTGTTATATTTATTATAAATAGATAAAATAGGAGACACTAAATGGCTTTGGTAAACACTCCTGAAGAATTAGAAGCTAAAATAGATGAATATGAAGCTTATTGTAAGTCACATAAGAGAAAAATGACTTACGCTGGGTTTGTTTTATTTTGTGGGTATAAGAATAAAAATAGTTTTAATTTATTAAAAACTAAAGATCCTGGTTTTGAAGATGCTATTTCAAAATTCTTATTGAAGTTGGAAGATTATGCTGCTAGAAATTTAATAAAGAAAGGTGAACCTATAGCAGGTTATATTTTCACTTTGAAAAATAATTGTGGACAGAACGCTGTTTGGAAAGATAAGCAAGAAATAGAAGGAAAAGGAATGGGACCAACACTACAAGTAATCAGTTCTATAGACAGGAAGAAAAGCAACTTTGAAAAAGGTAGAAAAGCAAAAAAGAAAGATAAATAGCGCTCTTATGAGCGCAAGGAAAAATTTACTAACCCCCCCATAATTTTTCCTCCTAGTAAGGAAAAGGGGAATATAGAAATAATAAATTCTTAATTCCCCTTTTCCTATTTTAAAACACAAAGGAAAAGTAAAATGGACATAGAAAAGTTAAAGGAAAAGATAGTTACAGAAGTTCAAAATAGCTTTGAAAAAGAGTTAGATTTTATAGATATATTAATTACAGATGATGAGAGATATAAAAAACTTAGATCAAAAATTTTACGTTTAGGCAATAATTGTATTAGAAATCTTATTCAATATATAGATGAGAATACAAAATGAGTTATAAATTATATAAGCCTAAAAAGCCTTTAGTAATTGATCTAAAAGATTATTACAAACCTATGCCTAAACAATTAGAATTACATAGTTGTAGGGCTAATGAAATTTTATTTGGCGGCGCCGCTGGGCCAGGTAAAAGTGTAGCACTAAGATGGGAAGCTCTAGATTGGTGCTTAAAGATACCAGGATTACATGTTTATTTATTTAGAAGAACTTATCCTGAATTAGAAGATAATCATATATTAGCTTCCCTGAGAGAATTTCCCAAAGCTATAGGAAAATTTAAGAAGCAAGATAAAAGATGGGAATTTGTTAATGGATCCATGCTTCATTTTTGCCATTGTCAATACGACACTGATGTTTATAACTATCAAGGTAGTGAAATACACTTATTAATTATTGATGAACTCACAACGTTTTGTGTTACAGATGAAACAGAAGTTTTGACTAAAACAGGTTGGAAGAATATTAAAGATTGTAATGTTAATGATGAGGTAATGTCCTTATCAAAAGATAATGAATGTGAATTTAAAGATGTGTTAGATGTTTATGAATTTGATTATAAGGGTAAAATACTTTCTATAGATGATACTAAAAAATCAATTAATTTTGATGTTACTCCCAATCATAGAATGGTAACAATGACCCAAAAAGAATTTATTACAAATAGAGAAGAATGGAATTTTTGTAAAGCAGAGGATTTACCTAAGAGTATTTATTTTCCTGTTACAGGAAATTGGTCAGGGAAAAATAAAATAGATTTAAATATCACCATACCTAGTGGACAAGGATTAGGTAATAATCAAAATTTATTAAGTAAGAATGTTGATATGGTAGCGTGGTGTAGATTTATTGGTTGGTATTTAGCAGAAGGATCATCTTTTGAGGCTGGTAAACACAAAACACCTATAGTTTCTATAGCTCAGTATAATAAGAATAAAGATATAGAAGATATATTAAACAGGCTTAAATTAAAATATAAAAAGAATAAAAAAGATTATAGAATATTTAGTAGACAATTGTATGAAATTGTAAAAACCATTGGTAATTCTCATACAAAAAGATTGCCTAGAGAATATCTAGAATTAAATAAAGAATTATTATGGAATATATTAGATGCTTATTTAATGGGAGATGGTAGTAAAACTAAATATGGATCATATAGTGCAGTGTCAGTTTCAAAGGGTTTGATAGATGATTTGCAGGAATTATGTGTAAGACTAGGTGTAATATCTACTGTGAGTGGCCCTAAAGATGTGCATACTACAACACCAGATGGTAAGCATTATGATTCTAAAATTTATAAATTATATGTTTTTAATCCACGCTTTAAAGTTATAAATCAGAACAGGGATAATATTAAACATAAAGATTATGAAGGTAAAGTATATTGTATTAAAGTAAAAGATAATGAAAATTTTTTAGCTAGAACGCGTGGTAAAATTTGGTGGTCAGGAAACAGTGAGTTCCAATATGATTATCTTAGATCACGTGTTAGAACAACATTAAATATACCAAAAAAATATAGGTATAGAATTCCTGGTATAGTATGCGCCACTAATCCAGGGGGATTAGGTCACTGTGTAAGACAAGGAGAAGTATTGACGCCAGAGGGTTGGAAAGATATTAAAGAAGTTTCACTAAATGATACAGTAGCAACAGTGACAGATAATGATAAATTAATATATGAGCCTGTTGTTCAATTATATAAAGAGTGGTTTGATGGTAATCTAAGTGTAGTAGATCAAAAAACTAATTTCATTGAATGCACACCAAACCATAAAATAGGAAGACGAACAGAAACAAAAAGTAAAAATGGTAGAGTAATACATAATAAGATAACTCTAACAGAAATACAGAAGGTGCCAAATGAATTTCACTTAGTAAGAAACGCTAGTCACTGGGAAGGAGAAGAAATAAAAACTTTTTCTGT
>Ga0164318_10004705_pt1 | contig 13153 bp, 9 predicted proteins | sample GuaBasSedimGuay9_FD_113734 | JGI IMG/M metagenome (GOLD analysis project Ga0164318, IMG submission 113734) | Subseafloor sediment microbial communities from Guaymas Basin, Gulf of California, Mexico - Guay9, Core 4571-4, 0-3 cm | ecosystem: Environmental > Aquatic > Marine > Hydrothermal vents >... | reverse complement strand
TTTTTTTTGGTTTTTAGAAATTTTCATATTTCTAAATTTATTTTATAGTTAAATGCATAAATAATTGCATAATTCTTAACATATGTTGTCATTCCCGCCCCTGCTTTCGCAGGGGGTAAACTCCAGCGGGAATCTATAATCGAAACAATATAAGTAATTATAGACTCCTCCGTCCGCAGAGCCTGCCCCTGCGTATGCAGGGGAGTGACAATCTTATCTACATTGTTACGAATATTTATGCATTTAACTATAGAATATATAGAGCTTTAATAAGTTTTTAATTAAATTTCTTTTTCTAATTTTAAAAATATATATCAACTACAAAAAAAGTCAAATTTTCTGATATTTATCTCATACGATACATTACTTTTATAAAATTTAATAGGAAAGGGCTAATGGGTAGATATAAAACATTCATATAAGAAATTAGATAATAAACAAGAAACTGCAGCACTGTTCCTTACAATTGCAATTTTACATAAATTTGTAAATTAATCTTGGAATAGCATTATTTTTTATTTGACTTATGCTTATTTTTTTATAATATATACAAAAATTTGAAAACATAAGACTATATATGTTGGGATTTATAGTTAAATGCATAAATAATTGCACAATTCTCAACACATGTTGTCATTCCCGCGAAAGCGGGAATCTATAATTGAAACAATATGAGTAATTATAGACTCCTGCGTCCGCAGGAGTGACAATCTTATCTACATTGTTACGAATATTTATGCATTTAACTATATAATATAAATTAGAAATGAAATTAGAACCCAAAAAACTTGCAGTATTTGTATCAGGTTCTGGGACTAATTTTGAAGCAATTCAGAGAAATATTCTTAAAGGAAGAATTAATGGAAAAATTGTGCTTGTAATAGCAAGTAATTCACACGCTGGTGCAATTGAAAAAGCAAAAAATTTTGGAATTGATTGTTATGTGATACGGGAAAAAGATTTCAATCTTTATGAAAAATATGTTAAAAAAATTTTAGAACTTCTGGAACAATATCAGGTTGAATATATTCTACTTGCTGGATATTTAAAAAAAGTCCCTGATGAAATTGTAAAAAGATACAGATGGAAGATTTTAAATATTCATCCTGCACTTTTACCAAAATTCGGTGGAAAAGGTATGTATGGCATTAATGTTCATAAAGCAGTAATTGAAGCAGGAGAAAAAGTTACAGGTGTTACAATTCATTTTGTTGATGAAGAATATGATAGAGGACCTATTATTGTTCAGAAAAAAGTAAAAGTAAAGAAAGATGATACTCCAGAAAGTTTGCAAAAGCGAGTGTTAAAAGTTGAACATAAACTTTATCCTTATATTGTTTCACGATTGTGTAAAGGTAAAATTAAAATCCCATAAGCTATGCAGTTTAAAAGGCAATTTTTTGAATAAATTTTTAAGTTTAACGAGTTCTGTATCAAAAATTTTTCCACAAGAGGAGGAATGAAAAATGAAGGTTCTTGTAATAGGTTCAGGTGGTCGTGAACATACTATTGTATGGAAGCTTGCTCAAAGCAAAAGAGTAACACAAATTTTTGCGATACCTGGAAATGCTGGGATGTATGAACTTGCCGAATGTTTCCCTGAATATAATCCTGAAAAGGATATAAATAAAATCGTAAAATTTGTAAAGAACAATAAAATTGATATAACAATTGTAGGGCCAGAAGACCCGTTAGCATTTGGAATTGTTGATATATTTCAAAGAAACGGCTTAAAGATATTTGGACCTATAAAAAAGGCTGCAATGCTTGAAGCAAGTAAATCCTTTGCCAAAAAATTGATGAATAAGCAAAATGTGCCAACTGGAAAGTTTATAGCATTTAAAGATTTGGAAAAAGCTATTAATTATGTAAAAGGTTCTAATTTTCCATTAGTAATAAAAGCTGATGGACTTGCTAAAGGTAAAGGAGTTTTTATTGTTAATTCTTTTGCCCAAGCAAAGAATATAATTAATGAGATAATGAAAAAGAAGATATTTGGAAAAGCAGGCGAAAAGATTCTTATAGAAGAGTTTCTTGAGGGTGATGAGTTAACAGTACTTGCATTTACAGATGGAAATACTATAGAAGTTATGCCACCAGCACGAGATTATAAACGACTTATGGACAATAACAGAGGTCCAAATACAGGTGGGATGGGTGCATTTGCACCTGTAAAAATTTCAAAAGGAGAATTAAAAGATATAAAAGAAAGAATTCTTGTTCCAATAATAAAAGGACTAAGAGAGGAAGGAATAAAATATAAAGGTGTGCTTTATGCAGGTTTAATTAAGACAAAAGAAGGATATAAAGTGCTTGAGTTTAATTGTAGATTTGGTGACCCTGAAACACAGGTAATACTTCCATTACTTGCTACAGATTTCATTGATGTTGTTGAAGCAATTATAGAAGAAAGACTTGATAAAGTCAAAATAAAATGGCACAATAAATCAGCAATAACTGTTGTGCTGGCTTCATATGGTTATCCTGGAAAATATGAGAAATTATTGAGAATTTCTGGGCTAAGAAATATAAAAGAGAAAAGAGTTATGATTTTTCATGCTGGCACAATTATTCAAAATAATATCTGTCGCACAAATGGTGGCAGGGTATTAAATGTTACAGCAATTGCTGGGTCAATAAAAAAAGCGCGCAAAATTGCTTACAATACTATAAAAGTAATTCACTTTAAAAAAATGATTTATAGAAAAGATATTGCAATTGTGAATTGATTTATTTGTGCTTCTGCGGTAAAATATAGGTAAAAGCATAATGCCTAAATCACAAAAAATTACAAATACTCAGCTTATTCGGAAATTTCAGGAAGGGGACAATGAGGCTTTTGATGAGATTGTTAAACGAACACATAAGTATGTCTTTAGATTGGCTTTAAAATTTCTCCGTTCAATTGAAGATGCAGAAGATTTAACACAGGAAGTATTTATTAAACTTTACAATTATCTACCTAATTTTGAGTTTCGTTCGGATTTAAAAACATATCTATACAAAATGGTAATAAATGCTGCAGCAGGTTACTATAAAAAAGATGACAAATTAAAAGAAAAATTTCATATTCTTGCTCAGCAGGAATCCCAAGAGATGATTGACGATAAAATTGTAAAAGAGAAAATAATGGAGGATTTAGAAAATGCTATTAAAAATCTACCTAAAAAGTATAAGGAAATAATATTATTAAGAGATTTCCAAGAGTTGAGTTATAAAGAAATAAGTGAAAAGCTAAATATAAGTAAAAATGCCGCAAAGATGCGGCATTTTTACGCATTAAAGTTACTAAAAGCTCGGCTACTGGACACAGGATGATATTTATTATTCTACAACTTTATAATCAGCATCTACTACATTATCATCATCATCTTTTTTAGATTTTTTTTCCTGTTGCTGTGTTCCTTCATTTGTAGATGTTTGAGATGCTCCACCTGCTGAAGTATTTTGTGCTCCACTTGCTGCGCCTGTTTTCTTGTAAATCTTTTCTGAAATTTGAAACCACAAATTACTTAATCTTTCATAAGCAGATTTTATTTCTGTTATATCTCCTTTATTAACTGCTTCCCTTGCTTTGCTCATTTCTTCTTTTAATAATTTTTCATCTTCAGCTGTTAGGTTATCTTTAAGATGTTTCATATTCTTTTCTGTTTCATAAATCAAATTATCAAGTTTATTCTTCTCATCTATAAGTTCTTTTTTCTTCTTATCCTCTTCTGCAAATTTTTCTGCATCTTTAACCATTTTTTCAATCTCTTGTTCTGAAAGTCCACTTGATGATTCTATTCTTATACTCTGTTCTTTTCCTGTTGCTTTATCTTTTGCAGACACATGAAGTATTCCATTAGCATCAATATCAAAAGTAACTTCAATTTGTGGTACACCTCTTGGTGCAGGTGGTATTCCATCAAGAATAAATCTACCAAGAGTTCTATTATCTTTTGCCATTGGGCGTTCACCTTGTAATACATGTATTTCTACAGATGTCTGATTATCAGCTGCTGTTGAGAAAATTTCTGCTTTCTTTGTTGGTATTGTTGTATTTCTTGGGATAAGCACGGTCATTACGCCACCAAGTGTTTCTACACCAAGAGATAGAGGTGTAACATCCAAAAGTAATATATCTTTAACTTCACCTTTAATAATTCCAGCTTGAATTGCTGCTCCAATTGCTACAACTTCGTCAGGATTTACACCTTTGTGAGGTTCCTTCTTAAAGAAGTTCTTAACAACTTCTTGAACTTTTGGTATCCTCGTAGAACCACCTACAAGAATAACCTCATTTATATCATCAACAGTTAATTTAGCGTCAGCTAATGCTTGTTTGCAAGGTTCAATAGTAGACTCAATCAAGTCCCCAATAAGTTGTTCAAGCTTGGCTCTTGTTAATTTCATTGTAAGATGTTTAGGCCCAGTAGAATCTGCTGTAATAAAAGGTAAATTAATTTCAGTTTCCATTACTGTTGAAAGTTCACATTTTGCTTTTTCACATGCTTCTTTAAGTCTTTGTAACGCCATAGGGTCTTTTCTTAAATCTATTCCTTCTTGTTTCTTAAATTCATCTGCTTCATAGTCAATTATTCTTTGGTCAAAATCATCACCACCAAGATGAGTATTTCCATTTGTAGACTTTACTTCAAATACGCCTTCACCTATTTCAAGTATAGATATATCAAATGTTCCACCACCGAGGTCATAAACTGCTATTTTTTCATTTTTCTTTTTATCCAGACCATATGCCAGAGATGCAGCTGTTGGTTCATTTATAATTCTTAAAACATTTAATCCTGCAATTTTTCCAGCATCTTTGGTTGCTTGTCTTTGGGCATCATTAAAATAAGCTGGAACTGTTATTACAGCATCTGTAACTTTTTCACCCAAATAATCTTCTGCTGTCTGCTTCATTTTTTGTAAAATAAAAGCTGAAATTTCTGGAGGAGAATAAATTTTACCCATAACCTCTACACGAGCATCATTGTTTGCTCCTTTTACTACTTTATAAGGTACCAGCTTTATCTCTTCGGGCACCTCATCATATCTCCTTCCCATAAATCTTTTTATAGAGAAAATTGTATTTTCTGGATTCGTAATTGCTTGTCTCTTCGCTATTCCACCAACAAGTCTTTCATTATTTTTTGAAAACGCTACAACCGATGGAGTAGTTCTACTACCCTCCGCATTAGCAATAACAACAGGTTCACCTCCTTCCATTACAGCTACAACAGAGTTTGTGGTCCCTAAATCTATTCCTATTACCTTGCCCATAATTTTACCTCCTTTTGCACAAAATCTTTTTATTTATATTTAAACACTTTTTTTTATTTGTCAATAGATTAGAGATAGTCCTTGTTATTATAAATTTAATGGGAATTAAATTCTTATGACACATCCTTCAGCTTCTGAAAGTGGATGAAACATCACCTAATTTGTGGATAGGAATGTTTTAATTATTTATATATATTAAATTATAATTTCCGAACAATCTTAAATTTATTGTGTGGTAAAGATGAGAAAATCATTATTAAGTACTTTCTTTTAATAGAAAAGTAAAGATATATAGTACGCACTTAAAATTTTTTCCATATTTTTGATGAATTATTTAAAACTGATTTCGTTGCTATTTGTTAATAATGAGCTAATTATTGCGTTACCAAATCTATCAATTGATACTTTAACTGCCAGATTTTTCCATTCCCTAAGCTTTTCTATTTCTTTTCCTTTTCCTTCAGGCACAAAATAGCTTTCAATTCCATACTCTACATTTAAAATCTTGCTATATATACCTTTTACTATACCTTTGATGAACAATTTTTCACCCTTTGGAAGCTCCCTAAAGATTTTTGATGCTGTTCCATATCCATCTTGTATTTTTAAAGCAACATAAATCCTGTCCCCAATTTTAAAATTAGTATAATCAGCAGGAATATTATTTAAATCTAATTTACTAACTTCATAACGCAAAATTACATAATCTCCTCTAAATAAATCTCGCGGATCTATCGGTACTGTTTTTAATAAAACTTTTTTACCTGTTCGTAATGTAAATTCTTTTAAACCAATAAATACAAGAATGATAATTAACCAGAAAATTCCAATCAAAATAAATAATTTATTTTTCTTCATTTTAATTTCACGAATTTTTGTTTTAACAGCCTACGCTTCTTTTCAAGGACTATGCTACCTAATGTTAAAATAAGTCCCCCAGCCATAAAAAAGATAGAGCGTGGCAGCAATTCCCAAAAGAAGTCACAATACCGCACAATAAGAAAAATCCAAAGATAAACCATCCCTATGTTTACTAATTTCATATCTTCTCTATTATATCCAATAACAAGGAGTATCAATATAAGCCCCATTAAAATAAGATTAAATAATACAACATAGATATTTGTTGTTGCAGGATAAAAGAAAAATATTAATGCGAGAGCTAATAGTCCTAAACCAATGGCTCCTTCAAGGATTGAGGTTTTTGATTTAGCAGGGTTAAAAAATAAATTAATAGCCATAAGAACTATGGCAAGAATAGAAAAGATTATGACGCCATCTGTAAATTGACTTGAAAGATCAAGTTCACCATAGTATCCAGAAAAAAATTTAAATGTGAGCAGAAAAAGTGCTAACATGCTTATTTTGATTCCAGTAATTTTATATATTCTACCAATAATTTTCAAATTGTCTGATAAATAATGTAGTTTACCTATTCCAAAAAGCAAGATGCCCGAGACTAAATATAAAACGGGTAAACCGATCAAATCACTCGAGACAAATTTCATATTTCTAAACACAAATAAACCAATCCAAATAAAAAATAACAAAGAAGCCAGTCCAGCGATAGGTTTAGTTTTAAGGGCATAAACATGGGGAAGAATTCCGATTAGCCAAATTAAAAGCAAAGTATGGGTGTTAGCGTTGATATGGTACATCTGTGCTATTAAAAAGATAGTGGCACCAAAGAGAAGTGCTCCTAAGAATATTAAAGCAGCGCCTACTTTTACTAAAGTCTGTCTTTGGTACTTGAGTATATATCCTTTATAATAAGAACCAGCAGTGCTACCTAAAAGAACTAATACTTTTGCAATATTTGGCATTTGTTGCCAATTAGAGGCAATAAACAGAATGACACCTATTCCAATTAGGACTGCACCAATAGTAGAAAGCGCAGTAATTAATTTGTTAGAGCTTTGTTTTTTTCTGTACATAGAAATATCTCTGAGCATCTTGTCAGCCTGTTCTTTAGTAATTGTCCCTTCTCTTATCCATTGCTCAATCTGATTTTTATTTACCATAATATCATTTCCCATTCTCTATTTCCTGCCTATTAATTCATCTATCAAAACACAAGCATAATAGTAAATTTGTTCTCTTTTCTTTAATATTTTCTTTCTCCTTTTATTATATATAATATACTTTATTCTTTTAATTTTCAATATTTTTGTTTTACAAACAGAGGAGATGCGAAGATGTTATAATAAACTACCGCCATATAAAAGGACGGGGCATTTTAAGCTAATTTCAATTGTTTTGTTTTTTCCTTATTTAGAAAATAAATTGGAACAAATTGATGAAAAAATACTTAATTTGTCAGGATATTTTATTTTTAAATATAACAAGGTAGATAGTTGTTTTTGATAAGTTTGGTGATATATCAAAATTAGATTGGGAAGAAATTTTTGTATTTTTATCTAAAATCTTTATCAAAGGTATAATTGATTTTAAATTCAAATACTCAACTACTTGTTTTTAATTCAAAATATTGAATATATTAAAAGTAATAAATCACTAAATAAGCTAAAACACCAAAATATAATTGGTATATAGCTTCCCTTTCGCTTTTCTGATGCGATTCACTGAAATAAAAATCGCATTGCAAATAAGCTCTGTGCAAGAAATCCTGATACTACCCACAAATTCCATTTTATTGTATTCTTGTTTCAACTTTATAATTTAAAAATCGTTTTTTCATCCATCGGACAGCCAAAGCATCAATTAAAGCTTTGAATGCTCGGTTTAAAACTCCATAGTGTGTTTTTCCATATTTTCTTGGTCTATGAGAAACGGGAATTTCAATTACTCTTGCACCTTCCATTTTGCAGAGCGTTGGTAAAAATCTGTGAAGCCCGTTAAATAATTTTAACTTTTTTACAAATTCTGCCTTAAAAACCTTTAGCGAACATCCTGTATCTACTATATTTTCATCTGTAATTTTATTTCTAATATAGTTAGCTATACGGGATGATATTAATTTTATTATACTGTCCTTGCGTTTTACCCGTTTTCCCGTTATAACATCATATTTAGGATAATACTTAAGTAATTTAAAAATATCATTAGGTCTATTTTGCAAGTCAGCATCCATTGTTATAATAATTTCCCCTTTTGCATTTTTAAATCCTGCATCAAAACCAGCTGATTGTCCATATTTTTTATCAAATTTTATTATTTTAATCCATTGATATTTTCTTTTGTATTGCTTTAAGATATTCAAACTATTATCTGTGCTTCCATCATCTATAAATATGACTTCAGCTCTTCCTTTTAATTTATGTAATACATCTTTAATTTCATTAATTAAGATAGGTAAATTCTCTTCTTCATTATTTACAGGAATAACTATTGAATATTTCATAGTTTTTTTACCTCTCTACTTAAATAATCTTTTTATTATACTTTATTATTTTTTATTCTTTTCTCAACTATAATATAAATAGTAGGTATAAGTACAAGTGTTACCATTGTTGAAACAAAGAGTCCACCAATAACTGAAACTCCAAGCGGGACCCACATCTCTGCTCCTTCTCCTTTTGATAATGCCATAGGCATAAGTCCAAATATTGTTGTTAGAGCTGTCATTAATACTGGTCTTAATCTCCTTTCACATCCTATTTTTACTGCTTCCATAAGTTTCATTCCATAATTTCGTCTCAGCTGATTTATATAATCTACAAGAACAATTCCATTATTAACAACTATTCCTACAAGCATTACCATTCCAACAAAAGACATAACATTTAAGGTTACACCTGTAAAGAACAAAGCCAATAATACGCCTACTATAGCAAATGGCACTGAAAACATAATAATAAATGGATCAATAAATGATTCAAATTGACCTGCCATAATCAGATATATTAATATAATTCCCAGAAATAAGAGTTGAAACAAGATTGCAAATGTTTCCTGCTGTTGTTCAACTGCGCCTGCTATTTTATAGTGTACACCATTGGGGATAATAATATTCTCCATTTTTTTATTAAAATCCGCAACTATTTTGGATAAAGCTCTTCCATAAATTTCTGAATCCACAGTTAACATTCTTTCTTTATTTTGCCGTGTAATTTTTCTTGGCCCTCTTCTAATAATAAAATCTGCTATGCTGGCTATTGATACTAATTTCCCCATAGGTGTTCTTATCATTATATTTTTAACATTGTCAATACTTTTTCTATCTTGTTTCCTTAATCTTAAAAATATATCATATTCATCTCCTCCTTCTTTGTACCGCGATACAGTAATGCCTTCAAAACTATTTTTTATTACTTCAGAAATTTGATAAAGAGTTAATCCCATTTTTTGTGCTTTTTCTCTATTTACAATTATCTGGACCTCTTCTTTTCCTAATTTTCTTGATATTGTTACATTTGCTGTGCCTTTAATTGATTCAAGTATAGTTTTCACTTTTCTTGCAAATTTTGTTGTTTTATCTAAATCGTATCCATAAATCTCAATTGATATGGGTTTGCTTGAGATTCCGAACATTTGTTGACCACCGCCAGTAGTGTCTATCTTTAATTTTTTGATACCCGGAATTTTTCTAATCCTTTTTGTTAAAAGATAACCAATTTCTTTTGAACTTCTTTTTCTTTTATTTTTATCAATTAGCTTTACTATAAAGACTCCCATATTAGAATCTTCTTCTTTTCCTATTGCAGCACGAAAGCCTGTAGCACTTTTTCCCATTCTTATACTAAAAAGAATTGCCTCTGGAACTTCCTGTGCAATTATATCCTCAATTTTTTTCATTACTTTATAAGTTTCTTCTATTCTTCTTCCGCTTTCCAATTCTATATCTCCTTGAATAAATCCTTCGTCACTTTCAGGAAAAAATTCCTTTCCTATGCTCCCAAGAAGTAATAGAGAAAAAATAAATATTCCAATAGCAATAAATATAGTTTGTTTCCTGTGCGAAATAGCCCAGTCCAAAATTTTTCTATACACATTTTTTACTTTGCCAAGTATCATTAGATTCTTCTCTTCCGCTTTTACAAAGAAATTTTGTGTTAGCTTTTTATGTAAAAGACGGGATGCTACCATAGGTGATAAAAACATAGCAACGAAAAGAGAGGAAGAAAGAACAACTACTACAGAAATAGCTAATTGTGAAAACATAATTCCTACTATTCCACCAACAAATAATACAGGTATAAATATAGCAACTGTTGTTAAAGTAGAAGCAAGTATAGCTTGTGCTACTTCATTTGTTCCTTTAATTGCTGCTTTATTTGGGTTCATTTTTTCTTCATACCGATGTCTGTATATATTTTCCATAACAACAATACCATTATCAACAACCATACCAATTGCTATAGCAAGTGATGATAAAGACATAATATTAATTGTATATCCCATAATGTATAGGACAATAAAAGCAACAATCAATGAAAAAGGGATAGTAACAGCGATTATAACACTTGCACGCCAATCAATTAAAAATAAAAATACAATAAGTACAACAAAGATACCACCCCACATTATAGTTCTGTTTAAATTATTAATAGAATTTCTAATAAATTCTGCTCCATCATAAAGAACATTCATTTTTATATCTGATGGCAAAGTTTTTTTTATTATTTCTAATTTTTTAAAAATTTTTTTTGAAACTTCCACTGTGTTTGCACCTGACTGTTTTTGTACCAATAGAATCAATGCTGGTGTCTTGTTCATCCTTACAATCATTGTATCTTCTTTAAACCCATCTACTACATTTGCTACATTTTCAAGATAAATCGGGATACCTCTGTTATTACCCACAATAACTCTTTTTATTTGTTCAATATTTTTATACTCACCTGGCACTCTTAAGATATATTCATTTCTACCAATTTTAACTGTGCCACCTGGTTGGGTAATGTTGTTTGCCCTTATTGCACCTATAATCTGCTCTATTGTTAAGTTATATCCATTAAGTTTTGCTTGATTAAGTTCAATTTTAATTTGTCGTTCAAGTCCTCCAATAACTGTAATATTTCCAACTCCATCAACTTGTTTTAAAACATCAGCCACTTTATCATCCATTATTTTCCTTAGCTTTGGATAACTTTCTTTAGCCCTGACTCCCATAACTATTATGGGCATTAAAGAAGTTGAAAATTTAAAGATAATCGGTTTTTCTGCTTCGTCTGGTAAGAACTTTTTTATAAAATCTAAAGCATCTCTAACATCATTTGCTGCACTATCCAAATCAGTGCCCCATTCAAATTCAAGTGATACTACTGATATCCCTTCCATTGATTTAGATAAAACTTTCTTAATCTTTGGAACAGTTGATACAGAATCTTCTATTATTTTTGTAACTGATGATTCTATCTCTTCTGGTCCTGTGCCAGAATAAGTTGTTATTATTGTTAATGCAGGGAATGATATGTCCGGCATCAAATCTAATGCTAAATTTGCTAAACTTATTATGCCAAAAACAAGGATAAGTATAAATACAACTGTAGTTAGAACAGGCCTTCTTACTCCTAACTCAGGTAAATTCATACTATTTCTCCTCTTTTAGTTTTGTTTTGTTAGTTAATCCAATCTCTTTTGCATTAACAATTTTAACTTTTGAACCATCTTTTACTATCTCAGTTCCTGTAACAATAACAATATCTCCAGCTTTTACTCCTTTAATTATTTCTACTTTATCTTCTTCTATAATTCCTTTCGTTATGTGAACTTTTCTGGATATGTTATTTGTAATTTTAAATACATACGGATTTTTAGATTCAAAATTTACAATAGCATCTCTTGGTATTATTACAGTTTTCTTCATATCAACAATAATTTTTATATTAGCAAAGGAGCCTGGTTTTAATCTATGTTTTCTATTTGGAATATCTATTCTTGCCTGAAAAGTTCCAGTCATTGGGTCAATTGATGATGATATTTTTTTAATTTTTCCAATAAATTCTTCATTTGGTAATGACTCAACATTGATTAATACTACATCACCTTGTTTTACACGATATACATATTTTTCAGGTATATTAGCATAAATTTTAAGTGTGTCATAATTAACTATACTCATAATTGGTATATTGGGTGCTACAGTGGCACCTATATCAAGAAAAATTCTTCCAACTTCACCAGAGATTGGTGCTTTAACAATAGCTTTTGTATATTCTGTGCCAACTATATTTCTGTCAATAGTGGCAATAATCTGTCTTTTATAAACTCTTGAGCCTATTTCAACATATAAATGGTCAAGCCATCCAGTAACAGGGGCAAATACCTGAACTTCTGATGCAGGCTGAAGTCTTTCTGTTAAATAAATTACATCTCTAATTAAATCAACTTTTGCTATAGATGCTTCAACAGGTATATCTGGTAATTTTATTTCTGCTTTTTTATTTTTACTGGTAATAGTTATAATAATTCTTGCCAGTATTAAAAATAAAAGTATTCCAATTACAATAAATATCTTTTTTCTTTTTTTATGTGAATTATTATATTGACTATTTAAATAAGAAGTTTTTCTTTTTCTCATTTTAAATTTTTCCTCCATTTTTAAAATTTATTATGATTTTCCTCTCCTAAAATCTCATCAAGACTGGCTTTTGCCATAATATATTTAAAAATTGCTTCAAGATAATTTGTTTTTGCTTTTGTTAATGCTACTTGTGCGTCAATTAGTTCAGTATATCTTATAAGTCCACTTTTATATTGTTTTCTTCTAAATAAATATGTTTTCTCAGCATTTCCTATGTTTTTTTTCTGGTTTTCAATCACATTATATTGTGTCTCCAATTCAAGATAAATCTGTTTAAGATTGAGTAATAGTGCCTCTTTTACCTGACTATAAGTTAAATCAATTTGATTATAGTTTGCTTTTGATTTATCAATCTCATTGATTGTTTTACTCCAAGGGAACCATTCCGAGATAGGAATAGTT
>Ga0164318_10004704_pt1 | contig 13154 bp, 13 predicted proteins | sample GuaBasSedimGuay9_FD_113734 | JGI IMG/M metagenome (GOLD analysis project Ga0164318, IMG submission 113734) | Subseafloor sediment microbial communities from Guaymas Basin, Gulf of California, Mexico - Guay9, Core 4571-4, 0-3 cm | ecosystem: Environmental > Aquatic > Marine > Hydrothermal vents... | reverse complement strand
GTTCTCATTCTTTAAACAATCAAAAAAGAAAACCTCTCAGAAAGGTTCTTCTTTCTATCATCGCGAAAACTTAATTCAAACAATTGAAGAACTAAATGATCTGTTGAATAGATTAAAAGCAAATAATGCAAACGAGTCCAAAGCAAATATTCTATTCCAAGGAAATGAATTAGATTCAATTAGTGAAAAAAATCTAGAAAATGATTTTGGAGAAGAGTCATTTATACTGGAACCCGATAGCGAAATATTAAATCACATAGTGTATTATTATAGGATAGTTTCTGGAAATCTTAGGTTTCTTATTCAGGTTCATTTTATTGATAATCAATTTATGTTTGCATCAAATAAAGTATATTCTGATGCACTATTATCAATATCTGACAAACAAAAAGTAGTAAAGCAAATTACAAGTAAATACTTTCCTGAAGCTGATAAAGAAACTATTATGTTCAATTTAAAAGATGCTAAAGGAAATGTATTGTTTACACATGATCATGTGTATTATTACATTAATTATCTACCAAATAATGCAATAAACCAGAAACTCACAAAACAATACGAAGGATACAAAAAGGTAGATGCCGCACAAGAGGTAAAGGATACATTAGATAGATTAATATAATTAGTGGCAGGTATATATATTCATATCCCTTTTTGCAAACAAAAATGCCATTACTGTAATTTTTATAGTACAATATCGCATAAATATCATAATGAGTTTATTGCAGCTCTCCTATTGGAAATAAATTCCAGAAAAAACTATTTAAATAATAAAATTGTAGATACTATCTACTTTGGAGGAGGTACGCCATCATTACTTTCCGTTGATGAAATTAACTTAATTATTACTGCAATAAATAATAGTTATAACGTTACTTTGGATGCCGAGATAACGCTTGAAGCAAATCCTGATGATTTAAGTAAAGATAAGCTAAATAAAATAAAAAAGTATACTAAGATTAACAGATTAAGTATTGGCATACAAAGCTTTTTTGATGATGATTTAAATTATTTGAATAGAGTCCATAATGGTAAGCAAGCACAAAATTCCATTGAAAATGCACTTAAACAAGGTTTCAAAAATATAACCATCGATTTAATTTATGGCATTCCAACTCTTAATGATAAAAAATGGAGAGAAAATCTTAATATTTTTTTTAATTATGGTATACAACATCTTTCATCATACTCATTAACAGTTGAACCTAAAACGGCACTTGATGTGCTTATTAAAAAAAGAAAACTTGAAAATATTAACGAAATTGAGAGTATTAAACATTTCGAAATACTACTAAATGAAACCAAAAAACATAATTTAATAAATTATGAAATATCAAATTTTGCTTTGGAAGGGTATTTTTCCAAGCACAACAGTAACTATTGGCTTGGTAAGCACTATCTTGGGTTAGGACCATCAGCACACTCATATAATGGAAAATCACGACAGTGGAATATTACCAATATTAAGAAATATTGCACAGAAAGCAATTTGGATAAAATTACCGAAGAAATAGAAATGCTTACTACAGAACAATTATATAACGAATACGTATTAACATCAGTTCGCACATCATGGGGATGTGATATTGAACAAATAAAAAATAGATTCGGTAATAAATACAGCGACTATTTTACAAAATATATAAAATCAGCAATCAATGAAAATAAGGTTATCTGTGAAAATAATATATACACATTAACCGATAAGGGAAAGCTTTTTGCAGATGGAATTGCTTCTACACTATTTTACGGCCTGTAAGGCTTTAGGACTAGCAACTGTAGCAATATAACCAACAATAGGAGTAAATATTATACTGATAAAAAAAGACCACTGTACGCCTATTTTTTTCTTCTTACCTAACGTCTCCGAAATTATTAACGAAAATGCATACCAAGCAATAAATATGAAAATAACTATATATTCGTTCATGGTAATATTATAAATTAATCTAATAAAAATACATAAATAAGTAAACAACAGGTATTAGAATTCCTAAAATAGTCATCCAAGCGCCACGTTTGGTAATGCCAGCACCACCACGCGGAATTAAAACTCCAGTAATACCAAGCAATATAAGAGCTCCTGCAAAAATATCAGAGTACCACGTCCAGTATTTTATAGGATTATAATGCAAATAATTAACCTCACGAAACAATGGACGTCGCTTAGTTTTTTCTATTAAACCATTGCCACTAACTAAATTAATATAGGCAGTACCATCTTTAAGAAAAATTTTAACTATCTCGTCATTGGGAAAATAATGACTTTTATAATTATCAGCCTCATTAAAGGGTTCTAAAATTTTCTTAATATCAGTCTTACTGGGTTTCAATCCTGGGGGATCAACCTCAATATCTTCGGTAAGGATTACATAATTAGGATTCCAATCGTCTACATGGTTTATTGCTATACCCGAAATAGCATAAACTAACACCATTCCAAAAAATAAATATCCAAAATCACGATGAATTGCCCTATTCCACTTACGCCATTTAAGTGCCATCAAAAAAACTATTAATGGGTTTTAACAACATCGGTAGTTGGTGCATCATCAACTACATCATATGATGTACAAAGTATTGAATAGAACGAAAGATGGTCTGTTCCAGATTCTTTAATCATTTCACGAAGGTTATTAACTTTCTCCATTTCCTCAGCAATGTCAGAATCTACACCACCTTTTTCAACTTTTCCACCAAGATGAACACCTTCACCTTTACCGTCGCTCATATCACTACCGGCTTTAATCTCTTCTTCCCATTCTCTTAGGTAAGCCTCATCAATTCGTTGTTCTTCAACTATACCCACAATAATAATTTTATCCCCCTCTAGTTCAGCATTAAATGCTGCAATTTCTTCATCTGGAGTAACTTTTACTCTAGCGTCAGAATTTTCGCTTACTACAAATAATTTTTGTCCACCATGTTTACAAATATGATCAACAGTTCCTTCAATTTGAATCTTTTTCCCAACATAATCACCAACTTTATCATCAAAATTTGCCATATTAATAGTTGTTACTTCATCAACAACTACAACGGCATTTTTATTGGATTTATCATCTTTACTACTGTCTTCACAATCACATGACGTTGCTATTAAAGCAATTACAGTAAAAATTAGCATATACTTTTTCATAAGTTTATTCTTTTAATTATTTTAATAAATGTAACCTTTTTAGATTTTGTGCGAATATATATATTTATACATGAATAGATGTACTTTTTTAAATATAATATCTAATATTTAGGTTAATTTATACTAATTCCATCATACTTAATCTCTCGACCTCCAGTATATGATATTATTATTATTAGTACTCCATTTGCATCGTATTTTTTCCAATCTCCATTTTTTCTTCCCATAACGTATTTTCCACGTTGCTTTATCTTCCCATTATCCCAATACCAAATATGCTCACCATTGGGATTATCGTCAATAAATTTACCTTCAAAGAGTAAATTACCATCAGCATAATATGATTTCCATAATCCATTACGCATATCTTCCATGTATTCGCCCTCATCCTTAGTATCGCCTATCATGTATATCCACTGTCCCTCTTTTTTACCCTCCAAATAATCACCCTGAGTAATAATATTTTCATTTTTATCATATTCGGTTAATAAACCATCTGGCAAACCATTATAAAAATACTCCTCTCTAAGTATTTTTCCATTATTATGATACCATAACCAAGTGCTGTCAGGTATACCAACTATATATTTTCCAATTTCCTCAAGCTGTCCATTTTTATAATAATACTTCCAAATACCATCTCGCAAATTGTTCAAATAATTACCTGTTGCCTGAAGTTTTCCATCATTATAATACTCTTTCCATTTTCCCTGTTTATTTCCAGAATCAGAAAAAATGCCCTCTCCAATAAGTTTACCAGATCTAAATATGTATGATTTTTCTACCTCACCTTTTTCATTATATTCTCTTCTAACCCCTTCAGGAATACCATCTTTTGTATAAGTAGCAACAACTTTAACTTTTCCATTTGGATAGTAATCAGTTCTAATTTCAAGTTTAAGCAATTCTTCAGCTTTCTCAAATTTTTCGCCATCTACATATTTAGTGGCTGATAATAAATTACCATTGTCATCATACTCTTTAAAATAGCCATGTTTTAATCCATGCTTAAAATTTCCTTCAGTTAACAAAATCTGTTCATCATCACTAAACCATTTCCACTTTCCATGGGGTAGTGTATCTGAATCATATTTATTTATTCTCTGTCTTTCAGTTATATATCCTTTTTTATATGAAATAAGTTGAATAATATTTCCGTTAGTATGATATTCACGTGCAATACCTTCTTCGAGTCCGTTAACAAATGGAGTTTTAAATTTTAATTTATTATTTGGATAAAAAATTAATGTATTTCCTTGTTTAACATCATCAATAAAATTTTCTTTTACAATTTCGTTACCCTGATAAGTAGTTCTAAAACCATTTTTTTTACCAAGTTGGTAATTGATACTAAGCAATATTTTTCCATCTTCATCATAAAATTTCCACAAACTATCAAGCATAAAATCTTTTCTATTACCTTCTGATTTTAATACACCTGTTAAATAGTAGTTTTTCCAATAACCATCCGGTTTACCGTTTAGCATGGTACCTTCACTAACTATGGTACTATCCTCTCCGTAAAAAATATTATACCCATTTATATTTATTTCACTATTATTTTGGGCAAACATACCATATGATAATGCAGATAAAATACTTATTAACAGTATATTAATAAATTTTATAGTACAAAAAAAATGTATTTTATTATAATAATTTTTAATCATATTTAGATAAATATTATCTACCAACTGTTCTTCCTTTTAGTATACGCCTTTTTTTCTCATAGTTTGAAATATCTTCTTTACTAACCAACAATAACGTATTACTACTGCTAGGAACAATAAAATAACTAGCGGTGTCATAATACACACATCCATAATCATTTTTCCAACTATCAGCAGAAATTTGATATTTATCATCATCATTTAATGAAAATAATAAATCCCTATTTTCGCCAGTTTCAAAGGCAATATTTAATATTTCATTAGCATTGCCAATTGCAATTCCCTTTGTTTTTTTAGGAATAATAACCTCTTCAAAATATTGACCATTTTCAAATCTAATTGTTCCTTTTGCCAGTTCAGTTTCATCTTTTGAAAGATGTCGCATCAATACAATTTTATCAGAATTATAATATTGAACTTTTTCAATATCAAGATTATTAATAATTAGGTTGTCACGTATTTCTTCTGAAAAATAAATATAATTTGAACACGAGGATATTGCAAATGAAGATATAACAAATGCAATTAATAGAATATTTTTTCTCATAGTATTATATAATTTTAAGTTTTTTAGATATATCAAGCATACGCAAAATAGGTTGTTTTGCTTTTTCCATAAGTTCATAATCTAAATTAATAGCTGGAGTTTCATTCTTCAAAACTAAGTATAATTTTTCCAAAGTATTAAGTTTCATATATGAACAATCGTTACAGTTGCATGTTTCATCAGATGGAACTATTAAAAATTCCTTATTTGGCGATAGTTTTTGCATTTGATGAATTATACCCGACTCTGTAGCAACAATATATTTGTTACTACTATTTGTTTTAGTAAATTTAATCATTCCTGTTGTAGAACCAATATAATCAGCCATCGAAAGTACTGCAGCATTACACTCAGGATGAGCAATAATACTCGCGTCTATATTGCCTTCTTTTAACTTAATTATAGCTTCAGTATTTAGTATGTCATGTACCTCACAAGTACCATCCCATAATACCATATTTCGGCCAGTAACTCTATTTATATATCCTCCCAAATTTTTATCGGGTGCAAAAATTATTTTTTGATCTTTAGGGAATGATTCAACAATTTGTACAGCATTACCTGAAGTGCATACAATATCCGTAAGTGTTTTTATGGCTGCAGTAGTATTAATATATGATATTACAATATGATCAGGGTATTGTTTTTTAAAATCTGCAAATTTATCTGCAGGACATGAATCAGCCAATGAACATCCTGCTTCCAAATCAGGTAATACAACTAAAGTTTTAGGATTTAACATTTTTGCTGTTTCAGCCATAAAATGAACACCGCAAAAAACTATCATATCAACATTTGCTTCAGCAGCTTTTTGAGCTAATCCAAGACTGTCTCCAACATAATCAGCTATTTCTTGTATTTCGGGAATTTGATAAAAATGTGCAAGAATTAACGCATTTTTATCTTTTTTAAGTTTTAATATTTCAGCAGTATAATTCATTACTTTTATCACCTTAAAAAATTACAATTACAATTTATTAATACTAACTTTTGTACAAAAATAGCACTTTAGTTTATTAGCAAATTAATCTTCGTTCATTTTATTAAAATCAATACTAACAATTAACTATATTTATATTTAAATAATTTAATAATAATATTTAATAATAATATTCTGTTAGCTTTGATGATTACTTAGTGCATTATTATTTTGATTTTAATATAAATGTAGTTTATTAACAAACTATTTACACTTTATTACAGATTAACTTAATAATACTTAGCTATTTAGTAAAGTAATTAACATGTATGTTTTTTATAAAATGATTATAAGTTTTATTATAGTTTACTATTATTTTGTGTTAATATCTTATAATAACTTTTAATAAATAATAGAAATTTACTGTAACCTTTAAAATTGATTTTTGTCATGTTAATAAACTAATACTTAACAATAAGTTACCAACAAAAATAATCAGATATTAACAATATACTAATGATAACTGCTAATTTTTTGATTACTAATGAACTAAAATATTTATAATTTTCATCGATTTTTTAAATGATATGATTTTCAGATAGTTTAAATTTCTATTATAAAATTTGGCTACTTTTGTTCTTTAATTTATTAACAATGATAAAACCAAATATTACCATCGCAATGGCATCAGATCATGGTGGCTTTGAAATGAAAGAATATATTAAAAGTAAGTTAGAGAATATAGGAGTAACAATAATTGATTTTGGTACAAATAGTGAAGAAAGTGTTGATTATCCTGATTTTATTCATCCATTGGCTAAGGCAATTAATGATGGAAAATATAGTATTGGCATTATTATGTGTGGTAGTGGTAATGGAGCACAAATTACAGCCAACAAATATCCTAATGTTAGAGCTGGATTATGTTGGAATGTAGAACAAGCTAAACTTACAAGGCTTCATAATAATGCTAATGTATTATCATTACCAGGGAGGTTTGTATCAATGGATGAGGCCTGGGAAATTACAAGTATGTTTCTAGAAACTGAATTTGAAGGTGGTAGACATATGAAAAGAGTAGAAAAAATATCGCAAATATTTAAATAGTATAGTTATTTGAGCATAAGTACAGAAAATAAAATGTTTTTAAAGGCTTCTGAAAAAATAGCCTTTGATGAAACACATCGTAATAAGCTAAAGTTTAATATTGGCAGGTATGATACTGCTGTAGCTAAAGGAAAGCAGATTTATAGTAACATGGATGTTGCGCGTGATCGTGCTGGGTTTATTAAATATAAGGTAATTAATGATCTTGATAATTATTTAATTGAATTTGAAGATAACTTTACTGCAAATGGTGGTAAAATAATATGGGCACAAAATTCGAAGGAAGCTATAACTAAAATCTTAGAAATAGCTAAAAGCCATGATGTTAAATCGGCGGTTAAGTCAAAATCGATGACAACCGAAGAAATTGAGCTTAATGCTGCATTGGAAAAATCAAAGATTGAAATTGTTGAAACAGATCTTGGTGAATTTATAGTACAGCAGGCCGGACAAAAACCATATCATATTGTAACGCCTGCAATGCACATGTCGAAGGAAGATGTTGCTGAATTGTATAATGAAAAATTTGATACTCCCATTGATTTAAATCCCACAGAATTAACATTGTATACACGAAAATTATTACGTGAAAAATTTGTTAATGCAGATTTAGGAGTAAGTGGCGCTAATTTTTTAATTGCTGATACAGGTTCCATTGCTTTAACCGAAAATGAAGGAAACGCATTGTTAACAATGTCATTTCCAAAGGTACACATAGCAATTGCTGGTATAGAAAAAATTATTCCTAAAATGGAAGACCTTGATTTATTTTGGCCACTTTTAGCCACAAATGGTACGGGTCAGCCAATGACAGCATACAATTCTATAATAAGCGGACCTCGAAAAAGTAATGAAAAAGATGGTCCTGAGAGTATGTATTTAATATTATTGGATAACGGAAGAGTTAATCTACTAAAGGAAGAAAGACAGCGTCAGGCATTATCATGTATAAGATGTGGTGCTTGTTTAAATACTTGTCCTGTATATAAAAATGTAGGAGGTCATACTTATAACACTACATATAGTGGACCAATAGGAGCAGTGATAACACCACATATGCAAGGGTTTAAAAAGTTTAAACATTTGAGTTTTGCTTCATCACTTTGTGGAAAGTGTACAACAGTTTGCCCAGTTAAAATTCCGTTACACGAACTACTACTTGTTAATAGAAACCATGCAATAAAAAATGGATATTTCACCTATTTTGAGAAACAAAGCATTAATATTTCATCAAAGGCATTGAGTTCTCGAAAAATGCTTGATATGCTTTCGGGCGGTGCTAAAAATACCATAATGAAAATGACAGTTGCAAAAGCATGGGGTCCACGAAGAACTCTTCCAGAGATTGCTCCAAAATCGTTTAGTAAACTTTGGAAAGAAAAGAATAAAGAATGAGCAAAAAAGCAAAACAAAAATACTATGTTGTTTGGAGAGGTATTCGTCCTGGTATCTACCAAAGTTGGGATGAGTGTAAGCAACAGGTTCAGGGATATGATGGTGCTCAATATAAGTCCTTTACTGACAAAGAAGAAGCGCAACGAGCCTTACAAAAATCGTACTGGGAAATAACTCAGCTAAAAGGCAAAAAAAACTTACAAGAGTTAACCACTAAAGATAAGCCAATACTAAATAGTATTTCGGTGGATGCAGCATGTTCAGGAAATCCAGGTACATTAGAATTTAGAGGTGTATTTACAGATACAGAAACTGAACTATTCAGGCGAGGGCCCTATCAAATGGGAACAGTAAATATTGGTGAATTTTTAGCAATAATTTTAGCACTTGCATGGCTTAAGAAACATAAATTAAGCTACCCTATTTATTCCGACTCGATGACAGCTATGGCATGGGTTAGAAATAAGCGGGTTAATACAAAACTAGAACGAACTTCAGTGAATATAGAGATATTTAAAGCTCTTGACAATGGAGTGGCATGGTTAAAGGCAAATCCGGTAAATGTAAAAATACTAAAGTGGCCAACAAAACTATGGGGCGAAATTCCTGCTGATTATGGTAGGAAGTAGAATCACGGACAAGGTCCATTTTCGCAACAAGGTCCAATATGACATTCAAAAAATGTAGCTACAATATTAATAAAAACTAGTAGCATCATAAAATACATTGTTAGTTTTTCAAAAGTAAGTGGTTTACGCTTTGTTTTAGGCTTTTCGTCCTTGGTAAGAAATAGAAAAACAACAGAACCAATTATACTAAGTGCAAATATTACAACTCCCCACGAATAAAGGTGCATGCCAAAAACAGGGTCGCCATAACCGTTAGTTTCTCCTGCAACAGGACAAATGTGTAATAATATTTGTCGAATTGAAAATGTAACGCCAACTAAAGCACCAATAATAACCAAACCAAAATGCTCTTTTCTAAATCCTAAATAAGTGTTAAAAGCTAATCCTAATATAACTCCAAACATTCCCATCCGTTGCAGTAAACATAGTGGACAAGGATTTTCGTGTAAATAGAATTGGAAATATAGTGCTCCAACCAAAGCTGTTGAAACCATGAGCATTGCTGCACTATTTGCTATATATAGTCCTTTTTGATTCATCTTAAAAATTTAAGTTTAACGAAGAATTTGTATGATAAAAGAACATTGCAATACTCAATAAAGTACTGATAGCAAATAGTGAATATGCTAGTTTTTTGTTTCCTTTTATTACAAAAAAGAAAGCTGCAAAATATGATATGAAAATAAATGCCATAGTAAGTTTTTTTACAAAAGTAAATAAATAACATTAGCTACACTGATTAGCAACTACTACTTAAAAATCTAGGCAAAATATTAGTTCTCAAACTAATGGAATGCTAAACCGGATAAATTTTCCTTTCAGATAAATGACTTAGTACCTTTTCAAGGTTATTATCTTTATCATCAGCAACAAGTGTGAGCGAAGGTGAAGATGGTGTTTGATATTCCATATCAACACCAGGAAGGTATTTCAATTTTCCATTATCAGCTTGTTTGTAAATGCCATATTCGTCATTATCACGACAAAATTCAACATCTGCATCCAAGTATACTAAATCAAAATTATCTTTACCAATAACATCTTCAACTTGTTTTCTAATATCTTCGTTAGGTGAAACAAAAGAGCAAATAACCAATATTCCTTGATCATTCATTAGTCGGCAAATATTAGCTACTCTACGCAAATGTTCAGCCCTATCGGTTGGTGAATAATCCAATTCGCGCGACAATCCCATTCTAACAGATTTGCCATCCAACAGCATTACTTTAGCCCCCATATCAAATAAATTGCGATGCAGGGTATAAGCAAGTTCATTTTTTCCAGAACCATGTAGTCCTGTTATCCAAATTGTAGATCCAGATTGCTCATAGCTTTTCTCAAACTCAGGTTTTGAAATTAAGCCAACACCGCTGGCTATTTTTTCACGATCGATATTAACAATTTTGCTTGGAAGCTGATCACTACTAAGTTTATCTATAATCATACCAACGGCACAGGTATTATGTGTAATTGGATCTATGAAAATAAATGAGCCCGTTTCACGATTTTTTACATAAGCATCAAAAAATATTGGCTTAGCGGTGGTAATTACAACTCTACCAATTTCGTTTAATTCAAATGTATTAGCATCCTTTTTTTCAAGAGTATTTACGTCAACCAGATGACGAACTTTATCAATTCGGGCTTTGGTTGTTTGTGATGCATGTTTAATAATAAACTGAGTGCTTGAATTCATAGGCTCTTCATCCATCCACACAAGCATTGCCTCAAAATGGCGTTCAACCTTAGGAACATTATTTGGATGAACTAACATATCACCTCTAGAAACATCAATTTCATCTTCTAAAGTTATTGTAATTGATTGTGGTGGAAATGCATAATCAAGATTGCCATCATAGGTTACAATCTCTTTTACTATTGATTTCTTTCGTGATGGCAATACCATTACTTCATCACCTTTTTTTACAATACCTGATGCAACATTACCCGAAAAACCTCTGTAATCAAGACTTGGGCGTACTACATATTGAACTGGATATCGAAAATCATTAAAGTTTCTATCACTAGTTATATGTATGGTTTCCAGGTGTTCAAGAATACTTTTGCCATGATACCAAGGCATTTTATCCGACACCTCAACAACATTTTCGCCTTTTAAGGCAGATAATGGGAAAAATGTAATATCTGGGAAACCAAGTGGTGTTACAAAATCTGAGTAATCTTTACAAATTTTATCATAAACTTCTTGGCTGTAATCAACTAAATCCATTTTATTTACTGCAAGTACAATGTGTTTTATGCCTAATAGCGATACCAAAAATGAATGTCGGCGAGTTTGTGTAATTACACCTTTACGTGCATCAATTAATATAATTGCAAGGTTAGCTGTTGAAGCTCCAGTAACCATGTTGCGAGTATATTGCTCATGACCAGGAGTATCAGCAATTATAAATTTACGCTTTGCCGTTGAAAAATATCTGTAAGCAACATCAATAGTTATACCTTGCTCACGCTCGGCTTTTAAACCATCGAGTAAAAGCGCATAATCAATTTCTTCACCAGCATGACCTTCACGTTCACTATCACGTTTTAAAGCATCCAACTGATCTTCGTATAATTTTTTACTATCAAATAGTAGTCTTCCGATGAGGGTAGATTTACCATCATCAACTGAACCCGCTGTGAGTAATCGTAATAAGTCTTTTTTTTGATCTTGATCAAGAAATTCTTTTATTTCCATGGTTATTAGTATTCTAGTTAATAATTAGCAATATTTTTTTGAATTATGAAATTTGTAAAACATAAAAAATATCATCCAATTTTAAGATAGCGAAATTAAATAATTATTTGGTTTGTTCTACACTGTATTATTGCTGTAAAAATTCAATTATGCTATCCCAAAAACCAGGTTCATAATGGCAGTTACTATGACCTTTTCCATCAATAGCCCATAATATTGTTTGACCCTCATTTGCGGCATCAATAATTATTTTTGCCTGAGAAAATGGTACAATTTTATCTTTTGTTCCATGAATTAATAATACCTGAGCTTTGGTTTTTGAGATATTAGTTGCTGATGCAAGTTGTGTAAAAGGCTTGCCAATTCGAAACTCCATAATTTTAAATGCAGCCCAAATTATAGGCTGAGGTATACGCTTTTTGCGCATGAGAATTGTCATAACTTGGGCAGGGTTTGATGGTGCACCAACGGTTACTATTTTTTTAATTCTAGAATCAGCTGCTGCTGCGTAAATTGAAGCTGCACCGCCAATGGAAAGCCCTATGAGAAAATAATTATCCTTTTCAACAGTTGACTTATTTTCAATAAAATTTATACTGGCACTAATATCTTGTGCAAATTTAACCATAGATGAAAAATTATCAGAGTCGCTGTTGCCATGATGCCGTGTATCAAAAGCTAATAGGTTAAACCCTCTTCCATGAAGATTTTTGATGTAAGGAATAAGTCTGCTAATATTTCTATCCCATCCATGCATTAGTATTATTGTTGGAGCTTTTGATTTTGCTTCAATCCACCAACCAAACAGGTTTTTATTATTCTCGGTGGGAATACTAACTTCTTCAAATTTGATACCTTCTTCTTTAAGTGTACTCGTATGCCTTCCTGAAGGCTTACTAAAATTTCGGATAATAAGATATCCCAGCACTAAACTTGTGATGAGGATAACAATTGTAATGGTTAAAAAGATCATTTGGCAAAAGTAGTATTCTTAATGAAATATTTTTTTAATAAGACGCTTAAAAATCATATATTTGCCATTAAACC
>Ga0164318_10004703_pt1 | contig 13155 bp, 12 predicted proteins | sample GuaBasSedimGuay9_FD_113734 | JGI IMG/M metagenome (GOLD analysis project Ga0164318, IMG submission 113734) | Subseafloor sediment microbial communities from Guaymas Basin, Gulf of California, Mexico - Guay9, Core 4571-4, 0-3 cm | ecosystem: Environmental > Aquatic > Marine > Hydrothermal vents... | reverse complement strand
TTTTACTGATATTGAGGAACTCGACCTTACAAAAAAGGATGAAGTAAATAGTTTCTTAGAAGAAAATAAAATTGATGTTTGCATAAATTGTGCTGCCTATACCGCTGTTGACAAAGCCGAGGACGAGCAGGAATTGGCTCTTTTGATAAATAAGGATGCAGTTGAAAATCTTGCCAAAGCATGTGAAAATGTAAATGCAAGGCTTATCCATATTTCAACAGATTATGTTTTTGATGGCACCAATCACAAGCCTTACGAGGAAACTGATCAACCAATTCCCAATTCATTTTACGGACTTTCAAAACTTAAAGGCGAACAGACATTAGTTGACAATATTGATGATTTTGTGATTATCCGTACTTCCTGGCTTTACTCTACCTTTGGAAATAACTTTGTAAAGACAATGATTAGGCTTGGCGGCGACAGGGATGAACTTGGGGTAGTTGTTGACCAGATTGGAACGCCAACTTATGCTGCTGATTTAGCAAATGCGATAATGGCTACTGTGGAAAGTGATAAAACAGGAATTTATCATTACAGTAATCAGGGAGCAATTAGTTGGTACGATTTCACCAAAGCAATAATGGAGATAAAACATATTGATTGCAAGGTAAATGCAATTGAGTCGAAAGATTTTCCGGCAAAGGCAAACCGACCTTTTTACAGTGTTATGAACAAAGCAAAGATTGCAAAAGATTTTAATATTGAAGTGCCCTACTGGCTCGATAGCCTTAAAGTAATGATTGGCAAACTCCAATAACAAATAAAAATAACATCCGCCATGAGGCGGATTAATAAAAAGCACAATGACACAAATAGACCAAAATGTAATGGACAAGGCCAAAGTTTGGCTAAACGGTAGTTACGACCAGGAAACAAAAAATATTATTAAGGATTTAATTGATAATAATCCTAACGAACTAACTGAATCGTTTTACCGCGATCTGGAATTTGGTACCGGTGGACTTAGGGGAATTATGGGCGTTGGTACTAACAGAATGAATAAATATACTGTTGGAGCTGCTACTCAGGGGTTTTCTAATTATCTTAAAGCAAACTTTCCTGAGTTTGATCAGTTAAAAGTTGCAATTGCTTTCGATAGCAGAAATAATAGTCCATATTTTGCCAAGATTACTGCTGATGTATTTTCGGCAAATGGTTTTAAAGTTTATTTGTTTGAAAACCTAAAACCTACACCGGAACTCTCGTTTGCAATCAGGCAATTTGGCTGTCAGGGTGGAATTGTAATTACTGCTTCGCACAATCCAAAAGAATACAATGGTTACAAAGCTTATTGGGACGATGGCGGACAACTTATTAGTCCTCACGATAAAAATGTAATTGATGAAGTAAATAAAATTGCTGCCATCGATGAGGTGAATTTTAATGGTGATGAGAATCTGATTGAAAAAATAAACGACGATTTCGATCAGATTTATCTCGACAATATTAAAACACTTTCGCTTTCTCCTGAAGTTATTGAAAGGCAAAAAGACTTTAAAATTGTTTTTACACCTATTCACGGTACCGGTGTTAAATTGGTTCCCGATGCATTGAAAATGTTTGGTTTTAAAAATGTTTTTCTTGTTGAGGAACAATCGGAACCAAATGGAAACGGTAATTTCCCGACAGTAAAATCACCAAATCCTGAAGAAACTGCCGCCCTTGAAATGGCCATGAATCAGGCAAAAGAAATTGGTGCCGACCTTGTAATGGCAACAGACCCCGATGCTGACCGCGTTGGAATTGCTGTTCGCGATGGAGATGAGTTTGTCCTATTAAATGGAAATCAAGCGGCTACACTTTTAATTTATTATCTGCTCAAAAAATGGGAAGAAAACGGCAAATTAAAAGGTAAAGAATATATTGTAAAAACCATTGTAACTTCAGAACTTCTTGTTGATATAGCCAAAAAGCACAACGTAAAATATTACGATGTACTAACCGGTTTTAAATACATTGCTGACATAATAAAGCAAGTGGAAGGAAAAGAAACCTTTATTGGTGGAGGCGAAGAAAGTTACGGTTATTTGGTTGGCGATTTTGTGCGTGATAAAGATGCTGTTATTTCATGTGCCATGATTGCTGAAACTGCTGTTTGGGCAAAGGATCAAGGGCTTGGAATGCTTGAATTGCTTAAGAAGATTTATCTTGAGTTTGGGTTTTACAAAGAAAAACTTGTTTCTGTTGTAAGAAAAGGTAAATCAGGTGCCGAAGAAATACAAAAGATAATGTCGGATTTTAGAACTACCCCTCTTACTCAAATGGGCGGATCAAAAGTGGTTATGATAAAAGACTACCAAAGCAGTGAAGTTATTGACACCGTTAATAATACAATTAGTAAAATAGATTTACCCAAATCCAATGTATTACAGTTTTTTACTGAAGATGGCAGCAAAGTAAGTGTACGCCCATCAGGAACCGAACCAAAAATAAAATTCTATTTTGGCCTTAAAGGCAAACTCAATAAAATTGAAGATTACGACAAAGTAAATGATGAACTTCAACAAAAGATTGATTTGATTGTTCAGGAGTTGGGGCTTTAGAAATACATCTTCTCATCCTAGTTTTTTAACAAGGATGACATTCTTATTTGTAAATTTAATTTGTGTCTTTAAAAGTTAATTTAACATCCTTGTCACAGACGAGGGCGAGTTGGGTCATTTATTTTTATAGGGTCTTGTCTAGTGTCAAAGATGTCAGTTATTAGTATTCCTTCTTTTACTTTCTTATAAACAATCTTGTAGTTTACGGAGACTAAATATCTATGTCCTTCTTTAAGTTCAGCAAGAGATTCTTCAGTCTGCCCTGAATTAGGGTATTTGATGAGTTGTTTTGAAGAACGGAAAATCTTGTCTTTTAATTTTTGTGCTATATTTCTTCCTGCAACTTTCTTGTGATATTGAAAAATTTCTTTTAGTGTTTCAGAAGCAAAGTCTGACCAAATAATTTTCATATTATCACCAATTTTTGGATTCAGTCTCCAATTGTTCTTGGTCTTTGAAGTCTCCAACAAGGTAATCATGATTAGATTTCCTTGCTCTTTCAATCAAATCTTGTTGGGTTAATGGTTTGTTGGTCTTTGCTCCTCCTGACTTTGATTCATTAACAATCTCTTCAAATACGCTAAAGATACTTTCGTCTGTAAGTCCAATCAAGTATTCAATAACGTTAAGTTTTCGTGTCTGTAAGTCCATGAGTCTAAATATTTATTACAAAGATACTGCTAATTAATTGAATTGAAATTATTTTTTGGATTTGTCTCAGCCTTGCAGGTAAATAACAAACTCCAGACCAAAATTGATTTGATTGTTAAGGAGTTGGGGCTTTAGAAACTGTAATACATATTCTCGTCCTCGATTTTTACGAGGATGCCATTCTTATTTGTAAATCTTATTGGAAATATAATTATTATACAATGTTGAGCCGACAAGTATACCATCAGCCCAATAATATCCTGATTCCCCTGCAGGAAGAATATCATAAGTGAATCCACCATTGTAATTGACTAATTCAATAGAACTTACTCTAGAGTTATCTACATAATCTCCTATTTTAATCTCTGAAAAAAGTAATTCTTCATATTGAGTTTTTGAAGAGTTTAGATAGTCTTTCTCAATCGGAATAGGATGTTTTGGAGAGGCCTGAATACATCTTCCATCCTCCAAAGTGATTTTTGTCATTATGTAATCTTTTTGAACAAGAATTTTATTTACTTGAATAATTGGTTCCATAATTTTACCATGAAAATAATTGAAAGTGTAAACAGAATCACCAATTTGAATATTATCTATTTGTATTTCTCCACGGGAGCTTAAAATTCTAGCGGTATTCGGCATGCACCTGCATGAGTTTGCTGGACCAATTACAAATTCACCATTTATTTTATATAAATATTCATTTGTACCAAGTTTTCGAACAGTATGATCCCCAAGTAAATTTTCAACTGAAATGCATATACGATCTACGCGTTTCACTTGCTTGCCATCTATTTTATATTCATTACCATCTAACTCAACTTCTGGAATAGAATCCTTTTTACTTTTATTCTCTTTTACAATTATTGTGGATTTAGGTTGATTTGTAAATGATCCGCAACTAGCAATTAGAAGTATGATTATTAGAAATAAATAGGCTCTATAAAATTTGAATGACATAAAACGATTTATTTTGAATTGTAACTTAAATATAAGATGTTGATACTAATGATTTATTTGCACTTAATATCGTAGGCCCATAAAGACCAACTTATTATATTTCTTCAAATATTTGTCTGTAAAGGTAAACTTATTACCCAAAACATGTATTGGGTTGATTTGATTGTTGAGGACTTGGGACTTTAGAAACTGCAATACATCTTCTAGTCCTCGTTTTTTAACGAGGATGCCATATTTACTTGTAAATCCTATTTGTGTTTCAAATAGTTAATTAAACATCCTCATCCAAGATGAGGACGAGGCGATATAAAGCGAAGTTGCAAACTTCGCTTAGTTTCGGGTCTTATTAACTTTCAACTTTACAAACTTTCAACTTTATACTTTTAACTTATTCCCTATTTTTGCAAAAAAAAGAAACATGTCCGATCATTCCGAAGAAGATATTACAATTACTAAACCAATACTTGAAATGGTAACGGTTGCCAACGAGTATTGTCATTTTATCGACACCTGTGAAGAAAAGTCTAAAAAGGGTATTTTGGAGTTTGTCAACCGCATAACTCCCCTACTCTATCTTAAAGGTTCTTTGCTACCACAAATTGATGTTGAGGATACTAGTGCCAACGAAAGATTTGTAACGGCAGAAAACTGGGAAATAGTTTTTAATATGCTCAGGAAAAAGTTTGGGAAAGATGATGAATACTGGATAATTGACCCGCAATACATTAACGAAACAGAACCACTCAAAGCCAGTCTTTCTGAAAATATGGCTGATATTTATCAGGATATGAAAGACCTCATATTGCTTTTTCAAAAGAATACTTACGGCGCACGCCAAAATGCAATACATGAATGTGGTGTGCTGTTTGCAACACACTGGGGCTACCGTATTACAAATATTATGTCAAAAGTTCATCACATGCTGCACGAGGGTGATGAGGAGCCACCAGCATACTCGCAATCGCTTGATATGATTTAGGGAAATGTTTCCTGTAGTTTCTATGAACACTATGGTTTCTATTGCTTGATTGGGTTTCATAAAATAGAAGAAGCCATAGCAGCAACATAAGCAACACAAGCCATAGCAGCAACAGAACAAAAACTCATCATAAATAGGTATTTAAACATCTGGCAATTTTTTTTTCCTTTGTATGAAATTATAAATCAACTTTGCAAACCATGACACTTGCTGAACTCAAAACTGGCGAAAAAGCAATCATTTCCAAAGTAAAAGGTCGTGGTGCATTCAGAAAGCGAATAATAGAAATGGGCTTTGTGGTTGGCAAGCAAGTGATTGTAATTAAAAATGCCCCCTTAAAAGATCCGGTTGAATACAATATTATGGGTTACGAAGTCTCACTCAGAAGAAGTGAGGCAGCCCTTATTGAGGTGGCAGATGAAAATGTTTCCCAAAAAGCATCTGATTTTAATGGGACTATGCAACTAGAGCAGTCATTAAACCTTGCTCCTGTTCCACGTAGTAAAACCATAAACATAGCCTTGGTTGGCAACCCCAACTGTGGTAAGACCACTTTCTTCAACAATGCTTCAAAATCGCATGAAAAAGTTGGAAATTATGGCGGTATTACTGTTGATGCAAAAAAGGCAATTTTTAGGTATAAGGGCTATAAATTTAATATAGTTGACCTTCCGGGGACTTACTCATTAACAAGTTATACACCAGAAGAACTTTATGTTAGAGATCACATTATAAAAGAGGTTCCGGATGTAATTTTAAACGTTATTGACAGTACCAACCTCGAAAGAAATTTATATCTCACAACCCAACTTATCGACATGGATAAAAAGGTTGTAATAGCCTTGAACATGTGGGATGAGTTTCGGGAAAAAGGTGATAAGTTTGATTATATTTCTTTAGGAAAGATGATGGGGATTCCAATGGTGCCAATGGTTGCATCTAAGGGTAAAGGTCTGGAAAATGTTTACGATAAGTTGATTAGTGCTTTTGAGGATAAAGAGCCTATAATCAGGCATGTACATATTAATTATGGAAATAGGATTGAGCGTTCAATTAAAATAATTCAAGAGTGTTTAAACAAAGAAGGTAATGAGGGTGTTACATCAAAAATTGCTCCTCGATTTCTTGCAATAAAATTGTTGGAGCAAGATTCTAAAGAAACTGAACGTATTTATCAATGCAAAAATGAAACTGAGATTCGTGAAGTTTCAGAGAGGGAATCTAAAATAATTACAAAAGTTAGAAACGATAATCCCCAAACAATTTTTACCGATGCCAAGTATGGTTTTATAGAGGGAGCACTAAAGGAAACTTATAAAACATCGAAAATTGAAAATAAAATAACCAGAAGCAGACTTATTGATAATATTATTACTAGTAAATTATTAAGTTATCCAATCTTTCTTTTCGCTATGTGGATAATGTTTCAGGCTACCTTTTATATTGGCGATTATCCCATGCAATGGATTGAATATTTGGTATCTATAAGCGGAAGTGCGCTTACCTCAATACTTCCTGAGGGTATGTTTCGCGATTTGTTGGTGGATGGCATACTTGGTGGTGTTGGAGGTGTAATAATATTCCTTCCAAATATTCTAATTCTTTTCTTTTTTATCACACTTATGGAAGCTTCTGGCTATATGGCCAGAGTTGCTTTTATTGTTGATAAACTAATGCATAAAATTGGTCTGCATGGGAAGTCGTTTGTGCCAATGCTTATGGGTTTTGGTTGTAATGTGCCTGCAATTATGGCTACTCGTACTATCGAAAGTAAATCTGACCGACTTGTAACAATGCTCATTCTTCCCTTTATGAGTTGTGCCGCCCGTTACCCTGTTTATATTTTACTGATTACTGCCTTTTTCGATACTTACCGAGGAAGTCTTTTGTTTGGTATCTATTTACTCGGGATAATGTTGGCAGGAATTGTGGCCTGGATAATGAAGAAAACTATGTTTAAGGTTGAAACTATTCCATTTGTAATGGAATTGCCTCCATACCGTACTCCCCCCTTAACTTCAGTACTAAAGCAAACATGGTTTAAAGGTGAACAATATTTAAAAAAAATGGGCTCAGTTATTTTAATTGCCTCAATAATTATTTGGGCTCTGGGTTATTTTCCGCTTAACGAAAAAATAGATAGGGAGTTTAATGATAAAATTACTGCCGTACAGGAAAGTAATGCTAGTTTGAATATCAATACTATCAATACAGTAAAGTCCCTTGAAATGGAAAGAGACATGCTTAAACAGGAGAAATCCTTTATTGGTTACATTGGTAAATTTATTGAACCTATAATTGCACCTCTTGGCTTTGATTGGAAAATGGGAGTTAGTTTGGTAGCGGGTGCTGCAGCTAAAGAAATTGTTATTAGCACCATGGGCGTTCTTTACCAAACTGATACTAAATTAGTTGATGGTAACAAACTTGTCGAACGCTTAAAAACCGAGAAATATATTGAAGGAAAAAGAAAGGGTAAAAATGTGTTTACTCCTTTGGTTGCTATTTCCTTTATGATTTTTATACTTATTTATTTTCCTTGTATTGCTGTAATTGCAGCCATTAAGAATGAATCAGGACATTGGAAATGGTCGTTGTTTCTTGCGGTATACACTACAGCCTTAGCTTGGATGGCCTCATTCTTTATTTTCCAGGTTGGCTCTCTTTTAGGTTACTGATCAAGCCTGTTTAAGCCTTGGACTGCAAGTGGATAATTTGGGAGAATCTCAAGAGTTTTCTGATATTGTATTCGTGCCTTTTCAAAATTACCCATTGCCTCATAGTTTCTACCTAAATTATAAACGGCCTCAACAAAATTAGGGTCAATTGAAATTGCTGCAAGAAACATTTCTTCTGCCTGGCTATACTCTTGTAACTCAACAAGGTAGATGTAACCTGAATTGTAATAAGCTCTTTTCTTACTATTGGTTCTATTTATCAGGTCAGAGTATACATTTAATGCTTTATCAAACTTTTTGTTATCCTGATAAAGCATACCAAGATAGTACAATGAGGATGAATTATTGGGTTGGTTTCTTATGGCTTTCTTAAGGTAAAATTCTGAAAGGCTATCATTTTCGTAATAGTAAATTGCTCCCAATTGCATATTTGCTGCAAAATTCTTAGTGTCGATATTTGATGCAATTTTTAAATTTATTATTGAGTTTGTTGTGTCACCCACTTCAAAGAATGCCATTCCTTTATAATAATATGGCTCTGCATTTTCAATATTAAGAGATATTGCCTTATTGGCAAAGAATTGTGCCTTATCGTATTCTCCTGTTAATAAATATAATTCAGAAAGTTTAATTAAAGGAACTTCACTTTTTGAATCGAGAGAAACTGCTTTGTTGAGCGAAGAAATACTGTTTTCTTTATTTCCCATCACAAAATAAACCTCAGAGAGAATTACGTAAAGTTCAGCATCGTTTGGATTTATTTTAAGAGCTTTGTTCAAATCTCTAAAGGCAGGATCAAGTTTCCCTTTTTCAAGAAAGATTGAGGCACGCTGGGCATATAATTTGTAATCTTCAGGATATTTTGATATTTCAGTAGTCAGATATTCAATTGGATTCTCAACTTTTTTCTCCTCTTCCTGATTATTATTTGAACAAGAGAATAGTAAAAATACTACAAACAAACTTCCTAAAATAAATCTCATAATATTAATCTAAAAAAAACCCGAATCTTTCAATCCGGGTTCGTTGGTTGATATTTTATTTTTATGCTTTAAGCACAGCATAAATTTTCTCTTCCAGTTCATCCATCAGATCAGGATTATCAGTAAGCAGTGCTTTTACAGCATCCCTACCCTGCCCTAATTTAGTTTCTCCATAACTAAACCACGATCCACTTTTCTTAATAATATTAAACTCCACACCAAGGTCGATTATTTCGCCAACCTTTGAAATGCCCAAGCCAAACATTATGTCGAACTCAGCCTTGCGGAATGGAGGTGCAACTTTATTTTTGACAACTTTAACCCTAACACGGTTACCCTTAACTTCTTCCGTATCTTTTATCTGACCTATTTTTCTTATGTCAAGTCTAACTGAGGAATAAAACTTGAGCGCATTACCGCCGGTTGTTGTTTCTGGGTTACCAAACATTATACCAATTTTTTCCCTTAACTGGTTAATGAAAACACAAGAAGTACCTGTTTTGCTAATGTTGGCCGTTAACTTACGTAAAGCCTGCGACATTAACCTTGCCTGAAGTCCCATTTTGGAATCTCCCATATCGCCCTCAATCTCGCTTCTTGGAGTAAGTGCTGCAACAGAGTCGATAACAACAATGTCAATTGCTGCTGATCGGATTAAACTATCAGTAATCTCCAGAGCCTGTTCGCCATTATCAGGTTGCGACACTAAAAGATTTTCGGTATCAATACCTAATTTCTCGGCATAGAACCTATCGAAAGCATGCTCAGCATCAATAAATGCTGCGATGCCGCCAGCCTTTTGGGCTTCAGCAATCATATGCAATGCCAGCGTTGTTTTACCCGACGATTCTGGCCCGTAGATTTCTATAACCCTACCTTTTGGAATACCACCAACACCAAGTGCATTGTTTAAACTAATCGATCCTGTTGAAATTGTTTCCATTTTTTCAAAGACCGTATCGCCCAATTTCATGATTGTGCCTTTACCAAAGGATTTCTCAATATTTCCTAAAGTGGCTTCAAGGGCTTTTAATTTTTCTTTTTTTGCCTTTTCGGCATTTTCTTTTGCTTTCTCTGAGGTCATCTCTATATTTTATTTTAAGGTTTCCAATATTTGATTTGTATGATCTTTTGTTTTTACTTTCATGAAAATTTGTTCTATTTTTCCGTCTTCGCTAATTACAAATGTACTTCTAAGTAAGCCTTCGTATTCGCGTCCGTATAGTTTTTTTGGACCCCATGCTCCGTATGCTTTAATAATTTCTTTTTCAGTATCGGAAATCAGGGGAAACGGAAGATCAAATTTTGCAATGAATTTTTGATGTGATTCTTGCTTGTCGGGACTAACGCCTAAAACTTTATAGCCTTTTGAAATCCACATTTCGTGATTGTCGCGTAAATTGCAAGCCTCGGCATTGCAGCCAGAGGTATTATCTTTCGGATAAAAGTAAAGTATTAATTTAATTCCTTTAAAATCTTCCAATCTAATTGAATCTCCATTTTGGTCAAGTCCGTTAAAATCAGGGGCTTTATCGCCAATATTTAATTTTGTCATATATTTTATGTGAGTGTCAAAGATAGGACAAATTAGTTATAAAGTTGAAAGTGAAAAGTTATAAAGTTATAAAGTTGAGAAGTTGAGAGCTTGATTTGAGGTTTAGGAGTATTTGTGAGGGCATGGCCAACATACTTTTCGTAATCAGTTTTTAACCATGAGAACCACGATAACAATGATAACCAAGATAACAACCCTCTCCCCTATTTCTTCTTACTAAAGTACTTACACCATTCAGTCAAGCCACACTCACTACATTTAGGTTTACGGGCTAAACAAGTGTATCTTCCGTGTAAAATAAGCCAGTGATGTGCCAGTGGTATAAGTTCGTCGGGGATATGCTTTACCAATTGCTTTTCGGTCTCAAAAGGTGTTTTTGAGTTTGTTGTTAAGCCCAGGCGTGCCGAAACCCTAAAGACATGAGTATCAACAGCCATAGCAGGTTTATTAAAAACCACAGATAAAATTACATTGGCAGTTTTTCTTCCCACTCCGGGTAACTTTTGAAGTTCATCAATATCTTCCGGAACTACTCCATCAAACTCAGAAATAAGCAATTTAGCCATGCCTGATAGGTGCTTGGCTTTATTATTTGGATAGGAACAGGTTTTGATCAACTCAAAAATATCGGCCACCTCTACTCTGGCAAGAGATTCAGGATTGGGAAATTGCTCGAAAAATCCGGGAGTAATAATATTTACTCGTTTGTCGGTGCATTGAGCAGATAAAATTACTGCAACCATTAACTGATAAGGATTTTCGTAATGCAGTTCTGTTTCAGCAATTGGTTTGTGAATTTTAAAGTAATCTATTATATTTTCAAATCTTTCCTTTTTTGTCATTCAATAATTGTTTTAAGTTCAGTTAATTCGTCAATCATAAAATTGGGATTTAGTTTTGCAAGTTGTTCTTTAGATCTGTAGCCATAAGTTACAGATACACTTGTAATACCAGCATTCATTGCCGTAATAATATCTGGTTCACTATCTCCAACCATTATCGCTTTATCGGCAGAAATATTTAGTTTCTTTAGAATATGATTTATTGGTTCTGAAGATGGCTTTCTGGCTATCCCATCTGTAGCACCAAGTACGATATCAAAATATTTATCAATCCCAAAGTCCTTGACTATTTGCTTTGTGAAAACATCTAGTTTATTACTAAGTATTGCTAGTTTTTTCAATTTATAGTGCTCAAGTGTGTTCAACACATTTTTATAAAGATGGGAACGCTTACTGTGATTATTCTTATAAAACAATAAGAACTGGCTGAATATTTCCTGAAAATCTTCGTCATTTTTGTTAATCTCAAAAGCATCTTCTATTAGTTTGCTCACTCCTCCCCCAACTATACTTTTTACTCTATCTTCTGTGAATTTATTATGATTTCTAAGATGTGAAACATAGTTCAACGAATCTGTTAAATCAGGAATAGAGTTCACCAAGGTTCCATCGAGATCAAAAATTATTAAATCAGTCTTCATTTTATAAATGATTAATGTGCAAATTTAAATAGATTATTAATGATAATATTTTTAATCTAACAAAACTATCTGTTAACTAATTCACAATAAATTTTTATATTTGCAAAAAAAAGCATGGAACAGTTATTTTCAAATATTCCCTTCCTATTTGGTCTTGCTGCCGCAATGATTCATGTTGTTTCAGGCCCCGACCATATTGCTGCCATAGGACCATTGGCTGTTAATACCAAATTTCGCCCGTGGATAATTGGTATGTCGTGGGGAATAGGGCATTTAATAGGTATGCTTTTAATTGGTGTTCTGTTTTTCTATTTTAAGGAACTTATTCCTGTGGATTGGATTTCGGCTAATAGTGAACGGATGGTTGGAATAATGCTTATTGTTATTGGTTTTTGGGGATTGTTTAAAATGCTAAAAACACGTAAAGACAACAATCATAAGCACGTTCATAAACACCACGACGAAACTGGTAACGCATTTGTACATTCTCACGACCACGACCATCATATTGAGAAAATACATGCTCATGCCCATGTAACTCACGAAAGGCAAACCTATGTTACAGCATTGGGAATAGGTGTTTTGCATGGATTAGCAGGTGTGTCACATTTTATTAGCCTACTCCCTACTCTGGCATTTGCAAGCAGTTTAGGCTCAGCAATGTACTTATTTGGTTTTGGAGCTGGAACAATATTAGCAATGGTCTTATTCTCTTTTCTTCTGGGAATAATTGCTAAGAGATCAGGGGAATTCAACAAAAAACTTGCATTTAACAGCATTAACGGACTTGTTGGAATAAGTGCTATTTTTGTTGGCTTTATTTGGATTTGGAACACTTGGTAAATAGTATGGGGTTTAATAAAATATTAATTACATTTTTATCGGCAATTTTCTTGGGCTTCATAGGTTCCGATTTAAAATCGCAAACAGAAAACACAAGTAATAAAATTTCTTTGGGTTTTGAGGGAGGAGTTCAGTTTACAAAAATTTATGATAATTGGGCATATTCTGAACTTCCAAAAAGTAAAGCAGGATTTAACCTTGGTTTTTTTGCTGATTATCAGATTAGCAAAACTGTAAAACTTAGGTTTGGCACTTATTATGATAGTCGTGGTTTTAAAATACAGGATGTTATTAGCCCTATTAGTGAACTTCAAAGTGATGATTCAATTTATGTTTCTTATGCAAGTTACCTTACCTATGATTTGGATTACAATTTGAATTACCTCACTATTCCTTTTAGTATTTTTTACGAAAAAGGGAGTGAAAAATTTAGTATTTATATTCAGGGGGGTGTTTATTATTCACTTTTATTAAGTG
>Ga0164318_10004701_pt1 | contig 13159 bp, 8 predicted proteins | sample GuaBasSedimGuay9_FD_113734 | JGI IMG/M metagenome (GOLD analysis project Ga0164318, IMG submission 113734) | Subseafloor sediment microbial communities from Guaymas Basin, Gulf of California, Mexico - Guay9, Core 4571-4, 0-3 cm | ecosystem: Environmental > Aquatic > Marine > Hydrothermal vents >... | reverse complement strand
CTGGATTCTTATTCTCTATTAACCATTTTAAACCATTATACATTTTTCTTCCAGTAACACCATGAAATAAAACACTAAAATCAAAATTTTTATATGTACCATTAAAATTTAAACCAAACTCTAAATCAGGTATAGCACTGCCCATATAAACTCTATCATCATTTATAACACCATCTTTATTTGTATCAACAAATTTTACATCACCTTGTTTTACATTAGGTTGCAATAATTCGCCATTTGAATTTCTATAGTCATCAATTTCTTCCTGACTTCTGAAAATACGTGCTGTCTGATATAAATAAAATGCCCCAATCTCACTTCCTACAAAAGACTTTGTAGTTACATTTTCATTATGCTGTACATAACCACCCCAAATAACTTCATCAGCATATCCTAATTTCTTAATTTCATTTTTATAAGTAGAAAAATTCGCAGAAATATTGTATTTAAAATCCCCTGTAAATTTATGATAGATAATAAAACCTTCAACCCCTTTATTTTGCATCTCACCAGCATTAGTAACAGGTCCACTCCAAACACCTGTAGATATAGGAATAGGAACATTTACTAATATATCTGTTGTATTTGTGATATAATAATCAAATGTCATTTCCAGCTGTTTTTCAAACATCTGTAAATCTAACCCTATATCTTTGGTCTCTGTCTCTTCCCATTTAATACCTAATGCAGGAAAATCTGTAACAGATGCTCCTATATAAATATCCTGATTCCTACCAAAAACATAATTCAAAGAAGTTGCATCAACAGATATAGTAGGGATAAAGGCATAATCACCAATTTCCTGGTTACCTAATTTACCCCAACTTCCACGGATCTTAACATCATTAAAAAATGAACTATAAGGTATGGATTTAAAAAATGATTCATCACTTATTCTCCATCCTAAAGATACTGATGGAAATGTACCATATCTTTTATCTTCATCAAATCTTGAAGAACCATCTCTTCTTATATTAAATTGAAATAAATACTTATTAGCATAAGAATAGGAAACTCTACCAAAAAATGATTGCAATCTATTTTCAACTTCACTACCAAATGCGCTAGCATTTTCTGTTCCTGCGCTTAATACTTTTAAATCTGGAGATGGGAAATTCTCCACAGAACCACCTGTAGATCTACTAAAACCTCTTTCTCTCGAAAATCTAAGTAACATGGTTAAATCATGCTTTCTATATTTTTTAAAAAATGTAAGAGTATAATCCATAACAGTATGCGTATATCTGGATCTTGTTTCACTCAATATTGCTTTATCACGCTTATCTACATATCCCATCTGATAAATAGGCTGATAAAATTTAGCATAGTAATAATCTAAACTTGCTGTTAACTGAGTTTTATAAACCAAGCCTTTTAATATTTCATATTCTGCATAAGCTGTTGCCATCACATGATAAGTGTCATCTTTATTTTCTGTTAATTTGTTATATCCAACAGGATTAGTAGGATCAGGAAAATCCATATTTGACGCAGGTCCGCCAAATCCACCAATATTATTTTTATCATATACAGGAACAATTGGGGGCATTGATAATACCTGATATATTGCTTCTGTTCCAGAATCATCATTCCATTCATTTCTTGTTCTTCCTAATGATAATGATTGTCCAAATTTAAATTTCCCCTTTGTTAAATCTGTATTAACTCTCAATGTCATTTTATCAGCTCCAGTTGCAACAGCTATACCATCCTGTTTTGCATACATTCCAGAAATCATATATTTAAAAGATTTAGTACCACCGCTAAGGCTCAAATCATATTTATTAAATGGAGCATCTCTAAAAAATTCATCCTGCCAATCAACATCCGGAAAAGCAGAAGGATTTTTCTCCCATTCAGTAACAAATTTAGGAACATCAATCCCTGCGTTTTCATTAGCCATTCTCACAATCTTTATATATTCAGCAGCATTAGCAAGATCCATCTTTTTCCCAAGGTGTTGAATACCATAAGAAGCTTTAAAAGAAATTTGCGGAGCACCTATAATTCCTCTTTTAGTATTTACTATTATCACGCCATTTGCCGCTCTTGAACCATAAATAGCTGCTGCTGATGCGTCTTTTAAAATATCAATACTTTCAATATCCTCAGGGTTTACAAAATTTATATCTCCTGGAGCTCCATCTATAATATACAATGGTGCATTATTATTAATAGTACCTGTACCTCTTATCTTTACATAAGGAGTTGTTCCTGGCTGACCATCATAAACTTCAATATTAACACCAGGTGCCTGCCCCTGCAGTGCTTTAATAGCATTTGTTGTCGGTATTTTTTTTGCCTCATCTACAGATACAGTCGTAACAGATCCTGTTACATCCATTTTCTTTTGAACACCATAGCCGATTACAACAATCTCTTCACCTTTTATCTCCGAAGGTTCTAATACAAAATTACACTTCACAGTAACACCTTCTAAAACTTCGATCTCTTTTATCTGTTCCTTATAACCAATGTATAATACTCTTATTTGATATTTACCGGGCTTTAACCCAACTATCTTATATTCTCCATTTTCATCTGTAGCAGCACCTAAATTAGTTCCAACAACTACTACATTTGCTCCTACTAAAGCTTCTCCATTAATATCTTCTATCTTCCCAGAAATTATACCCTGTTCTTGCGCCTGAACTAATGCAAAACTAAACAAAAACATCAACAAAACAAAAAAATTCTTCATAATCCTCTCCTTTTTAAAGTGTACTGTTAATCACAAATTTTAATTTTTCATTCAACAAATTTTCCTCCTTTCTGAAAATAAAACATTTTATAATCTTGCTTTAAATTAATAAAAAATTTTAGAAAAAAATACCAATAATAAAAAAAATTATATTTAAAAAATATTTCAAAATAATTTTTATATCAACAATATATTGATTTTTCTGAAAAATATATTATATTAAAAATTTTATTATTATGCAATAATATAATAATTTATTTTATTATTTATATAAAACTTTAAAATACTTTTTACAAAAAATCAAGTCTTTTTTACTATCTTTTTACTTTTTTTTAGCTTATTATATCTAACATAAAATATAAAATATAAATAGAAAACAAACTTATCATAATAATTACCAAATAAACTCATATCTGGATGAGATAAATTTAAAAAATATAACAATTCTCAATGTATGGTTAGCCAAATTCTTTTTATCGATCATTACAACAATAATGGCAATTCATAACTTATAAAAATCTTTTCTCTACCATAATTTATTGCAACACTATAATCCACAAACTATTAAATAATATATTTTCTATTGTTTTACATTAAGTGATAAAATCAAAATCCTATTGAATTTTGATTTTGAATTTGTTAATATACAAAAAACTCTAACGGGAAAGGTGGAAATATGAATATTGAAAAACATAAATTGAATCTAAAAGATAAAATCTTAATTATTGGTCATAAAAATCCAGATACGGACTCTATATGTTCCGCAATTGCTTACGCTTATTTAAAAAATAAACTTACCAAATCTAACGATTTTATTCCTTGCAGAATTGGGCACTTAAATGCTCAAACCGAGTATATTCTGGCAAAAGCAAAAGTAGACCCGCCTCTATTTATTTCAGATATATATATAAAAGTTAAAGATGTGATGACTTCTGATGTGCTATGTATTAATAATGAATCTCCATTGGTAGACGCTATTAAAATTATGCAAGATAAAAGAGTTAGAATTGTTCCTGTAAAAAATAATGCAGATAAATTAGTCGGAGTTGTTTCTCTGTTCTCTTTAAACGAGCACCTTCTGAGTGTAACATCTCCAATGGAAGATTTAAATGTAAAAATTTCACTACAAAATCTTATTAAAGTTTTAAATGCTAAGATATTATCAGGCAACATAAAAGAAAAAATTTTCGATGCTGAATTTGTTGTTACTGTAATGGGAACATATTCTTTTATTAATGAAATAAAAAATAAAGATACTAATAAAATTATATTATTTACTTCTGATAGAAATGATATAATTATGATGGGAATCGAATATGGGATAAAAATCATTGTAATTACAGGAGGAATAGAACCAAATCCAGATGCAATAAAAAAGGCACAGGAAAATGGTGTGCTTTTGATTATTACAGATTTTAATATTACAAGAACTTTGAATCTCGCAAAATTATCCATACCCGCAGGATTTGCTGTGGAACAAGGCAATTTTACAATAAATCAAAATTCACTATTATCAGATGCAAAATCTAAACTATTAAGTTCAAAACTAAGAGGACTCGTTGTTACTGATGATAAAAGAGACATTCAGGGAATATTAACAAGAAGTAATTTACTCCAAAATATAAAACATAAAATTATTTTAGTGGATCATAATGAAAAAAGCCAATCTGTTGCAGGACTAAGCGAGGCAGAAATATTAGAAGTAATTGATCATCATAGAATAGGAAATTTTAATACAAATAAACCAATTACCTTCTTTTCAAGACCTATTGGGAGTACATGTTCTATAATTGCATCATTATTTAAAGAATATAAAATACAACCTCCGAAAAAAATCGCTCTTTTATTATTAGCTGGAATATTAAGTGATACTGTTATTTTCAAATCACCTACATGCACTCAAGAAGATATTGAACTTGCAAAATGGTTATCAGAAATATGCTCCGTAAACCCTGAAAAATTCGGATATGAAATTTATCAAAAATCATCTAAGTTGCATATTATGTCTTCTACAGATATTATAACAAGTGATATGAAAACCTATCACGAAGGGAAAATCGCATTCTCAATAAGTCAGATAGAAGTATTTGAATTTTCTGAAATCGATGAAAGAATCAATGAGTTAATTGAAGAACTTAATAAATTACGAAATTCTAATAATTATCTTTTTTCTGCATTAATGGTAACAAATATAACAGAAGGAGACTCTCTAATAATATATTCTGGAGATTCTTATTTAATTAATCTAATGGGCTTCAAAAAATACTACAACAATAATGTTTATTTTGCAAATGGCATAATATCAAGAAAAAAACAACTTGTCCCAACAATTCTATCTCTACTTAAAGAAAGAATAAATGAATAAGGTTGGGGAAAATAAAAGTTCCCCAACCTTTATTTAGAAAATATATTTAAACTTTCTCCAATACAGTAAGCAATAAAGTCCAAAACTTCTCTACAGAAGGTATATTTACTCTTTCATCTGGAGAATGAGGGTTTTGAATGGTTGGCCCAAAAGACACCATATCCATACCTTCAAATTTTTTACCAATAATTCCTGTTTCCAAGCCAGCATGGATTGCTTTTATTTCTGGTTTTTTATTGAATAACTCTTCATAGACTTTTGCCACTAATTTCACAATATTAGACTCAGGATCTGGTTGCCAACCGGGGTATTCAGAAGAATGTGAATATTCTGCATTTGCTAATTTTGCATTAGCTACAATTTGATTTACTACAGATTCTATCCCATAATCAGCAGAGCTTCTGCTCATTTCAGATATTTCCACATTCCCATCTCTAACATCAATAATAGCAAGGTTTGTAGATGTTTCAACAAGTCCTTCTATTGCCTGGCTCATTGCAATTACTCCATGAGGCAAAGAAACCAATAAATTTAAAATTCTATTACTATCTTCAACCGATAAACAACTCCCAACATTCTCTTTATAAGTAATTTCTAATGCTAAATCAGGATCTGTATTTTTATAATATTGTTTAGCTTTTTCAAAAGAATTTTCTAATATTTTAACAATTTCATCCGAACACTTTGCCATTCCTATAACAGCCGTAGCTTCTCGTGGAATTGCATTACGCTTATTGCCAGCTTTAAACTCTTTTATAACAAATTCATTACTTTTACTTAAATCAAAAAGCATACCCGCTAATAACTTAATAGAATTTGCTCTCCCTGTATTTATATCCATACCAGAATGTCCGCCCTTAAGTCCGGAAACCTTTATCTCATAACCATCATACATTGTGTCTATAGTTTTAGCTTTAAATGTGATATTTGTATCTTTACCACCTGCACAACCTATTACAAATTCGCCTTCTTCTTCACTATCAAGATTAAGTAAAATTTTACCACTTATAAAATCTTCCTTTAATCCAAAAGCACCTGTCAAACCAGTTTCTTCATCAACAGTTGCCAACACCTCAATAGGGCCTGTTTTTACACCCGGATCTATAACAACAGCTAAAGCAGCAGCAAGACCAATACCATTATCAGCTCCTAAAGTAGTTCCATCTGCCTTGATCCAATCACCGTCTCTTACCAATTCTATAGGATCTGTATCAAAATTAAATTTTTTATCTGAATTCTTCTCGCATACCATATCCATATGAGCCTGTAACACTACTGTAGGTTTCTTCTCCATTCCTTTAGAAGCCGGTTTTTTGATTACTACATTACCCAAATCATCCTGTTTATACTCTAAATTATGTTTCTTAGCAAATTCCACCAAAAACTGACTAATCTTTTCCTCTTTTTTTGAAGAACGCGGTATTTGTCTAATTTGATCAAATATCTCCCATAATTTTTCAGGTTTTAATCCCTGTAAAACTTTATGCATATTATCCTCCTGTTATTAAAAAGTTTTCAGATACTATATTATATAGAAAATATTTTTATTGTCAATTACTTTAAAGGAAAATCTACAATTCAAGAAAAACTCTTTTTACTATTAATGATTTAATATTTTAAATTTAGAATATTCCTCTCGTATCCTGCCAAATTATTTCTTAATTGTTGTAAACTAATTTTATTTAAATTCTCATTAATTTCTTTATTAAATGTTTCCAATACTCTAATAATTCTTCCTTTTAATTTCATATAATGTTGTGAATTTTTTTTATTACTTATTATAACAAATAATAAATTAATATAGTTATCTTTTAAATATTTATGTCTCTTAAATAATAACAACTTATTATTTCTAAATAATAAAAGTTGTGTTTTCTCTACACTTTCATCATAAATATGAATTATTGTATAATACTTCCCAAAAACAGCAGGGAAAATATGGAGCTTTTTATCTAATAATTGAGTAATTCTCTCCTTACACTCATCATCACAGCAAAAAGAAACTACCTTCTCTGTAACAAAATTCCTGAAATCCTCAAAATTATCAAAATTGACCTCAAAAAGATTTCTTTCTTTTAAAAAGGAATTAATCATTTGCTATTTTTTCTATAAATTTCTGCTAATTTTCTGGCCTCTTGAAAATATGATAAAATCAGCCTACAATTCTTATTTCTTTTATTAAAAATATAATCAGCTTTTTCTTCTCCCCATTGATATGCAACAATACTTTTAAGAACATAATTTTTTAAAATTTCTATATTATTTGTTAATTCTGAAGAATCGACTTCTATATCATTGTCTTTTAAATACTCCACAAATTGCATCATAATAGAATCATCAACATGAAAATTCTGTTCAAATTTTTCAAAATTTGTATCCAACGTTGCTTCATTCCATAATTTTTCAGCAAATTTAAATAAAGGCCTCTTTTCATTAAAAACAATCTCTTCTACAGTATTTGACAAACTCCACCAATCTAATTTATAATCAGGAGAAATTCCTCCGCCACCATATACTTTTCTTTTATTTTTAGTATAAAAGACCTTAGAACTATCAGCACTTAATGAATCGATATCTTCATAAAAATACTCAAATAACTTTTTAGATTTATATGGTCTTTGAATTAATCTTCCCGATGGAGTATAATACTTAGCAATTGTCAGCAAAATAGAAGCACCATAACCTAATGGAAATTGTCTTTGCACTAATCCCTTACCAAAACTTCTTGTCCCTATAACTAAACCTCTATCCCAGTCCTGTATCGCACCTGCAAAAATTTCTGATGCGCTTGCCGTTTGATGACTAATCAATAAAATCAAAGGAATAACTTTAAAATCAATCGAATCTGAAGAATAAAAAATCTCTACAAAATCTTTGCTCCTACCTTTTGTTGATACTATTTCCTGATTACCTTTTAAAAATAAATCTATAATTTTAATAGCCTGATCTAATAGGCCTCCTGAATTTGTCCTTAAATCAACAATTAATTGCTTCATTCCCAAAGAATCTAATCTATATAAAGCATCTTTAAATTCAGAATAAGTCTGAGTACCAAAAGTAGAAATTTTTATATATCCAGTAGAATCATCTAATAAATAAGCATAAGGAATACTTTTTATATGTATCTTCTCTTTTGTTATATAAATAATAGATCTTTTGTCTTTTCTAACAATTTCTAATTTTATTTTTTTATCTTCGCTATTAAGTCTGCTTTTTACTTCTTCAAGAGATACATTTATTATACTATGATTATTAATTTTTATAATCTTATCTCCAGGCCTTAATCCAGCTTTTGATGCGGGGGAACCATCAATAGTATTTATTATTGTCAAAAAACCGCCAATAAAATCATAACTTATACCAATACCGTAAAAATCCCCTGTTATCTCTTCTTCAAATTTTTTTGCTTTCTCAGGAGAAATATATGTACAATGTGGGTCTAAACTTTCCAAAATCCCATTTATTGCACCTGTTATAATTTTATCAAAAGATACCTCATCAACATAATAATTTTTTACTAACTCAATAGTATTCGATAATAATTTTAGTAATTGCCCATCTGTAAGAACATTGCCTTGAGCAGTACATTTTATAAAAAATGTTGAATTAAATAATAAAATAAAACCCAATATAGAAACACCAACTCCAAGTATAAGCTTTTTCCTCATTTCTTCCTATATCCTTATTTTATTAGTTTATACAAACAACACTGGCACCTTTGAATAATCAATAAGAGTATCATAATGCTTTTTAGATATAATTCCTTTCACTCCACCTTCCATTTTCTCAGATTTTGGAATTACAATCAAATCTACCTCATACTTTTCAGCAAAAAACAATATTCTATCCACAGGTTTCCCTTTATCCAGTTGAATAAATGTCTTAATATTCCTATCCAGTGCCAATTCTTCAAAATAATATAAATATTTCCACCCATTTTCTTCTAATTCTATTTCAGCCTCACCATTTGTAATATTTTTAAATTGTGCATAATAAGAAATAGTCTGAATATCAATTATATTTATTGCGATTATAGTGGCTTTATGGATATTTGCAAAATCCAATACCAAATCTGTGGAGTTAAAAGAATTATCACTACCATCAATATAATATAAAATTTTTTGAAATAAATCAGCCATTGTTTTCCTCTTTTTTGAGGTTAAGTTTTGCTTTTATTTTTTTCATTCTAAAAAATTCTTCTTTTTCTTGCTCTTCTAAAATTTCCGATATTTTTTTTATAGTGTTTTTATATTGAGGAATAAAAATATTATCAAGTGCATTTACTCTTCTATTATTCTTTTTTATCTCTTCTGCCAGCTTGACAATCGAAGTTTTCACTTCTATCCATTCAATAAATTGTTCTATAAGATCTCCCATTTCTATAGAACATTTATTTAAATAATGATTGGAAGATACAAGACTAATATTTTTCAAAATATCAAACTCTTTCTTTTTTACTGTAATAGATGGAATATAAACTCCCATAACACTCATTTCTGTAACATTTAATTCTATTTCTGTACGGAAATTTTGAATTAATTCTTCAAAATTTTTTTTACCAGAAAGCGCAATTCCATATTTTAAATTTTCCCTGATATCATTAAACTTTTTAAAAATATCTATACTTAACCTTTTTAATTTATGTATCTGAGACATAAATTCCATCATAAGAACTTCTTTTTTCTGTTCTAAAAGCTCATATCCCTGCTGAGCAAATTTCAAATTTTCTTTTGTTTTTAATAGATTTGATTTCGTAGGTTTAATAGGTACTGCCATATTAGAACATCTCTTCTAAATCTTTTTTATAATATTTCTTTATTTCTTCTTCTTTTACACGAGTTAAAACCTCTTTAGGTAAAATAGAAAGCAATTTCCACCCTATATCCAATGTTTCTTCTATCTCTCTATTTACATCACCCTGCCCTATGAATTCCTCTTCAAACCTTCTACCAAATTCCATAAATTTTTTATCCGTATCAGATAATTCCTCTTCTCCAATAACAGAAGCAAGAGCACGGACAGATTGTACATTAGCATATGCAGCATATAGCTGGCTTGCTAAATTCGGATGATCTTCCCTTGTCATCCCTTTTCCAATACAGTCTTTCATCAATCTTGATAATGAAGGGAGCACACTTATAGGTGGATATATATTCTGAGCATACAATTCTCTTGAAAGAACTATTTGCCCTTCTGTTATATAGCCTGTTAAATCAGGGATAGGATGAGTAATATCATCATTAGGCATAGAAAGAATTGGCAATTGAGTTATAGAACCTTTTTTGTTTTTTATACGCCCGGTTCTTTCATATAAAGAAGCAAGGTCACTATACATATAACCTGGATATCCCTTTCTTGATGGAACTTCCTCTCTTGATGTTGCAATTTCTCTTAAAGCTTCACAATAATTTGTCATATCTGTGAGTATAACAAGAACATGATATTCAAGCTCAAATGCGAAATACTCAGCTGTAGTAAGTGCTGCTCTTGGTGTTACAATTCTTTCAATTGTTGGGTCATCAGCAATATTTAAAAATAAAATCACTCGATTCAAAGCACCTGTTTTCTCAAATTCATTTTTGAAAAAGTCTGCATCATCATTTTTTATTCCCATTGCAGCAAAAATTATAATAAAATTCTCATCTTTTCCTATTTTCGCTTGTTTAACAATCTGTGCTGCAATCTTATTATGCGGTAAACCAGCACCTGTAAAAATAGGCAATTTCTGTCCTCTAACCAATGTATTCATGCCGTCAATAGTTGAAATTCCTGTTTGAATAAAATCCACAGGATATTCTCTCGACACAGGATTAATCGCCATACCATTAATATCTAAAAATTTTTCTGGTGTTGGCTCCGGCAACCCGTCTATAGGCCTACCTATACCATTTAATACTCTTCCAAGCATCTCTTCAGAAACACCAATTTTTAAAGTATCTCCTAAAAATTTAATCCTTGTCTTATCCTTAGATAAACCATAAGTTCCTTCAAATACCTGGACTGCAGCATAATTTTCTGCAACTTCAAGAACTGTACCGAATTTCTTTCTACCAAATTGATCTGTTATTTCAACCAATTCATTATATGCTACATTTTCAGTATTTTCTACAAATATAATAGGACCATCTATTTTATTTACACCTAAATATTCTTTTTTTATTCGAACCATAACTTACCTTCCATTATCCATAAATTAATTCTAATTTTTCGAATTCCTTATCTATCTCATCTTTAAACTTTCTCAGTTCTTCTAATTGATCTTCTGTAAACGAATTCTTCACTCTCATTATTTTATGAAATACAGATAGATTATGAACCCTTGTAATAGGACAACCATTAGTAATTACTTTTGTCGCTTTAGTATAAAAATAATAAATTAAATCAAACATAAGCAACTGTTTTTTCGGAGAACAAAAAGTATCAACCGGATCAAATGCGCCTTGCTGTAAAAAGGCTGTTTTTATCATATAAGCAATTTCTAATATCAACCTTTGATCATCCGGCAGAGCATCAGCCCCAACTAATTTAACAATCTGTTGTAGTTTTTCTTCCTTTTGCAGTATATCAAGTCCCCACGCTCGCATTTTATCCCACTCTATATTTTCTACTATACTATTCCAATAATCTACAATATAATCTGTGTACTGACTATAACTTTCAAGCCATGAAATAGCTGGAAAATGCCTTGAACTTGCTAATTCTCTATTAAGAGCCCAAAAACATCTTGTAAATCTTTTTGTATGCATGGTTACAGGCTCAGAAAAATCACCACCCGGAGGAGATACAGCACCTATAACTGATACTGAACCTTCTCTTTCATCAGCTGATACAATTGCCCGACCAGCACGTTCATAAAACTCTGCAAGCTTGGATGGTAAATACGCTGGATACCCTTCATCAGCCGGCATCTCCTCTAATCTACCTGATAATTCTCTTAATGCCTCAGCCCATCGTGAGGTAGAATCCGCCATTATAGCAACATTATATCCCATATCTCTGTAATACTCTGCCATAGTTATACCTGTATAAATACTGGATTCTCTAGCTGTAACCGGCATATTAGAAGTATTTGCAATTAATATTGTCCTTTCCATCAAAGGCTGACCAGATTTCGGATCTATTAAATGAGGGAACTCATCCAGAACCTGAGTCATCTCATTACCTCTTTCACCACAGCCAATATATACAATAATATCAGCATCACTCCATTTTGCAAGCTGATGTTGAGTAACTGTTTTTCCAGTTCCAAATCCACCTGGTATAGCAGCTACTCCTCCCTTAACTATTGGAAAAAAGAAATCTATCACCCTTTGGCCTGTTATAAGGGGGAGATCTGGAGACAATCTTTTTACAATAGGCCTTGGTATTCTAATTGGCCAGAAATGTGCCATCTTTATACTATGTTTTGTACCATATTCATCTTCAATAATTGCAATTTCCTCTTCTATTGTATATTCTCCTTTTTCTGCAATATCAATAAGAGTCCCTGTTACACCAGGTGGCGGCATAATCTTATTCTTAATTAATTTTGATTCCTGAACTTCTCCCAGAATATTATTAGTTTTTATTTTATCACCTTTTTTAGCTGTAGGTATAAATTCCCATTTCCTCTTATTATCCAATGCTAAAATATTAATACCTCGTTTAATAAAAGAATCATTGCTTATTTTTTCTATTTTATCAAGAGGCCTTTGAATTCCATCAAAAATTGAACTAATCAATCCTGGTCCCAATTGAGCTGAAATCAATTTACCAGTCGAAACTATTTTTTCACCAGGTTTTACCCCTGAAGTATCTTCATAAACCTGAACAATAAAACGCTCATTGAATATTTTAATTACCTCTCCAATAAGATTTTCATTTCCCACATAAACCTGATCCCCCATATTTACTTCTGGAATGCCAACTCCTTCGACAACAGGTCCAGTTATTTTTATAATTCTTCCTTCTTGCATTTTATTCCATCTCCTGCGGAAAAATTTGTTTGAGAATTTCATACTTATAATTATCAAACCATTGAGAAAATAAATTAGTTATAGTATAATCAAAAATGAAATGCTCTTTTATATTTCTCAAAATAAATCCATCAGATT
>Ga0164318_10004700_pt1 | contig 13163 bp, 7 predicted proteins | sample GuaBasSedimGuay9_FD_113734 | JGI IMG/M metagenome (GOLD analysis project Ga0164318, IMG submission 113734) | Subseafloor sediment microbial communities from Guaymas Basin, Gulf of California, Mexico - Guay9, Core 4571-4, 0-3 cm | ecosystem: Environmental > Aquatic > Marine > Hydrothermal vents >... | reverse complement strand
TTCTTCAACTAATAAATCTATTCTATATCCATGGTATAGTTTTACTTCTTTATAAACAATTGGCATTGGTTTTACTTTTTTAACATTTAAACCTGCTTGTTTTAACTCATAGAATAAACATTCATGATAAGCCGATTCTAAATAAACCCAGACCTAAATGTCTGTGTACCTCTATTGCACAACCAATAATCTTTTTAGATAATTCATTTTCAATCATAATAATTAATTTTTCTTTGTGAAACTTAGTGAGAACTCCGTGTTCCTTTGTGGAATAGCTATATCACAGAGATGCTCAAAGTAAACTCAAAGTTACACAAAGGTGTTTAATACAATTATATTTATTTATATTCGGCACCTCAAAATAAAATTTAGCCTGTATTTGAAAATAAGACAAAACAAATAATAAATAAATCATAATAAAATTAAAAAAAAAATTGTATTTTTAGAAATAATTTTTTTTTATTAATTCTTCATGAACAAAGACCAATCAGAAAAAAAAAATCTAAACAAAATTAAATATTTAGAAGATAAGATAGCTGAATTGGGGAAAGCCAACTCTAAACTCCAGAAAGCTTACAAGAAATCAAGGCTTAGAACTATTGAAATTTTCGGCAAACAAGTTGATGCAAGAAAAGCTAAAAACTTTTACGAATTTGAAAGCGAATTATTAAGACAAACCAATCAGGCTCTTGAAGAAAAAAACACCGAGCTAAAAAAAGCAAACGCTAAAGCACGACGAAGAACTATAGACCTTTTTGGAAAACATATTGACTTAAAAAAAGCAAAGAAACAAATAGAGATACAGAATAATGAACTTGAGAAAAAAAATCATCAAATAAACGACAGCTTAAATTACGCAAAACTCATACAGGAAGCAACACTTCCTGAAAAAAATTATATAAACGAAATACTACCTAATTCTTTCATATTTTTTCAACCACGCGATGTAGTTAGCGGAGATTTTTATTGGTTTGAAAAAATTGACAACTTAATTTTTGTCGCAGCAGTTGATTGCACAGGGCATGGCGTTCCCGGAGCATTTATGTCAATGATTGGCACAACACTGCTAAATGAAATTGTTGTTGAGAACAAAACATTCGACACCTCTCAAATATTGTGTAAATTAAATCTTGGTGTAATTCATTCTTTAAATCAAAATTCGGACTCAGATTTTGTTCAAAATGATGGAATGGATATTACTATTTGTTGCATAAACCAAGAAAAAAGAACTATGGATATATCTTGTGCTGGTCACACATGTTACGTTATTAACAATAACAAACTGTCGACAATTAGAGGCGATATCTTTCCAATTGGAGATATTTTCCCTAATAGACCTAAACCTAAATACACTCGTCATTCAATAACAATTGAAAAAGAAGCTACAATTTATATGTTTTCTGACGGATATCAAGATCAATTTGAAGGTGCAAAAAACGAAAAATTTCTTTCAAGCAACTTTAAAAAACTTTTATTAAAAAATCACAAATTAGACACGAAAAAACAATACGAAATATTAGATAAAGAGTTTAATAATTGGAAAGGCGAAAATCAACAAATTGATGATGTCCTGGTAATTGGTATAAATATTAAATACTAAACTGCTTTTAACAATTATTATATGAGTCCACTCCGAAAAGACCTAACAGCTTGGGTATAACAAAAGATATAATATTCAAAATATTGACAATCAGCACAATACAAAACCTGTTAGGTCTCGATAAATTAATATTACGACTTTTAATAGTAGATTCTTATATACAATAATTATATTAACTTCTTTTTTATTACTTTTACTTTTTATATATTTGGATAAATTTCATCTTATTTTATGTTTTTTTAATTTATAACATTTCTTTATTTACAAATAAAACTATCTAACTGTGGACAATAAAGTATCAAAAGAAATAATTTACAAATTTACGATAAGCACATTTCTATTTGGAATAATTTTTCTAATTATTTATCTTTTTATTGCGTTAAACTATAATAACTTAAACATCTCGTTTGAAAGTATTATTAAAATACATAAATCATCAAAATTTTTCTGGGTAATTGACTTAGTTCCTATTTTATTCCCATTAGCTGCTTATTTTATTAGCAAATTAATCTCAAAAAAAATAGTTCGAATTGAAAATGAATTATTAAAAGAAGAAACAAAAACCAACAAAATATTAGACTTTACAAAAAAAATCACACATGATGATTTTACTGCCAATTATGAAATAAATGACGAAAATGATATTTTAGGAAAATCATTAATAGAACTTCGCAACAATATTAAGAAAAACAAAGAAGATGAAATTTTAAGGAAGAAAGAAGATGACCAACGTAATTGGGTTGCAGAGGGTCAAGCAAAATTTGGCGAAATACTAAGACAAAACAACGATAATCTTGAAAAATTATCGTTTGAAATAATTAGTAATCTTTGCAAATATGTTGATGCAATACAAGGTGCTTTTTATATTTTAGAAGATAGTGACAAAAACGATGTTCATTTTGAACAAACAGCTTTTTACGCATATAACAGAAAAAAATATTCGAAAAAACGTATTGACTGGAATGAAGGACTTGTTGGAAGAAGTGCATTTGAAAAACTCACCATTTACATGGACAAAGTTCCTGAAGGTTATGTAGAAGTAACCTCAGGATTAGGCAAATCAAATCCTAAATCAATACTTATAGTTCCTTTAAAAGTTAACGAAGAAATCCATGGAGTAATTGAATTTGGTTCATTCAATCTTTTCGAAGAATATCAAATAAAATTCGTTGAGAAAGTTGCAGAAAGTATTGCATCTACAATATCTACAGTAAAAATTAATGTAAAAACAGCAAAGCTCCTTGAAGACTCTCAAGAACAAGCAGAAAGACTTGCTCAACAAGAAGAAGAAATGCGTCAAAACATGGAAGAGCTTCAAGCAACTCAAGAAGAAGCAACAAAACAAAGTCACGAATTTGTTAGCTTTACAAACTCTGTAAATCACACATTAATTAGGGCTGAATATGACATAAATGGAATTCTATTGTATGCCAATACTAAATTCATTTCAGCATTAGGATATTCTTCAAATTCGGATGTTGAAGGACACCATATTTCAATGTTTATTAACAAAAAAGATAAAGAATGGTTTAACAAGATATGGGATGAACTCTCAAAAGGTGGCAAACATTTTGAAGGATATATGAAGCAACTCACTAAACAAGGTAAAGATTTATGGACTGTTTCAACCTATACTTGTGTGAAAGATGAAAACGGTAACGTTGAAAAAATATTATTTCTTGCAATAGACATAACTGAACAGAAAAAACAAAGCATCGATTTTGAAGGACAAATAAAAGCAATGAATATTTCAACAATAAAAGCTGAATATTCTCCAACTGGTGAATTTGTTGACTGTAACGATAAATTTTCAAAAATAACAGAATACTCTGTTAATGAGCTTCAAGGTAGTAACATATTCGATTTAATAAATCCTAAATTCAAGTCAGATTTTGAAGAAAAATGGAACGATGTTGTTAAAGGTGAATTTTATGAAGGAGAAATTAAAATATTAACAAAAACCAAAAATGACAAATGGCTTAACTTTACTTTAGCCGGTGTTAATGATATGTATGGAGAGTTATCTAAACTTATTATTATTGCTCACGATATTACTGAACAAAAAGAGATTTTCTTCGAAAACAAACACACAACCGAACAATTAATTGCTCAGGAAGAACAATTGCGACAAGCAGAAACTATTCTTAACAAAAAACTCACTCAAGCTAAAGAAGAAGTTAAAGAACAGTATAAAGAAATCGAAAAAATAAAAATCCGTAACGAAAAAACTCTCGAGGGCTCTCTTGACCCAATAGTTATGATCTCAAGCAAAGGTAATATTGAATTCTTTAACAAAGCGGCTGAGCAACTATGGAAAATAAAAAGAAAAGATGTAATTAATAAAAACGTTAATAATCTTTTCTCTGAAGACTTAATTCTTAGCGACAACTTTGTTAACAGTCTCGTTGATCCTGAAAAAGAAAAAATTGTAGGGCAACGAACAGAAATAAAAATTACTACAAGTGAAGGTGAAGATGTTCCTGTACTGGTTCTGCTTTCTCAAGCAAAAGTTGACAAAGAATATACTTACACTGCTTTTATTCAAACAATTGAAGTAGAACTCTTTTAAAATTATTTACTGACTTAAACATAGAAGGCAAGGTTATTCCTTGTCTTTTCTATTTTATTACAATTTGTGAAATATATTTTTTAAATTTGCGTTCCTTAAAAAAATCAATTCCAATGAAGTCTTTCTTTAGATTCACAATACCTTTGTTTTTTATAATTACAGTTTTTTCGTGTAATAAAGAAAAAATTATTACATCGCCGGATGCTAAATTAAATTTCTCAACAGACACTGTAACTTTCGATACTGTTTTCACAACTATTGGCTCAACAACCAAAAAGTTTAAAGTATATAATAATAACAAATCACGAATAAGCATTTCTTCAATTAGACTAGCTAATGGCGACGATTCTAATTTTAGAATAAATTTGAATGGCGTTTCAGCTAATTATTTTACTGATATAGAAATACCTTCAAATGACAGCATTTTTGTTTTTGTTGAAGTAAATGTTGACCCTAACGGAAAAAACATCCCATTGTTAATACAAGATTCTCTAGTGTTTATAACAAACGGCAACACTCAAGATATTGATTTTGTTGCTTTTGGACAAGATGTTCATCTCATAAACGGACAAATAATTCCTGTAAATGCTAACGACACTGTTTGGACAAACGACAAACCATACCTTATCTACAACTCAATGCTTGTCGATTCTCTTAAAACACTTACTATTGAAGCCGGAGCTCAGCTTTATTTTCATAAAAACTCAAACCTGCTTGTTAAAGGAACTCTTATTGTAAACGGAACATTAGAAGAACCGGTTGTTTTTCAAGGCGACCGTTTGGAAGAACTTTACGATAACATCCCGGGACAATGGGGCGCCATTGCTTTAATCCCCGGAAGTCAAGGCAACATTATTAACTACGCAATAATAAAAAATGGAGTTCTTGGCATTCAAGTTGGAGAATATAATGTTTCTTCTCCCGACCTGACTATTACTAATACTAAAATTCAAAACATGACTTTTGGAGGTATTTATGCCTTTAACTCAACAATTAATGCAAGCAATAATATTATTGCTAATTGCGGATACTATGCCGTTTCTCTTCTCGTTGGCGGGACTTACGATTTTAATCATTGCACTATTGCAAATTATTATGGTTCTTACTCGAGTTACAGCAGCAGAACCGAACCCTCATTAGTAATAAGCAACAGCATTTCTGTTGGTGAAATTTCTTACGTAGGCGATTTAGATGCTAATTTTGGCAACTGCATTATTTACGGGAATAACAATAATGAAATTGGCATTGGAGATACTACGTCATTAACTATTTTCAATTATAAATTCGACCATTGTCTTATTCGTGTTGATAAAGATTTTGACACATCAGACGAATCTCATTTTCAAAATATTATTAAAGGTTTTACACCTAATTTCCCTGAGTTTGTATCAACCGATAATGATACCCTTGACTTTCAATTAGATTCAGTGTCGCCTGCAATAGATTTCGGAAGCATAGAAATAGCCAAAAAATTCCCGTTAGACTATAACCAACAAAGCAGGCTTAACGATGCAGGTCCTGACTTAGGTGCTTACGAGTATGTTGAATAGTTTTTTCTTTGTCAAAATTTTTCTTACTTTTAGCTCCTTAATCAACTCGCTCTTTTGGATTTACAATCCGAAAGTCTAAACAATATAACAATTGAAACATTCAAAATTTAACATACAATTTATATAAACATTAACCTATGACCAATATAAAAAAAACACTGCTTTTATCATTTCTTTCAATTATTTTTGTTTCCTTTTCAGTAAAATCAATCGCCCAAAACGATACTCAAAGGCAAACCGAAAATTCTTCTAACGACAGATATTTTAGAATAATGTTTTACAATACTGAGAATTTTTTTAATGTAACCCACGATACATTAAAATTAGACGACCAATTTTTACCCAACGGCGACCACCATTGGACTTGGGATAAATATAAACACAAAGTAAATAATATTGCCAAAGTAATAACTGCTGTAGGTGGCTGGACACCTCCCGATATTGTTGGTTTATGCGAAGTTGAGAATAGGTACTGTGTCGATGGATTAGTAAAATTTTCACCTCTTGAAAAATTCAATTACCAGATAATTCATAAAGAATCTCCTGACAGAAGAGGTATTGACGTTGCTTTACTTTATCAAAAAGATACTTTTACTCCAATATCTAACAGTTTCATACAAATTAATTTTCCTTTTAGTAAAAATAAAAAAACACGCGATATAATTTATGTAAAAGGTTATACAAACAAACATGACACTCTTCATGTATTTGTAAATCACTGGCCGTCACGCTGGGGCGGGCAATTAGAATCTGAACCCAACAGAATGTTTGTAGCCTCAGTGTTGAGAAGCAAAGTAGATTCTATTTTTGAAACAAATAAGAATGCAAACATCATTATTATTGGCGATTTAAACGATGAGCCAGATAATAAAAGTCTATTAGAAACATTAAAAGCACATGGTAAATTTGATAACATTCAAAAAAACGAACTTTACAACTTATCATACTATCTTCAGTTTGAAAAAAATATTTGCAGTCATAAATATCAAGGACACTGGGGAACACTTGACCAGATAATAATATCAGGTAATTTATTATTAAAAAATAAAAAGTTATACACATCTTTAGATGATGCCCATGTTTTTAAAGCAGATTTTTTACTCGAAAAAGACGAATCTTATTTTGGAGAGAGACCTTTTAGAACATATATTGGCATGAAATATCATGGAGGTTTTAGCGACCACTTACCGGTTTATCTTGATTTACACAGAAAATAAAAAATTATTTTTTCTTAGGTTTTAATCCTAATTCTGTTGCTTTTTTAATCATAAATTTGTATGCATCGTCGTAATTATTCTCAATAAGTCCGTCTAAAATAGCATCTTTAATTGCAGTTTTAATTTCACCTACAATTTTTGAAGGTTTTATATTAAAAATATTTATTATTTCATCACCGGAGATTGGAGGTTGCCAATTTCTTATTTTATCCTTTTCTTCTATTTCCTTTAATTTTTTTCGAACAATCTGGAAATTCTGCAAAAATTTCTTAACTCTGTTAGGGTTTTTAGATGTTATATCAGCATCACACAAAAGCATCAAATCGTCAATATCTTCACCAGCCTCAAACAACAAACGTCTTATTGCAGAATCTGTAATATCGTCTTTTGACAAAATAATTGGGCGCATGTGTAACAATATGAGTTTCTGAACATACTTCATTTTCTCATTCATAGGGAATTTAAGACGTCGAAAAATATCAGGTAACATTTTATACCCAACAAATTCATGTCCATGAAAAGTCCATCCATGTTCATCATCAAATCGTTTGCTTGCAGGCTTTCCTATATCATGCAGAATTGCAGCCCAACGCAACCATAAATTATCTGTATGTTTACTTATATTATCGAGAACATCAAGTGTGTGATAAAAGTTATCTTTATGCTTAATCCCTTTTTTTACATCAACTCCTTTTAATTTATACAATTCGGGAAAAACTATTTCAAGCAAACCGGTAGCTTCTAAAAGTTTGAACCCAATTGAAGGCTTTGCCGATAAAACAATTTTATTAAGCTCGTCGTTTATTCTTTCCCTTGAAACAATTTTGATTCTTTCTGAATTACTTTTAATTGCTGATAATGCTTCGTCGCAAATTTTAAAATTTAATTGTGCTGCAAAACGAATAGCACGTATCATTCTTAAAGGATCGTCAGAAAATGTAATATCAGGGTTTAATGGTGTACGAATTATTTTTTTTTTAATATCTTCTAATCCATTAAATGGATCTAGAATCTGCCCATATGTTTCTTTATTTAAACTTAATGCAAGTGCATTTATGGTAAAGTCTCTTCTGTTCTGATCATCTTCAAGACTACCATCTTCAACAATAGGCTTTCTCGAATTTCTGTTATATGATTCTTTTCGTGCTCCAACAAATTCAATCTCATAATTTTTATACCTTAACATTGCAGTTCCAAAATTCTTAAACACAGAAACTTTTACGTCTTTATCAATTTTGTCTGCCACCATATTTGCCAAATCAATACCGCTGCCAACAACAACTACATCAATATCATTTGATGGTCGTTTCAAAATTATATCGCGCACAAAACCGCCAATAACATAGGCTTGCATGTTTTTAGAAGTAACAATATCTGATATTATTTTAAAAACCGGATGTTTTAAATATTTATTCATGAATAAAAAACTATGACATTTGTTGTAAATAGGTGACAAAATTACAATTTTTAGTATCAATATTAACAATATTAAGAAATTTTATTCATTCATATTTTATTTTTTTAACCCGAAAAATTCATAATTTTTCTACGCTTAAGAATTACCAACAAATTTGGTGTTTTTAAAACCCCAAATTTGGGTACTTCTAATGCGGGGTTTACTTGCGTGAGCTCACCTCCAGCTGGTGGTTCGGTTCCCACTTTGCACCCCACTATCTATCACACATTCATACAATTCGCTTCGTTTTTGTCTGAAATAAAACGGGTTAACTTGAGATCTAAAAAACTCTAATTAGCAAAATTAGTGTGATTATTAATGGCACATTATTTGATATACATTTTTACATATTTATATATTTATATATCTTTGCAAACAATTTTAAAATTCATACAATGGAAAAAGTAATGTTAGAACATTTAACACTAGAAACTTTCAAGCAAAAAGTTTTTAATTTTGAAGAAAACAAAGAATGGAAATTCGAAGGAGACAAACCTTGTTTAATTGATTTTTATGCTGATTGGTGTCAACCATGTAAAATGGTAGCTCCTATTTTAGAACAATTAGCTGATGAATACGAAGGTAAAATCAACATCTACAAAGTAAACACTGAAGAACAACAACAATTAGCCGGTGTATTTGGAGTTCAAAGTATCCCATCATTATTATTTGTGCCAAAAGAAGGACAACCACAAATGGCAATGGGTGCATTACCTAAAGATACTTTTGAAAAAGCAATTGCTGACGTATTAAAAGTAGAAAAATAATTTTCAATTTGAAAAAATAACTAAAAGGCTGTGATATTTTTACCACAGCTTTTTTTTTACAATTAAAGTTTCTTAACTTTGTAACCAATTCACAGTGGGGTGCCTTAATATTTAAGGCTGAGATCACACCCTTTGAACCTGAACGGATAATGCCGGCGTAGGGAAAAGAGTAACAATCACCCATTGCAATATTAAACATTAACTAAAAAATTTAATCATGAAAAGATTATCATTATTTTTAGTATTGCAATTAATCAGTTTTTCGATTTTTTCGCAATCAAACATTTCAGGAACAATTACAAACACCAATGGAGAGCCTTTAATTGGTGCAAATGTTCAATTAACAAACACCTTAAAAGGAACTTTTACCGATTTGACCGGTAAATTCTTTATTAAGAACATAAAAAATGGCAAATATACAATTGTAGTATCCTATATTGGATACGTAAAATCTTCTAAACAAATTACTTTAGAAAAAGATTTGCTTGTTAATTTTAAATTAAAACGCTCGAGCATTATGTCTGATGAAATTATGATTTCGTCAACAAAAGTTGGAGAAAAAACACCTGCCACCTATTCAACATTAAACAAAAAAAGTATTGCAGAAAATAATTTGGGACAAGACATTCCTTATTTGCTAAGCATCAGCCCTTCTGTTGTAACATCTTCTGATGCAGGAGCAGGAATTGGTTACACAAACATAAGAATTCGAGGAACTGATGCAAACAGAATAAATGTTACCATAAACGGCATCCCATATAACGACCCTGAATCTCATGGTGTATTCTGGGTAAATTTACCCGACCTTGCCTCATCAATTAATAATGTACAAATTCAGCGTGGAGTAGGCACATCAACCAATGGTGCCGGTGCTTTTGGTGCAACAATAAATATGCAAACACTAAGTCTTGAGAAAGATGCTTATGCAGAAATAAACAATTCTATTGGTTCATTCCAAACATGGAAAAGCAATGTTAGAGTAGGCTCTGGATTAATTAATGATAAATTTACTTTTGATGCACGACTGTCAAAAATCGAATCGCAAGGATTTATCGATCGCTCTGCTTCTGATTTAAAATCATTTTTCATCTCAGGTGGTTATTATAACGAGCACGATATTGTTAAAATCAACATCTCTTCGGGTAAAGAAATAACCGGACAGGCATGGAATGGAGTACCCAAATGTAAATTAGAAAATGATTCTGTCGGTATGGCACAACTCGTTAATGATGACGGATGGTCTGATGCTGAAAAAAACAATTTGTTTAATTCAGACACACGCACTTTTAACCGCTATTTATACAAAAATCAAACAGATAACTACCAACAAGATCATTATCAATTATTTTACTCGCATGAAATAACTAATTTCCTCAACATTAACACTGCCTTGCATTACACAAAAGGTTATGGCTATTACGAGAGTTATAAATACAATAAAAAATTCAGCAAGTTTGGTCTTGGCAATGCAATAATTAATAACGACACCATTACACGCTCCGACTTTGTTTACCGAAAATTGATGGATAACGATTTTTACGGAATAACTTACTCAATGAATTATAAGCTGAAAAAAATTAATGCCTCAATTGGCGGTGCTTATAATATTTACGAAGGCGACCATTTTGGGAATGTTATCTGGGCACAGAATGCCTTAAATAATTTTGAAAAAGACTACGAATACTACAGAAACAAAGGAACAAAAAAAGACTTTAACATATATACCAAAATGAATTTTCTTATCACCAATAAATTAAACGTTTACGGCGATATTCAATTTCGTAATATTGATTATACTATTGACGGTATTGATGATGATTTTAGAGATGTTAGCCAAAATCATAAATTTAATTTTATTAATCCCAAAGCCGGAATTTATTATACTATTAACGATAAACAAAATACATATTTTTCATTTGGTGTAGCACATCGTGAGCCAAACCGTCATAATTATACAGATGCAGACCCAAGCAAACCAATGCCAACAGATGAAGTACTAAAAGACTATGAATTTGGTTACACTTTTAATACAACAAAAACAGTGTTGAATGTAAATTTATTTTTTATGGATTACAAAAATCAGTTAGTTTTAACAGGTAATATTAATGATGTTGGATCTGCAATTATGGCGAATGTTGACAAAAGTTATCGCACCGGTATTGAATTATCTTCAGGATTAAAATTTACTGATAATCTACAATGGGATTTAAATGCAACTTTTAGTAAAAACAAAATTAAAAATTTCACACAATATGTTGATAATTGGGACACTTGGGGACAAGACGTGTCAAATTTAGGTGAAACAGATCTTGCCTTTTCTCCAAATATTATTGCGAATAGTTTAATAACTTATAGTATTAAAAATTTCTCTGTTAAGTTTATATCTAACTATGTTGGCGAACAATATATTGATAACACATCAAGCAAGGAAAGAAAACTCGATGCATACTTTTTCAATAATATAAAAATTGATTATGGATTTAAAACAAAGCTTATTAAGAATATTAACTTATCGTTAATGGTAAACAATATTTTCGACGAAGAGTATGAAACAAATGCGTGGGTTTATCAATATACTTTTGAAGGAGAGCAAAGAGTTATGGATGGATATTTCCCTCAGGCAGGAATTAATTTTTTGGCAGGTTTAACGCTTAAATTTTAATTAGAAAGAATAGAACGCAGATGACGCAGATTTTGCAGATTGTCGCAGATAAAAATTATAAAAAAACGTGCCCTCTCGCATTTGCAATCCAAAAGTACTAATATACAGCTTGTTAGTTAAGGTTTACAAATCTAGAACAGTAAGTTACAAAATAGAAACCCACAAAAATTTTAAAATTTTTGTGGGTTTCTATTAATATATGTTTTTAAAAATAAACATCCCAATAACAACGAATGTAATTTATTATTAAGTTTGCAATAAACTTTAAAAAATCAAATAAGTTATGTTTACATTTATAATTTCAATTTTAGCTTTAATCTTAGGCTACTTTATTTACGGTAAATTTATTGAAAAATTCTTTGGTGCTGACGACAAGATAGAAACTCCTGCCGTTCGTATTGCCGATGGCGTTGATTATATACCAATGCCGGTCTGGAAAATGTACATGATAGAATTTCTAAACATTGCAGGACTGGGTCCAATATTTGGAGCAATTCTCGGTGCAATGTACGGTCCTGTTTCTTATATCTGGATTGTGTTAGGTTGCATATTTATGGGTTCTGTTCACGATTATTTTTCCGGCATGTTATCTGTAAGACACAATGGTGCAAGCATTTCAGAAGTTGTTGGGAAATACCTAGGCACAGGATTTCAAAATTTCTTAAGAATATTCTCAATATTATTATTAATATTTGTCGGTGTTGCCTTTGTTACAGGACCTGCGGGTTTGTTGGAAAGTTTAACAGGCGCCAATAAAGCTATTTGGCTTTATATTATTTTTGGATATTACATTATTGCAACCTTATTACCAATTAACAAAATTATTGGTAAAATTTACCCAATTTTTGGAGTAGCTTTGCTTGTTATGGCTGTCAGCATTGCCGGAGCAATGATCTTTAAAGGAGCATCAGGCACATTAAATTTACACGAATTATCGTTTAGCGATTTTAAAAATTTTCATTCTAATCCTTCTCAAAACATATTATTTCCAATGATGTTTATTGTTATTTCATGTGGTGCAATTTCAGGTTTTCACTCAACGCAAGCACCATTAATGGCACGATGCATGAAAAAAGAAAGCTATGGCAGAAAAGTTTTTTACGGTGCTATGATTTCTGAAGGTATTGTAGCACTTATTTGGGCAACAGCTGCCATTAATTTTTTTCATGGTACAGAGGGCTTAAATGCTACAGCTGCTATAAGCGGACACGATCCTGCTTGGATAGTTAACGAAATTTGCAATAGCTGGCTTGGAAGAATGGGTGCAATATTTGCAATTATTGGTGTTGTTGCATGTCCAATAACTACAGGCGACACTGCTTTTAGAAGTGCAAGACTTACA
>Ga0164318_10004699_pt1 | contig 13164 bp, 8 predicted proteins | sample GuaBasSedimGuay9_FD_113734 | JGI IMG/M metagenome (GOLD analysis project Ga0164318, IMG submission 113734) | Subseafloor sediment microbial communities from Guaymas Basin, Gulf of California, Mexico - Guay9, Core 4571-4, 0-3 cm | ecosystem: Environmental > Aquatic > Marine > Hydrothermal vents >... | reverse complement strand
GAGAGGTAGTTTATCATCAAATTACATTCGTCCTGTGTAATTTCATGCGGAAAAACGGCTCTGAAAGTTCCCCCTTCGTTTTGGGCACACTGATATATATCACTTAACAACATCCCCATATCAGAAGAAGTAGACTGATTATAAAGGTCAGGGTCGGTACTTACATCAGTGCGCTGATTAGCTGGCGTATCGTATTTTTTTAGCAATGGAGAGCCGTATGCGAATTCGCCCGCCAAGAACGTGTTTTCTAGCCCCAGGGTTTGCATATCGTCTGTAACCGCTAGAGGTGCCAAAGTGGGATGAATAACTCGCTCCATAACCCAGTCGGCGGGGTCGTTCCCCGAGTCGATGATCATCTTTTGCAGCAAATTGAGCGCTTCGGGGTCTTCATCTCCTTCAATACGCCGGAATACCGAAACCATGATAGGAATTTTTACAATACTCGCCGTGGTGAAAGCCACATCGGGATTGACCGGAATTTCTACTCCGTTTTGGAAGGCAAAGTGGATTTCTTCAAGAGTGTCTAAGTGAAACAGATAAAGCCCAACAGTACCCTCAAATTTGTTGACGCTGGTGATTGTCTGTTTGAGAAGAACTTCTAGGTTTTGGAGAGAAGGCCGAGCGGGATTGGTTTGTTTTCGTGGCAGAGTAGCGGAGCGGTCTTTGCAGGAGTATAAAGCCCTTTCAACAGATAAAATAGCTTGTTCTATGTTTAGCTCTGTCCCATAAGTGGCTGGTTCAAAGTTTACTGTTCCTGCTCGGGGTTGCGCCGAGGTTGGGGGTTTGTTGTACCGAGATGCAATCTCGTCTTTTAGGTAGGAGCGCAGCCTGGCTTCTGAATAGCCGGCACGCAGGGGAATGGATGCCGCCTGGGTTTTGCGTCCCCACAGAAAGTCCCAAAAAGCAGTCCAAAAGGGCTGCTTTGTCCGCTCGAGATCGGCAGCCGCTAACATGCTTTCCATATCCAGCTCAAATCCAGCCACGGATGGTGACATGTGGATAATCGAGTCCCCGTAGTGCATCTCTACGGGCATGGAATAGGTTTCTAGCAAGCGTTGTGCAGTTTCCTGACGGTTCAATCCGCCTACTGGAACCCCAGCGATTTCCAATTTTTGAGGGTAATTTGCTCGTAAACGGCTAAAGCGGACAACTTGCAAAGTGGCAAGCGCAATAGCTGCCAAAAGCAAGAATACGGACATCCATCGTAAACCGGAAAAAGAATTTCGTCTTTTCACATAGTCTCCAATAAAAACTTTTCGGCTTTTGTGTAGTATTTGTGTAAAAGGTCAAGATAAATCTTGCGTTACTGAATGTAGCGCGATATTTATCTTGCCCTGGCACATTTTTTACAGATGAACCAACTTTTCATTTGCCTAAACGTAACTACTCAGCCCACTTTTGAAATGTCACTGCGAGGGGCATTTTTTGCCCCGAAGCAGTCTCCCAGACGCTCTAGGAGATTGCTTTAGAGGGAAAACACCGTTTCGCGATGACATGCCTGAGTAACAATATCAACGACAACAGAAATGTTGCCCACGATGACGTTTTAAGCGAGTTTATCATAAGGTAAAGTGATTGAAAATAGGGGAACCTCATATGGCTTCTAAGGTTTTAGCGTGCAAATCTATCTGTATCCAGCTTAGTCCTCGCCATCGAATTTCTTAACTCGTTTAGCAAATTCAATGAGCATTTCTTGCGCTTTGGCGTTGAATGTGCCATCTGGGTAGGTTCCGCTCTCGTCACGCTCGCCCGCTTCTAAATCGGTGAGGAGCGGGATGCCCTCGTCAAAGGTTGCTATAGGCCAAATATGGAATTTCTCATCTTCTACCGCCGCTACCACCGCGTCATTTAGCATAAGATGACGAACGTTTGAGGAAGGGATGATTACGCCTTGGGTTCCGGTGAGACCTTTTTCTTGGCAAACTTGGAAGAAGCCCTCTATTTTCTCGTTGATGCCGCCCACGGCTTGAATTGTTCCGTGTTGGTTTATCGAGCCAGTGATAGCTCTGTCTTGGCGGAGGGGGATATTCCCAATGGAAGATAATAACGCGTAAAGCTCGGCGGCTGAAGCGCTATCTCCATCTACGCCGCCATAAGATTGTTCAAAGGCTAAACTCGCTGTCAGGCTGAGAGGATTTTTGCGAGCATATCTTTGTCCCAAGAAACCGCTAAGAATTAGAACACCTTTTGTATGGGTGGGCCCGCTTAGGTCGGCTTCCCGTTCGATGTTTACTATGCCGTCATCACCTGGGTACGAGGCTGCTGTCACGCGGCTGGGATTCCCAAAGGCGTACTCTCCTATGGATAGAACGCTCAACCCGTTCACTTCTCCTACCGCTGTTCCTTCTGTGTTAATAAGAATTGTTCCTTGGGCAATCATTTCTTGGGAATATTCTTCTTCTAGGTTATTGCGGTAGATACTCTCTTGGATGGCACGTTTGACAGAAACAGCGGTGACTAGCTCTTGGTTTTCTTTTTTAGCCCAGTAAGCGGCTTCGCTAATTACATTGGTAATTTTTCCCAACTGCGTGCTTAACTTTTCTTGGTCTCTGGCAAGGCGGGAACTGTGCTCAATAAGTTTGGCTATGGCCGTATTATCAAAAGGCGGAAGATTATTTTTAGTGATGGCTGATTTGACGTACAAGGCGTAATCATATTCATTTTGCGGAGTGCGGTCTATAGTGGTCGCGAATTTTGCGCGTATTTTGAATAGCTTGGCGAAATCTTCATCGTTAGAATTCATCATCTCGTAGAGAAACGGAGTTCCAAAGAGAACTATTTTAATGTTGAGAGGGATTGGTTCTGGCTCTAGGCTTACAGTGCTGATGGTCCCTGCTTGGGAGCCAATTTCTAAGATGCGGATTTGAGCGTCACGGAGAGTGCGTTTGAGGCTGTCCCAAGCGTAAGGGTTAATTAGCATATCCCGCGCGGGGATAAGCAAGTACCCGCCATTAGCCTTGTGCAACGCCCCAGCGCGAATGAGAGTGAAATCGGTATGCGATGCGCCCATAATAAGGCGGTGCTCCAGCCGTCCAATGAGGTTATGGTATGAGGGATAGCTTTCCAAAATAACTGGCGCGCCTTCTTGCTCCGAATTATCAACAATGACGTTAACCTCGTACCGTTTGAACCAATCTTTAAAGTTTGGCTTATCAGTTTCTTCTAGTTCTTGGAATTTGTCGAAGTGATTGATGATGTCTTCTTCTATGGCGTTAAGATGGGCTTGAACTTGCTCAATTTCGGAGTATTGTTTTTTGAGATTTTCAACTAGAGGTTTTATTACAAAACTAGCGGTTTGGTTGTCGAAAGCTTCGATTTTTTGCTCAATTTCAAGTTCTAAGTCATTGATTTGGACAAGGGCTTTTTGCACCTCTTTTTTTAATTCTTTTTGCGTATTTTCCAATTCTTGTCGTTGTTCAGAAGAAAGCTCTTCAAGCTTTTCATTTGCAAGAGGCTTACCATCCACGGCTGGGAGGAGTATAAATCCTGTTGAAGTTTGTGATAGTAGAAAATCATTATCGCGGACTTTTTGCGTAAGTTGATTGAATATAGTCTCTTGTTTTTCTTTTAGATCTTCTATTAGATTGTGAAGTCCTGTCTCGTAACTTTCCCCTTGGAAAGTTTTTTGAATTTCAGTTAAGCATTGTTTGATAAGTTGTTCAATATTCCTTTTAAGTTTGAAACTTTGCCCCGCAGGCAACCGCAGAGATTTTGGCGTTCGAGAGTCTTTAAAGTTGGCAACATAGCACCAATCATCGGGCGTAGGTTGAGAGGCGGCTTTGCGTTCTAAATACTGTTGGCTCAGTGTTGTCCGTCCCGAATCTGGAGCGCCCATCACGAATATATTGAAGCCTTTTCCTGTAACATCACTACCCAATTCTAATGCTTTGAAAGCTCTGGGCTGACCAATTACTTTTTCGAGAGACTGAATCTCATCAGTTGTTTTAAAGTTTAGCGACTCAGGGGAACATCTTTTGCATAATTGCTCTGAGCTAAGTGATTTTATCGGCATTGCAGGTCTCCTTCTAGCTGATTGAGAAAGCGGGTTGTTATGATGTAGTAAAGTGTACTGTAGATAAGTGTCAACGTCAAACTTAAAACTAAAAACCGAATTCTCAAAGGAATTCGGTTTTTTAGCTAGAGCTTTTTGTTACGCTTTAGGGCAGTTCTGGAATTTCTATCACGCAATTATCTTTGCCAAACCCGCCGAGCACGTATTCATCGGCTTCCCATTCGTTAAACCATTTTTCACCGTTCAAAAGATAACGAAATTCATATTTTTGGCCTGGTTTCAAATCAATATTAATTTTGAAATCACCTTTCTTGAGGTGAGTCATGGGAATGGATTCATGGTCCCAATCGTTGAAGTCGCCTACTAAATGGGCGGTTTTGGTTTCATACTCGTTTGGGAGTTCGTCTTTTGTCAGACAAAATGTAATTTTATAAACTTGCCGACTTTTGATGTATTGTTTTTTTATCATAGGTTTCCTTTTTGCTAATGCACATTTGGATATGACATTTATCATCAAGCGGGGGTAATTTTATCATATCTCGCTGGCCTTTGGCTAGACCATTTTACAAGCACTCAAATTTTCCATGTAAGCAGTCTCCCCTCGTCACAACAATGTTTATCCGAAGTTTGGCATCACAGAATAGAATATCGCTGGTTTATTCCTGACATTTAGCAAAAGATGAAATTAGGTTTGTACTGATGACTATTTTCAAGGTGGTTGTATAGTGTCTTTATGTTTTATGTGTTCTCTACTATATTTCGTATCGTCTCAAAAAGTGGAAATGCTTCAGATGCTTAATCTCTAACTCATTGAGAGATACGTATTTCCTAACGGAAAGGAGCTGCATTATGTTAAGAGCATTACTTCTCTATCTTTCTAAAGCTGAATGGGCACGCCGGATTGCGCGTAGCTGGAAATTAACTTGGATGGTTGCCTCACGCTTTGTGGCGGGCGAAACACTCGAAGAAGCTCTAGCAGCAATTAAAACCTTGAACGAAGCGGGGATTAACGTTACCCTTGACCACCTCGGAGAAAACACTTCAACAGACGAAGATGCCCTGCTGGCTACTGATGAGATACTAAAGCTTTTGGATATTGTAGAGCAAGCAGATCTTCGATCTGGGGTTTCTATTAAATTGAGTCAAATTGGGCTGGGAATGAATGACGCCCTCTGCGAAGAAAATTTACACCGTATTTTAGAACACGCCAAAGAGCAAGGGAATTTTGTCCGCATCGACATGGAAGACACCCCGTTCACAGATATTACCCTAGAGATGTATTCTAATATGCGTGCAAAAGGTTTTGAAGACACGGTAGGCATTGTTATTCAATCTTATCTCTACCGCAGCGAAAAAGATGTTCAACAAATTCTTGCACAAGGGGGAAAGATTCGCTTGTGCAAAGGTGCTTACAACGAACCAGCCGAAGTTGCCTTTCCCAAAAAACAAGATGTTGATGAAAATTTTGATCTTGTGGCCAATATGATGTTAGATGCGGCTTTAGAAACAGGAATCACCATAAGTTCAGATGGGAAGATTCCTCCCATTCCTGCTATTGGAACTCATGACGAGAAACGCATTGCCCACGCGAAAGCGTATGCCGAGAAAATTGGTTTACCAAAAGAAGGCTTTGAATTCCAAATGCTGTATGGAATTCGAGAAGATATTCAGCGCCAATTAGTGGCAGATGGCTACCCCGTGCGCGTTTACGTTCCTTATGGCACAGAGTGGTATCCCTACTTTGTTCGGCGGCTTGCTGAACGTCCCGCGAACGTATGGTTTTTCATTTCTAACTTTTTCCGATAAACTATCCCTAAGCGATAAATTTCATAACTACCCCGTCTTGTGAAAGAGACGGGGTTTTTTTATTCGCGATAACATAGCTTGACGTTCCAAACGCGCTAAAATATATCAAATGCACTACGCTATTATTTTGCCTTTCCCCCTTTTTTTCTGTGCAGAGCGGTTATAATAGTACCCATGAATAAAAAAAGTTACCTCATTTTCCTTAGACGCGCCCGCCCCTTGCATTTATTAACAGCGGCTTTATTATATGGCCTTGGCGCGGGAATTGCTCACTACCTTGGATGGCAAATTGACCTTGGGGTATACTTCTTGGGTCAAGCCTGGATCACATCTCTGCAGGTGGGCACATATTTCTTGGGAGAATATTTTGAAACTCCGGCGGAACTGGGCTTATTCAATCGCCTTCCTTTTGGAGAGGCTTCCCCGGCTTCCTCGGCAGATACTCCAAAAGAACTATATTTACAGATTTCAACGATATTTTTGATTTTCGCGTTTGGGCTTGCCGTCCTATTGGCAGTTTTAGGCAAAATTAACACCCCGCTTATTTTCGTGATGAGCATTCTTTTCCTGGGATACCTGGTCACGGTCTTTCCCAATATTAACTTGGCGGCATCTGAATACGGCGAATTGATGACCACTTTTTTATTGGTTATCCTTGTTCCCGCCTTTGGATTGCTCATCATTACCGGCGAATTCCATCGTTTATTGTGGATAGTCGCCTTTCCGCTTTCGGCTTTACATTACTCCATGCTAATCGTCATCCAGTTGCCAATGTATGCCTCAAACACCGCCAAAAATAAAACAACTTTACTAACCCGTCTGGGATGGCGGAGAGGTATTCAACTTCACAATCTTTTGGTGCTGACCGCCTTTCTAATGGTTGGACTCGCCATTTCGTTTGGATTTCCCTCACGAATGGCGTTATCTGTCTTCCTGGCGTTACCCTTTGGCGTTTTTCAAGTTTGGAGCCTAATTCGTCTGACTGAAGGCGCGCCCACTCGTTGGAAAGCGTTGACACTCACCTCTGTAGGAACTTTTGCCCTCGCCACTTATTCTTTCGCCTATAATTTTTGGATTTCCTGATAAAATTAAATCACCCTATCTGCTAGCCACTACCTAACCTATGCCTGAATTCTTAGAATTACTTCCCCCCACCGAGGCCTTAGAAAAATTCTTGGACGCGCTTCCCGCCAATGTAGAAGCCGAGAGAATAGCTGTCGCGCAAGCATTGGGACGGGTAACCGCCGCGCCCATTTTAGCGCCACACCCTTTGCCTGAATTCAGGCGTTCCACTGTGGATGGCTACGCCGTTCGAGCGGCCAATACCCACGGAGCCAGCGAGTCGCTGCCCGTTTACCTGACGTTGAAAGCCGAGGTTCCCATGGGCGCTTCTCCACTCTTTAGCGTTGATAATTTGGCGTGCGCGCTTATTCATACTGGCGGCATGCTCCCCCCCGGAACAGACGCAGTCATTATGGTAGAGAACACTCAATCTGCCCGCCCCGGCGAAGTTGAAATTCTGCGTTCTGTGGCTGTGGGCGAAAACGTAATCGAGATTGGCGAAGATGTCGCGCTGGGAAAAGAAGTAATTTCTCAAGGCACTCGGCTTCGTGCCGCCGAATTAGGCGGGTTAATGGCATTGGGGAAAACTGAGGTGCTTGTCGCTTGCCGCCCACGGGTGGGAATATTATCGAGCGGGGATGAAGTCGTTCCGCCTTCCGAAAAACCAGCTCCTGGTCAGGTGCGAGACGTGAATACCTACACTCTCAGCGCTTTGGTAGAAAACACCGGAGGCATTCCCGTTCAATATGGAATTGTCTCTGATAATAGAGAAGCTATGCTATCCGCTATAAAAAAAGCCGGCGCAGAATGTGACCTCGTCATAGTCACCGCCGGCTCCTCGGCCAGCGCGCGCGACCTGACGGCTGAAGTTATGGACGCTCAAGGCGAGCCGGGCGTTTTGGTTCACGGCGTCAACGTTCGCCCTGGCAAACCTACAATTTTGGCAGTCGCCGGGGAACGGGCATTTATTGGCTTACCGGGGAATCCCGCTAGCGCATTAATTATCGCCCGTTTATTTGTTATCCCCACCTTGCGAGCCATGTTAGGCCTTCCCCAAGAACGCATCCAGCCCGCCGTTTTTGCTCAGTTGACCATTAACCTTTCTTCAAAGTCGGGCCGCGAAGATTGGATACCCGTTCGATTGCACACTTCTGCCACTGGCGAATACCTCGCCGAGCCGATTTTCGGGAAAAGCAATTTGATATTTACCCTTGCCCAGGCCCATGGCCTTGTGTGCATTCCCGCGGATGCCAATGGTTTAGACGCGAAAGAAAAAGTCGCCGTGCAGTTGTTCTAGGAACGAGAGGACTTTATGAATTATCTTCTAATTTTGCCCCTTTTTATTTATATTCCGTTGGCTACATTTTATTTAATGTTAACCGTAACAACTTATCGAGGAAGACGGTTGCACCAATTGGCAGACTATTTCTTGATTCTTTATTTGGGACTTTCTTTTGTAGAAACTCTTGTTTTGCTAATTAATGAATTGGATGTGCTTGATGTCTTTGTGCCTGCTTTGAGGCGGAATTTACCCCTTTACGGGTTGTTGATCTTAACCGGGTTGCTCATCAATATCACTATCATACTCTTGCAGAAGAAAGGGCCGGCTTGGTCGTGGGTAATATTTGCTGCGGTTTGGATAGTGGGGGCTTTTCTTTTAGATGGCAATATCTTTTCATTGCCCGACATTCTTTGGTTGGGCGAGGGTCGAGGTTTTTACCGGCAGAGCATTTCTTTTGTCGCCTTAATTGTTGGCTTGGGTATTTTAACAGTTGTGATGGGCCTTATTCTTCGGCACATTTACCTTGATGCTCACACCGCCTTTCTTAAGAACCGAGCCACATATTGGGCAGAGGCTCTGGGCTTCTTTTTTGTGGGGATAGTATTAATCTTTTTGAAAATTGGAATGATCGGCAGCGTTTTTCTCTTCATAGCGGCCTTGGCATTCACTTACCTTGTGCGCACGTTCCGCCTTCCCGATTTACAAGTCTTGGCATTCCAATTACTTAGCAATACCTTCGCCAGTTTGTTGGCTTTGCTCATTTTTACGGTAGGCGTTCTTTTAGGAGACAGGCTGTTAGGATCGTACTCCTGGTACCGACCGGTATTGAGCAGTGTGGTAATGGCGTTTATGCTAATTCTCTTCTATGCCCCTCTTTTGGAGAAGGTCAGAGAAATTATTCAAGAATTAATAGGCGCTATGCCAGACAGGAACCGCGCTCTGAAAGAATACAGCAAAAGCATTAGCAACGTGTTAGAGGTCGGCTTGCTATCTACCATTTCTATAGGGCTAATTAGCGAATCTCTGGACGTAAAAAACGGAGCTTTATTTTTAGTAGACAGCATAGAAGACGGGACAGGTGCGGCGAACTGGCGTTTACGTGGCGTCAAAGGAATGGGAGACAACCTTCCCAGCTTAGACGTTTTGCCAGAAAAAACCAGCTTCGCGCGCATTTTGGCCGAAGAGCAGCGACCCCTCACCCAAACCGAGATCGATATCTCTCCCGATATGCAGACCATTCCCCTTAACGTGAATCAGTGGCTGCGCGCCCTCGATGTGGAAGTCTTTGTCCCCATTCACGCTCAAAACGAATGGGTAGGATTATTCGCCTTATCGCCCAAACGTTCGGGCGCCTCTTACACCCAAGAAGAACTAGCTTTGCTCGACACCTTTGCCGACCAAACAGCAGTTGCTCTTCAGAACGCCCGCTTGGTAGAAAGCCTAACGCGAATCAACAACGAATTTCGGCGTGCTTATGAAGGCATGGAAGCCGCTCACGACAAACTAGAACGCATTGAACACACTAAATCAGAATTTATCAGCATTGCCTCCCATGAACTGCGCACACCTCTTACCGTTATCAGCGGGTACGCCCAAATGCTGGCTGGTGAACCTCCCCTAATGGAAAACCCGTACTATCAGGAATTGATCAAAGGCATGTTGGGAGGCGCTGAACGCCTGCACGAGATAATTGAAAGCATGTTAGACGTGGCTAAAATTGACACCAGCGTCCTAGATTTAGACCCCCAAACAATTTCACTTGTCTCTATTATAGAGCGTGTTGTTCGAAATCTCGCCGAAGATATTGAAAACAGAGAGCTAACATTAACTTACGAAGGCCTTGAAGAACTCCCCAAAATACACGGAGACCCCCCATCGCTCGAAAAAGTTTTCTACCATCTTATAGTCAACGCCATAAAATACACGCCCAATGGGGGCAAAATAATCATCGGAGGCCGGTATATTCCTGTCACAATGGGCTTATTAGATTGGGATGGCGTTGAAGTCGTGGTCAGCGACACCGGAATTGGCATTGACCCCAGCATGCAAGAAGTAATCTTCTCTCGCTTTTACCAGATTGGCGAAGTGGGCAAGCACTCATCAGGGAAAACGAAATTCAAAGGCGATGGAGCAGGTCTGGGTTTGACAGTTGTTCAAGGAATAATTGAAGCCCATAGTGGCCGCGTTTGGGTAGAAAGCCCAGAGCGCGATGAGAAAAACTTCCCCGGAAGCGATTTCCATATCGTTCTGCCTCTCCGCCAACTGAGCTTCACTTCTAGAGGGCTTGAACACGCCGAAAAAACATATTATTAACGATTCCCCTAACATAGAGACAACATTTATGACACTTACCCTAAAAACCACTCCAGGAAATCCCCTTCGTGGCGAAATTACCCTGCCTGGCGATAAATCCATTTCCCACCGCGCCATTCTTTTAGCATCTTTGGCAGATGGAAAAAGTATAGTGGGGAATTTATTAGTGGCCGGAGTTACCCAAACGATGCTCAACGCCCTTAACCAACTTGGCGTTGATTGGACGTTAAAAAACACTGAACTTGTGGTGGTTGCCCATGGCCTTAACGGATTGCAATCCCCAGCCATGCCAATTAACTGCGGTAACAGCGCTGCCACCATGCGTCTGCTTGTAGGAGCTTTAGCCGCGGCAGGCGCGTCTGCTGTTTTAGACGGCTCTACTGGATTGCGCCGCCGTCCCATGTCACGTATAGTTGACCCCCTTTGGAAAATGGGCGTTGCGGTCCGCGCCTTAGGAGACAATGGAACAGCGCCCCTACAAATTGCACCCCGTTTTGGAGATAGGCTTTTGCGAACATTAACACACCACTCGCCAATAGCTAGCGCGCAAGTTAAAACGTGTTTATTGCTGGCCGCCCTGGCCGCCGATGGAGACGTGACCATTCACGAGCCAGCCCCTTCTCGTGACCATACCGAACGACTGCTAGCCAGCATGGGTGCGGATATAGAGCGCGTAGAGCATCCCAACGGCACTGTTCAAATTACCCTGCACCCTCAACCAGAAGTAGAGCTTCGCCCCCTGCAATTCACCATTCCCGGCGATATTTCTTCGGCGGCGTTTCTTATTGTTGCCACGCTCATTACGCCCGGCTCCAAAATTACCATCCGAGAAGTGGGGCTAAACCCCACCCGCACAGGCTTGCTTGACGCCCTTAAACAGATGGGCGCAGACATTAACATTCAGCCGCATGGAGAGCGACACGGGGAACCAGTTGGCGATATTGACGTTTCGTATAGCAAGTTGCGCGGCGTGGAGGTTGCCAATCCGCTGGCCGTGCGCATGATTGACGAATTTCCCATTTTCGCGGTGGCCGCCGCTTACGCCCAGGGCGAGACCATCGTCCGTAATTGTGAAGAGTTGCGCCATAAAGAGACCGACCGCATTGCCGGCATTTGCGCTGAACTTCAAACCCTCGGCGTGAACATCACCGAAGCCCCCGATGGCTTCGCCATTCAGGGTGGCACCCCGCTTACGGGCGGCGAGACCAACCCCCACGGAGATCATCGTTTGGCTATGGCTTTGGCTGTGGCTGGGTTAAACGCCCAATCTTCTGTTAACGTCCAAGACGCGGGCATTATCTCCGAATCATTCCCCACTTTTTTTGAAGTTCTCCATGATCTCGGCGCGAATGTCTCAATTCACAATGGGCAATAAAATATGTATTTTCTTGGGTTAGCGGGCTATCCTTTGGAGCATAGTTCGTCTCCACGGCTGCATACCGCCGCCCTGAGAGCGTGCAATTTAGAGGGGGAGTATAAGCTTTATTCTCTTGAATGTGCGGATGGGTTGCGGCCTTTGCTTGCCCGTGTGCGGGCGGGCGAAATTTGGGGGTTGAATGTTACTATCCCGTATAAACGAGCCGTAATGCCGCTTTTGGATGAATTGACCCCCACAGCCCGCGCTATTGGTTCGGTGAACGTCATTTATTGGGATGGGAGTGATTTGGTGGGCGATAACACGGACGCGCCCGGATTTTGGGCCGCGCTCGCAGAGATGGCCTTTGACCATGCTGTGGTTTTTCCTGAAAATAGACGTGCTCTCGTCCTGGGCGCGGGAGGAGCCGCTCGCGCGGTGGTTTATGCCTTGGCGCAACACGGCTGGAACGTTCATATTGCTGCCCGCCGACTATCCCAGGCGCGTCAGCTTGCCGCCGATTTGGGGAGTTTTTTCCCCGCCGCTCAATTTTCAACGTCTACATTTCGGGTTGTTCGCTCGCCTGACTGTGAGTTGGTTGTTAACGCCACTCCTGTTGGTAGCGCTGCTCTTAACACGGATGTTTCCCCCTGGCCGCGAGGTTGGCAATTTCCGCCGCGGGCAATTGTTTACGACTTGGTGTATAGCCCTTTAGAGACCGTTTTTGTTCATCAGGCCCGAATAGCTGGACTCCCGGCGCGGACGGGCTTAAGTATGCTCATTGAGCAAGCGGCCTTGGCTTTTGAGTTGTGGACTGGCGAAATGCCTCCGCGGAATGTTATGCGTGCGGCGGTGGGGGTGAAGCGGGTCTTGCCGAATGCTTGCGAATGAATTCGATTGTTGAGCGCAGCTGGGTGAGCTCCTTTTTTTAACACTCCTCGCATATTTGTTTACATCTAAAAATCACAAAATAGTCTATAATATTAAATATGGCAGTAGTGCAAAAGTCACCCTGTGAGGTTTTTGGCTCATCTGTTGAAAGCGTGAGGGGAAAGGCTAAGACCTCTGAGGTTTGCACTACAAAAACCTCGGAGGTCTTGTCCCTGTTTATTGAGAAGATACGGAAGAGCGCGTAAAATACGGGATGGTTCATAATTGACTGTACACTTTTCAAGGTTAATGTGTCGTTGCGAGGAACGTTTTTTGTGACGTGGCAACCTCCTGGCTAGCAATTGTGCAGTAAAATCAGGGAGATTGCCACACCCCCAGAAAGCGGGGGTTCGCAATGACATAGAGTTTTGGGAAAAAGTGTCAACTAGTTTCTAGCTTGAGGTG
>Ga0164318_10004698_pt1 | contig 13165 bp, 12 predicted proteins | sample GuaBasSedimGuay9_FD_113734 | JGI IMG/M metagenome (GOLD analysis project Ga0164318, IMG submission 113734) | Subseafloor sediment microbial communities from Guaymas Basin, Gulf of California, Mexico - Guay9, Core 4571-4, 0-3 cm | ecosystem: Environmental > Aquatic > Marine > Hydrothermal vents... | reverse complement strand
TGCCTTGTCGACGTTTCTAACAACACCTTTTATTTTTGACTGTTCAACTTGCAGCTCATTCTCAGCCGCATCAAGTTGACTTCTGGCACGCATATATTCATTTTGCGCCAAGAGAAGCTCTTTTTTATAATCTGCCAACTCTTTTTTACGCTCTTTTATTGCCTTTACTACCGACTGCAATTTTTTTTGCTGAGCAGCTAACTGCCGAGATAAATCATCAACCTGGCGTTGCAGTATTTCCTTATTGTAGACTCTGGGCTGTTTACCTTGGGAACTAACAGGAAGGGACTGAACCAATGCGAAGATAACCATCAGGCAAATTCCCAGAATGGCAATAAAACGCATGACATCAGTCTGCAATGCTTCAACTTCATTTCCCTGTGATCCATTGGCAGTTCGCCGGCGGTAAAAATGATTCATCTAAATCATTGCCTCTCTCCAAGAAGGTCAGCAATTTTTTCCAGCAACATCACCGTACGATTTTCCCGGTCATTTTCCATGGTTTCATAATACTGCATCAATTGTTTGCCCACCATCCAGGTCTTGGCCACCTTCATCAAGTACCCTCCGGCACCCCCGACAATAGTTGTTGACAGGGCCAGCAGAATTCCGCCATCAACCAGTTGGCGCAGGATAAACCATGCGCCACGACTGGCAGCGGTTTCTGCATCAAGTCCACCAAGTGCGGCTAACAGTGAATTACGCATGCCAACAGCCGTAAAAAGCACCCCGATGCCAAAAAAGATATTAATCGTCAAATCAACTTTCATCTCAGCATCCATAAGAGCTACCGAAGATAAGGGGGCGGATTTAACCAACCTGTTCAATTTTCCCAAACAAACAATATAAACCAGAAAGGTCGCCAGGAAAAAAGGTATCGAGTATCCCAGGTTTTCACGGGCAAGATGAACCAGCCTTAAGATCAGGCCGCCGGGGCTTGCAGTCAATGCGGCACCACCGGATATAACAAGCAAATAAAACAACAGGACAGCCACCAATATTCCCAAACCAAGACCGATGGCAAAATATTTCCTGTATGAAAATCTTTGATCCGACATTGTCAGAACCTTTCCTTAAAACAGCAAAACACCCTTAAACTATTGATTGCTGCATTATCAGCTAAGCTTTTCAGCTCATTGAGTATCTTCCAACGCTGAACAAGTTGCGGTCAATATTATCTGCAAAGATTGGTAATCTTCTGCTGCGTTACTATATAACTCCATATTTTTACAGACGTCTACCAAACCAATACGTTTCTGATTCAGCTCATCACGCATATCACGTTGGATGCGGTCAACAGTTTTACAATAAACAGCAACAGAATATGTATCAGGCAGTGAATAAAAGCCCCGCATGAAATAACGGTGAAATTTTTCTTTGGCCATTACCGTGTTTATTACCCCATTTTCTTTGCTCCAGAGCAGAAAATCATGAAAAAGCCTTTTGTTTTCAGCTTTAGGGTCACCCTTGGAAATTTCAATTAATTTATTAAATATCGCTTCAAACTCAGACCTGCAGGCAGGGTTCTGCAAAGTCGCGCGTGCCTGAGAAAAAGCACTGGAAACATCATATCCTGAAGGCAGGGAACAGCTTGGAACTGCGGGCTGTTGAACTATTTGATTCTGAGGGTAACAGCCAACACAAGCAACCATCAGGAATGAAAAGGTTGCTATCAATATATATCTGATGAAATTTTTTTTATATCTTTCCATGGAAGTCCTCCTTTAATATACGGTTGTAAAATAATTTTACCGGGTCCCTAGTTCCCATTGGTCTGGTTTTTCACTAGGCGTGATAACTGGATTGCCTCCTGGGGGAGTTATATCATTATCTTCCTCTGGGAAAATAATCCCCTTCACTTGGGCAACAGACCCAACCATTTCATCAGTTAGAATGCCTATCTGTCTAAATTGATCCAAAGCCATTTGTTGCTGAACAATTTCAGCATTAATGAGATCAATCCACTTCATTGTTGCTTGATTGTCAAGATACATTTCAGCCGCCATGGTTGCCATAGTTTTATTGTTTGATCCATGGGCAGTAATCAATTTATAATATCTCTGAAATTGACGACTCATGCGCGCTTTACCCGGTGCTATCTTTGGTAAAGAGCCCTCACCAATTAATTTCTGCAATTCACTCGGTGTCACCTTTTTTCCCATCTCTCGGGATATCTTCTTCCCAAGGCTGATATTGGTTGCTTTAATTTTTTTGCCAATATTTGGCAAATTGCCTCCCATGATTCCCAACATTTGATTATAGTTATCAGCAATTTGGTTTCTAATTTCCGTGCAGCCTTTGTCTGGAACATCTCCTTCACAGTTGCTTTCTTTATACAGCTCCATCTGCGTTTGCAAACTACTGATAACAGGACCCACACTTGTTTCCATCTGCTGCGATGCCTGCGAAACTTCTTTTATCTTCTCTGTAACATCCTTGGGAAACAGCAGCAATGTCGGTCTCCCGGCCTCTGCCGGGACAGCAAATCCTACTAAAATCACGGTCAGCAACAACCAGCCATAAGTCTTGGCCCAACGGCTCAAAATTTTCATACATATTCTCCTTTCTGATAAAGTGTTAAAAAAGTTCACTATGACATCATCTTAATGACGCTAAAAAAAATGCTAAGTTACATGGATGCCGCAAAATAATTTTTGATCACAAACCAGGTTCGACCTAAAAGGCCATAACAGATATATTGGTAAAATTATTGACCAGCTCACCAAAAAGAGCATCGCGAAGGATAAAAGGGATAACCACACTGGCAATATCAGTCTTCCCAGCAACTGTCATCAGAAAATCTACTTCATTTGCCTCCCCTGCTTGAAAGGTTCCAACCGACATACGGATCGGATTAAAATATATTCCTTTTTGCCGGCTACCTGATTCATTCACCAACAATAGCAATTCTGTTTTCCCGGACGGGATAGCAGATTGGTTCAAAAAAGTCATGGTCACCACCACTGTTTCACCTGGCTGCAGCTGGCCGTCGCCGTTTCCCCGGCACCTTTCCTTGCGGTCATCGACTGAAATAGATACCGGCACAACCTCTGGCTTAGAGAGTTTGCCGACTTTAGATAAACTTTCGATCTCTTCCGGGAGCAACTCCCCTTTGGCGTAATATTCCTGGGCAAGTTTCACTGACAAAGGCGTTATACGCACCTGATGATTGTCCGGATCATCAACATCATGCATTTTCTGTTTATCACCCTGGCCATATCCAATAACAAAAGTATAGGCGCCAGCAGAGGTCAGCGCCGGAATACGAACTGGGCATTTGATGGTCACTTTGTCTCCGGGACATACAGTTCCTGCATCAAAATTACCAACATTATAGGAACAGGAATCATTCTTCAACATGATATTTCCGGCAAGACTTACTCTATATTTTTCTTCAGCCATTGAAAAAGGCCGTTTATCAGCCAGTGACATTTCAATTTCACCATGACCCCCTGCATGCAGAGTGCTGAAACAAGATTTGATTGATGTTTCGACTTGATCGGCAATCACTCCTTCCACAACAGTATGGCAAACTTCACTCAAGCGAAAGTCGCCTGCATCTTTCATCAATAAAGATATTTTTTTTATCCATGATTTTTTTTCCGGCAAGCCGGATAAAGTAATGTTTACTTCTCCCGCACTGTTATCACAGCATAACACTTGCGGATCGAGATAAAACTCACCGGAGCTGCCAAGATGTGTTATCTTTTCATAGCCCAGGGACGGAAGAGCAATTGTAACTTCCACCCCAACAAGCGAAATGTTCTGAGTAACGATCTCCCCTGTTTCCTCTGTTGCGACAACCTCTTCTTTATCCCGATATTTTTCTTTTACCCCCGCAGTCAATTCTTCATCTTTCCCATAAATATCAGGTACTAATGGGACCGCCGAAACGACTATCTCCGTCAATACAAAAGGAAGGGTTACCAAACCTGCGGCCAGGCCGATTAAACTATCTTCTTTAAAAGGCGGGGTGTAGGTATAGGTTTTTACTTTTTGCTTGATCTCCTTAAACCTACTCTTTCCCAGTATTCTCATATAGCCATTATCAGGACCTGATAATGGATTCCCGGTCAAGGAATATTCACATTTCCCAACTTGCTGGCCATGCACCACTTCTTCATGGGTTTGACTTCTCCAGGACAATTCTTCATGAACAGTAGAACAACCTGACAGGCACAAAACGACCACCAAGTAGGCTGTTGTTATGATGGTAGAGCTGGAGGTTCTGTGAAAATCAGCGGCCAATCTTTCCTCCCCAGAAACGGCAACGAATACGCCCGTCATCATAAGACCATTTAAAATCATCATCAATAACCGCCACACAATGATGATAGCGTTTGATCGCTTTAATCATTGTTATCTTATGGACTGACTGATAAACACGACACTTCTTTTTGATATATAAACGTCCGCCCTCTGAAAACAGCTTATTATCACCAAAACAGTTGAGATTTTTCGTTTGGCTGAAATCAACTTTTTCCAGCATTTCCATAAATAATGGTTGGTAATCCCAATAACTTGAGCCATGACCAGTTAATCGCACGCCAATGTGTTCATTTTCTATCGAAACGTCAGGAGGGAAAAAACCATATCTCTGCCGAAATTCACCTGCAAGCGCTATTTCAATTATCAGCGAGCCTATATAATTCTTTGTTGCCGTATACTTTGAAGTTAAGGTTTGATTGAAAGAGTCCAGAGAAAATTCAACATTTTCATACGGATCATTTCCTGCCTGTGTTCTTTTGCTTTGCATGAGATTCAAACCCAACGCATCTATGTCACAGGCAATACTACCTAGTGAGCTGTCGTCTTTAAATAAGTTTCGTTTTGTGCGCTCGTAATAAACATAGTTTCTGTCTCTGGAAATATCAAAGGATTTCCCTAGGTTATATATATCTTTACCGTACTTTATGATAAACTTCTTCTCCAATAATGGAAGAATATTAAAACTTTTTGACTGTCTTTTCTTCTCAACCAGGACATAGTTTAAGTGTGCCTGAAGTTTTCCGTATTCTGGTTTCCATCCATTCACCCAGTCCAACTCCCATTTAATGTTATCATTAAAGATCAATTTATGAAAATTCGACCCCATTTTCTTTTTTTTATCCTCAACAAACTCCTTTTTTTTCTTTTCGATCAGGGAAGCATCATTGAAATATTTTATATCACAGCCTTCTTTCATTATGGCCACTACTTGAGAACCCTTGACATCAAAATCTATATAGGAAAGTGACCGGGGAGATGAATCAATCCATTCACCAGGTTTTTTTCTAACAAGATCAGCAAATATCTTGGTTACATCATAGCGGCTGGTAACATCGCGCTGGTAGGTAACATCGTTATCTGTAGCCTGCACAACAAGAGGCTTTCCCAAAACCATCTGCTTGCCATGGGGGTCAAAATAACGGCTGAAATGTTCCGGTTTCAAAATGACTTCACGATAGTGCAAGTCACTGAGCTTAGGATGCGCAGACTGCAAAATCAATTTTTTTCCGCTGGCAAAACTGATATCTGTAGCAATACCCTTTTTGTTATACTCAATGTCAGCCTGTTCTCGTCCCAGGCTTGACAAAGAAATTCTTCTCACTCCTGATTTTTTCTTTGTCATGGGCAGAATTTCGCTGCCGCTAACCAAGTAAAAAGACCGGTCATTCATTTTAGAAATAATCCTGGGAGCCGGATAGACTTTTAACTGGGGATCAAGAAGGTATCGTTTAAGGCATCGTTTAGAATTATTTTCACATGCCACCTGCTGATAATGGCCAACTGAATGAAAAGACCAGCGTTCATTTTGGGATCGCAATACATTGCTGCCGAATTCATACCTATGCCAAAGTTCCATTTCTCCCGTTGATTTTTGAGGAACAAAATCAAAGAAAAAAAGTTTTTCCTCAATAGCAGATGGCATAAATGTGCCATGGGAAAACACTTTAAGGATGGAGGATTTCCTTTCTTTCCCCTGATTGCTGTGTATTTCAAATGCCACTAAACCACCATTGCCGCTATCACGGTACAGGTATACTGCTGCATCAACCGACCCTGAAAATAAAATCAGCAGTACAAAAAAAATAGCAAGTGAACAGGTGCGGTGCCAAAAAAACTTTCTCATTTACGCTCCGAACCGACAAACAGCTTGAAAGTTTTCAGATAATTTATTAAGTTCTCATCTTTCACCAGTGACAGAAAATGAGAACTAATCTTATCAGACAATTCCTTTAGCTTTGATGGACCATTACCCACTGTTTGCATCCGTTTCACTTGGGTATAAAGTTTTTTGAAATCTTTCCGTTTCAAATCATATTTGTTCAATGAATAGTAGCCATCCTTGCCAACAAAGTTGTATTTTGGCGTGTCAAACATTGGGGAATAGGCGGTTTCCCAAGTACAAACAAAAGTGAAATACACATCTTGTTCATTCGACAAATCCAAGAATCTATTATATTGCAGGAAAGTTACAATAAACTCTATATCCAATGGGTTAGGTGAGATAGTATAAATTCCATCTACTTCGATCCATAATCTCAAGATAGAAGTTTGGGAATTATAATCATACCTGAGATCGCGATTTTCAAACCCGAACGCGGGTATTTTGCAAGCAACGTTTAAAACCATATCCCTCGGATGCAAGTTAAGGAATTGCTGCTGCAAGATAGTACAATTGCCATATTTAGGTACAGGAATCCCACCATGTACAAATATATCTTTTTTACTGTAATGAGATTCATTACCCCCCGCCATTACCGTTATAAAAGCATGTTCCTTGACAGGCCGGGTTTTCACACTCTTCCTGGTTTGCGGTGCAGACACACAGCCAACCAGTAGCACAAGAATCATAAGAAGAAAAAATCTGGTTTGGGTCATGATTTTTCACCGCTGAGTTTGCGGTACATTTCTTTTAACTTCAATTCCCAAAAGGAAACGAGATACAAGGCATCGGCATCAACATTCATATATGGCCTGAAATGGTAAACTCCGCCTGAGCGATGATCAAAAAAATGGGTTTCCACCTGAAAAAAACCTTCAGCCCTGGCGCTGATAATCTGCGTATAAAAAATTACCGAGGCACCATTCTTTTCACAATAATCATGCAACAGCTGGTACCTGCGATTTACAAAGGCCTGGCGAACCGTTTTCAAGTTCTTTTGCACAACTTTTATCGCGGGTGCCGCCTTTGCATCATCACCGGCATGTAAAAGTACGGATACGTTATGGACGGCTTTGAAATAAGCAGCTGCTATGCGTGAACTCTCCACGAGATCAGGCGAGTAGGATTCAATGCATGGAGGAACAACCATCACCATTTTCGTACCATCATCGCATGCGGTAAACAAAAACAGGATAACAAGCAAAAGAAAGAACCTGATTATAAAGATTTTCATACCACCTTTTATCTGATTCATGCCTCTATATTCCTCTGCATTATGTATCGGAATGCTTACTGAGTACGTCTCCCGCTTTTTCATGTATTTCCTTGACTGCCTTCATAACTTTTTTAGGATAGGCAGATATTTCTTGCATGTCTTTACGGTCAAGCCAGACACCATGGCAGTGCTCACAAACATCGATGATGATCCCGGTGTTCTCTACTTTTTGTTTTTCCCACTGATTTCTCTCGCAGGATGGGCAAACTCCAGAAAGGAGAGGGTCCTTGGCTATGTCTGCTGTACAATCATCATAATCAATATAATTCCAGAATGATTCGTTGGCATCGCGAGAATAAACCCTCCGGTAGCCTTGAGCGTGCTCAATGGCTAAATCATCATGGGTTACGATAATCACCAGTTTCTGTTTTTTTCTTTCCTGCTCAAATATATTGTTAATGAAATCGGCATTTTGAGGATCAAGCCCTGTAGTAGGTTCATCAGCAACAATAACATGAGGATTGGTTATCAACGCTCGGGCTATGGCAACCCGCTCTTTCTGCCCCCCTGAGCAGTACCTGATTTTAGTATCCCAAAATCTCCCCAGTTCCAATTCTTGATAATAAGGAACTTTATCAAGGGTTACTTTGCGACGGTATGGTATATGAATAAATCCTTTTCGATGCAGGTAAAGAGGCAGTAAAACATTCTGCCCGGCGGTCAGATCTTCCAGCAAGTGAAGTCCCTGGAAAATGAAGCCAAAGTTTTCAACACGCAAAATATCCATTTTTTTATTGGGTAACAAAGAATCATCATGTTTACAATAAATATCCTTGCGACTATCATCAGAGAGATGCCATTGAACCTGGCCTTCAAATTTCATCCCCGGATAAGGCGGCAGGAGACCTGAAATAACTTTCAACAGCAAGCTTTTACCACACCCTGAATAACCCTGGATGTATGTTATATATCCACTTCTGGCCTCAAATTTAACATTTTCACACACCACCTTGTCCTCAGCCGTCCCATCATCACGAACAAATGACAGTTTGATCCTATCAGCGGAAATTCTCACAATCGGTTGATTATTTTCCATCAAAACCCCCTACATTCACCCTTCGATCAAATCTCATGTGGCCCTTTTTACCCCCTTGCAGGCAAAGAACACTTCGACCAGCAGGGCAAACAACAATGTCAAAACAATGACCACCAAGCTATCCGAACGGGCTGGAAACATATACCTGGTTAATTCTCTCACCGGAAAAGAGTAGTTCAGCAACAATGACATCACCTGTAGTACTACCAGGACAAACATTGCCATAAACAGGGAGATTACCAGGAAAAATCCTGCATGAATTATCAGCCAATATTTTTTTTCAACCCCTATAAACAAGTACGTCTGCCAGATTTTTTCAACATTCCCGGCAAATCGCAACCTTATACTGCAGTATGACCAGCAACCAACGAGCATCATCAACACTCCGACAACGAGCATACCCCTGGAAACAGAGTTGATAAAATCCACTCCTTTTCGATCTGCAACGTCCTCCCAGAAAACCATCTTGCAAACATTTTTGAAATCCGGATCATTTTGGATATAATCACCAAGTTGTTGAACAAATACTTTTTCCTTTTGCGAGGTGACGTCCTTAAACCCCAAAGCTAAATAATTATAATCGGCGCTTTCAACCCCCGGCAAAGAAGAGATTAAGTCATGGGAAAAAAGCATTTGCATACGGTCCATTTCCGGTCTAAAACCGGTATAATAGGTGCCGAAAGTACGCATTTTTACCATTTTATCAGCCACGGCAAGATTATCATCAACATTACCTGACGGTAATACGGTAACATTAAACTTCTTACTCCCAACATTTTTCCTGAGACTGCTGCCCATAATGGCATTCCACAGTTGACCGTTAGGAAGTCCATATAAGTCATCAGAAGAAAAAAGACGCCAGATCTTATCTTTTACTTCATCCGCAAGCGAAGAAAAAAATCCAGGGCCAAAATGAGCTACATACAGTTTGCTCATTTTCGAGAAATATTGATTCCTGTTTTTTTTCCACTCCCTATATTCTTCACTATTCCGGGGCTCTAAAAGATTATAATGAACACAGGAAATGCCGCTAATTTCCTTTAATTTTGATGAGTGTATCTTCCACGCCGGCAACCCCAACGGCACGGTCACCGGCATAATCGTATCCGTTTTTCCATGCACTATCATAATCTTTTGTTTTAGCTTATCAGCCTGGGAGACGGGGAAATAAAAGCCATGCAAGGGATCAACATGCATACAAGAAATTTCATGAACTCCCCCACTGTCTTTTATTTTCAACATAAAGCGCCTTGCCGGTTCAACCGCCAGGATATCAACATCACATTCATGGCTGACGCCGCCAAATTTATCCCATTTCAACCTCATCCGGCAGGGAAAAGATTTGCCGCAATAGAGGTACTGAAGATTAAATTTTTTCTGCAAGTCAGCGCCGACTTCCTGCATCCTGGCGTAGGGCTGTACTTTTGCAAACTCCAAGGTAATGACAGGAATGGCACCAATATCATTATGATAGACGACCTGGCGCACACCTTTAGAAAAGGTTATGACATAAATGAACAAGAGAGCGGTTATCGACAGTACCAATGCAAGTAAAGCCAAATAACCTGCTTTTTTCCTATTCAGAAAAAAAACTCTAGCCGTAATGGGATCAATCAATGGCTACTTTCCTCCAGGCATAAGCAACGCTACCCATTAATGCGATACTGATGATCAAAGCCAATTCCATTAAGACCGTTATCAAAAATGGCACGGAATACATTTGCATATTAACTGTGCCGCCAACTCCATGCATCCATGACTGGGCAGAAAAATTTTTCAACATATACATGGAAAAAGGGACTGCCAACATAAAACCGGCAGCAATCGGCACGATATTCAGGAAAGAAAACAACATACTTTTCTTCACCCGGCTGTACAGATAAAGATCCATAAGCTGCAACTCTCTTTTCCGCAGCCGAAAGTTATCCAAAACTATAAAGATGTACATGATCACCAAGTTGGCAATAAACAGGGAGAAGAGAAAAATCGGCGCGAATTGCAGGTACATTTTAACCCGGGCAGTATCAATGTATTCAAGCTCATCTGAGGTGACTACCTGATATTCAGTAAATTCATTTTGAAGCTCTTCTTTCAGCGCCAATGGGGTTACATCCTGAGATGTATTTATTCCCAAATGATCCGGGAAAGTATATTTAAAGGGGAAAGAAAGTTTGGAAAGACTTGATAATGGAAGGAATATCACATTATATTTTCCACCTAGATCTATAACTCGATCAACTGTAAACTCTGATTTTTTGCTCCGGCCCAATTGTCGCAAGGTTACTTTTGTTTTTTTCGGCATATCTGCCAAATCCTGATGAAAAAGCTGACGACTCATTGCGCGGCTCATTGCCAGAGAACCGGGAGGAATATAAAATGAAGCATTGCCTCCAACTTTACCGTCAGGGCAAGCTTTTATCCAGGCATCAAATTCTCCCGTCATCGCCAGCGGTGAACCTTTTTTTTTGGAGTTATCATCAATAACCAGGTGGCTGTCGATCAATCGATACAGTGCATATGATTCGACCCCCAAATCCAGGAGTTTTGTTTTTTTATTCATCAAAAACTTCTTCATATGTGCAGCAAACTTTTCATCCCCATCCCCTATGATCATCACATCTTCATGCAATCCTCGATGCAGGAAACGGTAATAGTTTATTGTCTGTTGTCTAAATCCTGAGACTAAAACAAAAACAACGGCAAAAATAAACGAAGCGGCAAAAAAAACAATCTCATTCCGCAACGGAGATAATGAAAAAACAGTATCCCACAACTTTCTAAAAGGTCTCAAATGACTGCGAAAAAAGAGCTTTAGCATTATTGCAACTCACTGGTTTCAATCAAAGGTTTATCATTCACTATCTGGATTTTTACTTTCTACCTGATCAAGCAATTTGGCAAGGGCATCATGACTTACCATGCTCAGAAGCTGGTAATCTTTAAAATCCTTCACGTATACCAATTCAGAATACCTTTCCACGGCGCCAAGGCTTTCACTTCCCTGAACCCGATGATATACATCTATAGTCAAATTAAAGGGGCTGCCATCCGCTTTGAATTGCTCCAGATAAGTATAATAGCTTACAATCAGGAGATTGATGCCATTCCCACGCATAAACTGGCGGATATCCTTGGAACGCTTAAAAATATAGTCACGATAAAAACACCTGGCATACTCCAGGCCAGCGCCATCCGGCCGGAGATACTTATTGCGACGATAAAAGCCATAGAGCAGTTCCCGGCATTCCAACGCCAACGGATCAACCGTTTTCTGATAACGTCTTGATTGGGCTACTGCTTCGTAATATCCGGCGGCAATATTCATCCTCTCCAACCGCGACAATTTCTCTCTGGTTCGATTTTCTTCTGTATAAACCGGGGCAACACCAACAACGTAGGCTTCTTGACAGGACGTCAAACACGTACATGCAATAAGAATAAGCAAAAAAAGGCTTCTGGACCTACCCATTCTATCGGCCACCCCATTCACGTTTAATATCCAGTTCTTCAGTCTGGATAAATTGTTCTATCAAATATAAAACAGTATCCTCAATCTTTCCATTCACTTGTCCACTATCATTGGAATCAAACGTGAGATCTTTCCTTCTTTTGAAAATTACCCCCGTTTTAGATTCAGAGTCTCTCACTCGTGAAAATAAATAACAGTGAAGTATAAATGGGATCATAGCATCCGGTTCAATCTCCTCAGCGCTGCATTTAAGCTCCCAGGCGAGTAGCAGGTTTACCCTTGGGCTTCCATCCTTATTACCATTTTCCCGGTATTTACTATTAAAATAGGATGTCTCTCTCGCTTTAATCTTATCATACAAAACAACCAGCTCCTGACTATCATATCCTGGAACCAGATCAGAATCATGCACTTGCACTACACTAATTCGCCCACCGAATGCTTGCTGTAAATTCATCAGAGCTTCGTACACAGCGTTATCAGAAAAATCCGTCAATTCCCTGGGGAACTGCCTGATTCTGTAATTTGTATGTCTCAGAAATGCAGTCGACACAGGCGGTATGATAGCAACCCGCACAACAGCTTCCCTGGCCAGCAACCAGGACGGAAAAAACAAGACAGTCAATATGACCAGGATACTTCCCAACCTTATTCTCATATGAAGCATTTTATCACCCATTTTACCCTCATTCCCTGTTGTCATGATCTGGTATATCATTACCCCCCCAACGTCCTCACAATACATTGAAAATTACTATTTGCAAGTTTGCAAATTCAGGTATTCAAGGAAAAGTCTCCCATCTCTTAACTTTTTAATAGTACTCCCCGCCGGGAAGCGGAAATCTTTCGAAAAACCCTGCTGATCGATATCCATCACTACCTTGGCAACAAAACTAAAGTCATTTGCTACTTGGAGGCTGCCGATATCAATTGAAATGCCTGTGTATTGATGAAAATGGTCTGCCATCTTTTTTTTCAATTCCTCCTTACCCAGAGAGATAGAATCTGACGGACGGTAGTTAACCATAACAAACTTATCCACACTTTCTGCCTGCAGTTTATAATCTGGGGTGAAATATCCTGGATTGATGCCGTATTTATTTTGAAAAGCCCTATCAGAATTTACTTTACAAGACCAGTCAGATGAAATCGGTTGTTCATATTCTCCGATTAAAATCAATTTCCTCCTTTTCAAAGCGTTTTCATCAAGCCAAATCCGGGGAAATTTTGCCTGGA
>Ga0164318_10004696_pt1 | contig 13166 bp, 9 predicted proteins | sample GuaBasSedimGuay9_FD_113734 | JGI IMG/M metagenome (GOLD analysis project Ga0164318, IMG submission 113734) | Subseafloor sediment microbial communities from Guaymas Basin, Gulf of California, Mexico - Guay9, Core 4571-4, 0-3 cm | ecosystem: Environmental > Aquatic > Marine > Hydrothermal vents >... | reverse complement strand
GGTATTCCTAAAGATTGGGATGGAATAGAGATTCTCCAGTTTAAATAACGACTGAAATCAATACGCTTATCCAACCTATTGTAACAATAATTCAATAGTTCTCCACGTTTATTCATTTTACATTATATTATTCTTAAACAAATGTACATTTGAATACTTAGAAAATTAACGTAAAACAAAAATGATGTTAGTAGATGTTCTAATAATGAGCTATGTACTTTTGATGGCTTTACTTGTCCGGAAATCAGAAAAATTACCCAAATTTAGTTTACAAGTTGTATTAATAGGATTGTTTTTAAGTCCTATAGCCGGCTTTATCAGTTATTATTATTTTCAACGACTGTAAGTAAAAGATTATTTTTTACTTTTTTCGGCCATCGTCTGATGAATTTTTGATGCTACTAAATCAATAGCTACAAGGTTTGCTCCTCCTTGGGGAACAATAATATCAGCAAAACGCTTTGTTGGCTCTATAAAAAGTTGATGCATAGGTTTTACCCAAGTACTATAATGTTCCAAGGTTTTATTGTAAGCCCTACCTCTTTCTTCCATATCACGTCTGATTACTCGCATTAAGCGGTCGTCAGCTTCGGCATCTACAAAAATTTTAATATCCATCTTATCACGTAATTTCTTATTTGTTAAAATCAAAATACCTTCGATAATAACAACTTCGTGAGCTTCAACACTTGAAGTTTCTTTAGCTCTTGAACAAGTTAGATAAGAATAAATTGGCATTTCTATCGACTTATTTTCTTTCAATTCGTCAATATGTTTATTTAAAAGTTCAAACTCTATAGAAGAAGGATGATCAAAATTTATTTTAGCACGTTCCTCGACACTTAAATGCCCATTATCCTTATAGTAAGCATCTTGCGAAATAACCGTAACAGAATTTTCCGGTAACAAATCAATAATTTTTTTTACTACCGTTGTTTTTCCCGAACCTGAACCTCCGGCAATACCAATAATTAACATACGCTTAGTTTTTAGCAAAAATAAAGTTTTTATGTTCACTTGCAAACCCGAAAATTAACAATAATTATTAAATATCATTTCAAAATTCATATGCAATTAACTGAATATAATTACTTTTGCAAAAGCAAACACTATTTAGCCTAAATTGCTTCAATTGAAAGAAACGAGATGAATAGAATAACACAAAACACAAAAATTAAATCTTTAGTCGGGATTTTTATTTTAGTACTACTATTATCGAACAATATATTTGCGCAAATATTTAACCCAGTAGTATGGCAAATAAGCAGTAAACAAATAAGCGATACGGAAGTTGAATTAATTTTCAAAGCTGATATCGATGAACATTGGCATTTGTATTCGCAAGATATTCCAATGACTCCACCGGCTACCACTTTTAATTTTGAAGATACTAAAGCTTATGAACGTATAGGAAAAGTTAGCGAAACGGCATCAATTTCGGAGTACGATGAAAACTTCGATATGGTTTTAAAATATTTTACTAATGAAGCCACTTTTATTCAAAGAATAAAATTATTGTCAAGCGAACGGGTTGATATTAATGGCTTTATCACCTTTATGAGTTGTGATGATACCCAATGTCTTCCTCCAACCGATAAAGAATTTAGCTTTGTTTTTAACGAAAAAACAAATACTCAAATTGAAACTGAAACAATTGCACTAAGTGATAAGCAAAGTAACTCCGGTAATAAAAGCGAAAGCAAAAATACTTTAATCGGCTTCTTTTTTGTAGCTTTTCTGTTTGGATTAGCCGCTATACTAACACCTTGTGTTTTCCCAATGATTCCTATGACTGTTTCTTTCTTTATGAAAGACAGTGAAAACAAAGCAAAAGGAAGAACACAAGCAACTATTTATGGACTTTCTATTATTGCTATTTATGTCTTTATCGGTTCTGTTTTAGCTGTAGTAGCCGGTCCGGGAATTGCTAATTGGCTTAGTACTCACTGGTTACCTAATCTTTTATTCTTTTTCATTTTCATGATTTTTGCTGCTTCCTTTTTTGGTATGTTCGAAATTATTATGCCTCATTGGTTAGTAAATAAATCAACAGCAAACGAAGAAAAAGGGGATTTTATTGGACCTGTATTTATGGCTTTTACTTTGGTGTTAGTTTCATTTTCTTGTACAGGACCAATTATTGGAACAATTTTGGTTGAATCGGCCGGAGGTCAAATATTAAAACCAATTATTGGCATGCTTGGCTTTTCTTTGGCTTTTGCATTGCCTTTTACTTTGTTTGCATTTTTTCCGCAATGGTTAAATAAATTACCTAAATCAGGCGGATGGTTAAACTCTGTAAAAGTGGTTTTAGGATTTTTAGAATTGGCTCTTGGATTAAAATTTCTAAGCATAGCCGATCAAACTTACCATTGGGGGTTACTTGATAGGGAAATTTACTTAGCCCTCTGGATAGTTATTTTCACTTTAATGGGCTTTTATTTACTAGGCAAAATAAAATTTGCCCATGATAGCGATGTTCCTTTTGTTAGTGTTCCTCGCCTCTTACTCTCAATTATTACTTTTACCTTTGTTGTTTATATGATTCCAGGACTGTGGGGCGCTCCATTAAAAGCCTTATCAGGATATATTCCGCCAATGCATACGCAAGATTTTAATATCGACAAATCAATACGAGACAATTTAAAATTAGCAAATATATCTACATCATCGAATGAGAGAAAAGCTATTTGCGAAACTCCAAAATATCATGATTTATTACATCTTCCTCACGGTTTAGAAGGCTATTTTGATTATGATCAAGCTTTGGCTTGTGCGAAAAAACAAAACAAACCTCTGTTTATCGATTTTACTGGTCATGGTTGTGTAAACTGTCGCGAAATGGAAGCTAATGTATGGGCTGATCCTGCAGTTTTAAACAGACTGGAAAATAATTTTATTATTACCGCTCTCTATGTTGACGACAAAACAAGGCTTCCTGAAGAGGATTGGATTACTTCCGATTATGATGGAAAAGTAAAGAAAAGTATAGGCAAAAAATTTGCTGATTTCCAGATTAGTAAATTTAATACCAATGCTCAACCTTTTTATGTTTTATTAAATCCTGATGGTGAGATGTTAATGCAACCTAAAGCCTACGATTTGAATATTGATAATTTTATTCGGTTTTTGGACGAAGGAGTTAAGAATTTTAAAGAAGGGAAAACGGTTCAGCTAAAACGTTAAATTATACTTTTAAACAGATTAGGAAACCATTTTTTATATTCTTCAGGAGTGTTGATATTGGCCAAAATAGTTTCTTCTTGAGTGATAAGACTACGTTTTTCATGCTTATTTAAAAAGCTCTTTAAATCAACTATTGAATTTTCATCTCTTTTCATCTCTTCAACTAAAGCAGAACCTAAAAGCAAAGGATGGCCATTCTTACCTTTAAATTGTGGAACTAAAAAAGAATCTGCTCGATAATCTTTGAGCATTGCTTGTAAAATATTTATAGATGTAAATGGGTTATCAATATTTTGAATAAACACAGCTCTCCCTTTTTCTATTTGTTTTAATCCGGTAATTATAGACCAATGTCTCCCCTTTTCGGCTTCAGTATTCGTTACAAATGTAAGTCGATCTTTAAATTTATAACAAACTTGTTTTATAGTATTTTCGTTTTTGGGGTTTACTAATACAAAAATATTACTTTTCTGAAGTTTTAAATACGTTTGTATCAATTGGCATACAAAGCTTTTGTTTTCTGAAAAAGGCAGTAATGCTTTTTCTTGTCCCATACGTTTGGAGTTCCCGGAAATAAGTATAATTATATCAACCATAATTTCTCAAAAGTAGTAAAAGCTACTAATACAAAAAATAAAAAAAGCAAGTTTGGGAGCTTGCTTTTTTTAAAGGGGAGGGGAGAAATTTAATTTTGCGTCAAATAACAAAATAATGGGTGAGTATCTATAAAATTCATTTACGAAAGTATAATTTCAATTTATATCTCAGCAAAAAATATGACGAACGTCCTAAACAAATTTGCAAACGTATTGATTTAGCAAATAAACGCTTGTTTTAAAAAAATAAACACAAAAAAAGCCGTTGAAAAATATCAACGGCTTTTAGTTTGAATTAATATCCTTGTTATTCGGGATGAATTGCTTCTGTTGGACAAACATCTGCACAAGCACCGCAGTCAGTACAAATATCTGGATCGATAACATAAATATCTCCTTCAGTAATAGCTTCAACCGGACATTCGTCGATACATGTTCCACAAGCAACACAATCGTCATTAATTACATAAGCCATAATAATAAATTTTAACGTGTTAAATAAATTCTATTTCTTGGCTGCAAATGTATAAATATTTTACAATTTGAACGATTAATAATAATCATAAATAAAAAGATTTATATTCTTTCTAAATTAAGAAATTGATGGGTGAATATTAGATGTTTAAACTAAAAATACAATTACATTTGCCTTATCAAAAAAACTAAATTCTAATGACTGATAAAATAGATAAAGTTATTGAACTCGATCACGTTGTTATACGGTTTTCTGGCGACTCAGGTGATGGGATGCAGTTAACAGGAACTTTATTCTCCGACACCTCTGCTTTAATGGGAAGTGGCATTTCTACTTTTCCTGATTACCCAGCAGAGATTAGAGCTCCACAAGGTACTGTTGGAGGCGTTTCTGGTTTCCAAGTTCATTTTGGCCACGATATTAATACTCCTGGCGATTATGCCGATGTATTGGTTGCAATGAATCCTGCTGCTTTAAAAGCAACATCCAAATGGGTTAAACAAGGAGGAAGTATTATTGTAGATCGCGATTCATTTACAACTAAAAACCTGATAAAAGCAGGTTACAAAACCGATGATCCAATAAAAGAAGATTGTTTAGACCGTTTCAACGTTATTTTGGCTCCAATTTCATCAATGACACAAGAGACGTTGAAAGATACCGGAATGGATAACAAAACTATTCTTCGAAGTAAAAACATGTTTGCTTTGGGAATGTGTTATTATTTGTTCAATCGCGAATTAACTTTCACAGAAAAATTCTTTGAAAGTAAATTCAAAAAAGTTCCTGCTGTTATAGAAGCCAATAAGCTAGTTTTAAAAGCCGGTTATAATTATGGTTATAATGTGCAAGAGCTTACACCTTATAAGGTAGCTGCTGAAGAAATTAAATCAGGTGTTTATAGAAATATAAACGGAAATACAGCAACAGCTTGGGGTTTAACAGCTGCTGCCGAAAAAGCAAACCTTTCTCTTTTCTGCGGATCATATCCTATTACTCCTGCAACAGATATTTTACATGAGTTAGCCAAGTTGAAAAACTTGGGTGTTAAAACTTTTCAAGCTGAAGATGAAATTGGAGGTATTACTTCAGCAATAGGAGCTAGTTTTGCCGGTAACTTTGCAGTTACTACCACTTCAGGACCTGGTTTAGCTTTAAAATCAGAAGCTATCGGTTTGGCTGTTATTACGGAACTTCCGTTGGTTATTGTAAATGTTCAACGAGGCGGACCATCAACGGGTTTACCTACAAAAACAGAGCAGTCCGATTTAATGCAAGCACTATATGGTAGAAATGGAGAAAGTCCTGTAGCTGTTGTTGCTGCAAGCACACCTTCTAATTGTTTCCATTACGCGTTTAAAGCAAGTCAAATTGCTCTTGAGCATATGACTCCTGTGGTACTGTTAACAGATGGTTTCCTTGCTAACGGAACTCAGCCTTGGAGAATTCCAAATATGGAAGATTATCCTGATATACAAGCACCTATTGCAAAAGAAGGAACTAAAGATTATCTTCCTTATCAACGTAACAAAGATAATTTCGTTCGTGAATGGGCTATTCCAGGAACTCCAGGATTAGAACATCGTATTGGTGGTTTAGAAAAAATGGATAAAACCGGAACTGTTTCATATGTTCCTGAAAATCACCAAGTAATGACAGATCTTCGCGAAGAGAAAATAGCACATATAGTTGCTGATATTCCTGATTTGGAAGTTATTGGTGAAGACGGAGGCGATTTACTTGTTGTTGGTTGGGGAGGAACTTATGGACATATTTTAACTGCTGTTCATGATTTACAAAAAGAAGGTAAAAGTATCAGTATGGTACATTTTAATTATATCAAGCCTCTACCTGCTAACACTAAAGATATATTTAAAAAATTCAAGAAAATTGTTGTTGCTGAATTAAATAACGGACAATTTGTAAATTATTTAAGATTGTCATTACCTGAATTTACCTACTTACAATACAATAAAGTAATGGGATTACCTTTTACATCTATCGAATTAATGGATAATTTTAATAATATTTTAGAGGAGAAATAATCATGTCAACAGATATAAAATTAACTTTCAAAGATTTTAAAAGCGATCAGGAAGTACGTTGGTGTGCAGGTTGTGGCGACCATGCTATTTTGAATTCCGTTCAAAAAGCAATGGCAGCAATGAACATTCCAAAAGAAAAATTTGCAGTAATTGCAGGTATTGGTTGTTCTTCTCGTTTTCCATATTATATGAACACATATGGCTTCCATACTATTCATGGTCGTGGAGCAGCCATTGCTTCCGGAGTTAAAACTGCTAATCCAGACCTTAGTGTTTGGGTTATTAATGGTGATGGTGACGGACTCGCTATTGGAGGAAATCACTTTATTCATCTTAATCGTAGAAACATAGACCTTAATCTTTTATTATTTAATAATGAGATTTATGGTTTAACTAAAGGTCAGTATTCTCCTACAACAAAAGAGGGAACAAAAACCAAAACATCACCTTATGGAACTATTGAGCATCCTTTTAATCCCGGCGAATTGGTATTGGGAGCTGAAGGAAAATATTTTGCTCGTTCTATTGATGTAAATATGAAACTTACACAAGAAATACTATTGAATGCACAAAATCATAAAGGAACTTCAATAGTAGAAATATTACAAAACTGTGTGATTTTCTCAAATGGAGTTCATAGTTTTTATACCGATAAAGAAACCAAACTCGATCGTCAACTTATTTTACATCATGGCGAAAAAATGATCTTTGGCAAAAATAAAGACAAAGGCATTGTACTGGATGGTTTAAAACTCAAAGTTGTTACTATTGGCGAAAATGGAGTTAGTGAAGATGATATATTAACACATGATGCTCACGAAGAGAGTCCATTTTTACATTGGATGTTAATCCATATGAAAGGTCCTGATTTCCCAATTGCTTTAGGTGTTATCCGCGAGGTAAAAGCATCTACTTATGAGCAAAAAATGGAAGACCAAATTGCCGAAGTAAAAGCTAATTCGTCTATTAAAAATGTTAATGACTTACTTCATAGCGGAAGTACATGGACAGTTTAATTGGCATTATTAAATAAAAACCCCTGTAAGAATTGTTTTACAGGGGTTTTTTATGCCCAAATTTCTTAACTTTGCACCATGATTATCCAAAAAGAAATTCGACTAAAACCAAGAAGTAGGGGTTTCCATTTAATTACTGCTGATGTTATATCGGGACTCCCTAACTTGCCTAAATCGGGGATATTGAATTTGTTTATTAAACATACTTCTGCGGGAATTACCATTAATGAAAATGCAGATCCAAGTGTTAGGGTAGATTTTGAGACGGTTTTTAATAAACTGGTCCCCGAAAGAGATAAGGATTATATTCATGTTTTTGAAGGCGATGATGATCTTCCTGCACATATTAAAAGTTCATTAATAGGCACTTCACTCAATATCCCTATTATTAATGGTCGTTTGGCATTAGGTATTTGGCAAGGAATTTATTTGGGTGAATTTAGAAATAATGCCGACGGACGGCGTTTGGTTTGTACTTTATATTATTAATTATGCTCTTAAAGCTTATACTAATAAGTTCAATTCTTCTCGGCTTTGTTATTTTAGGGTTGGGAGTACAGCTGTTTTTTTCTAAGAAAAAACAATTTCCTCAAACACAAATAGGACATAATAAAGCAATGAAAAAGAAAAAAATCCCTTGTCCGCAAACACAAGATAAAATTACTCAAAAGAATAAAAAGTCTTGGCAAAGTCCTATTTAGTCATTAGCAGATTAAAATTTTATTTCAGTTAAAATAAAAATTGCTTTAAATAGTTAAATTTCTTATTGCATCATATAAATTAAAATTTATTTAATATTGAGTATGAGATATTTATATTTGTAATGATTTACCTATATTAATATGACAATACTAAATATTGATTCTTATTAGAATACCTTTTTTACTTTAAACTTTCGCGTTTTTATTTTCATTGCTTTAAATTTACTTAATTTGCTGCATTATTCTTTATAGATTAATACAATTTATAATTCAAATATATCGTTTATGAATACTTCTACATTATATGATTCGCTTGAGCAGTGGGCTGATTATAAATCGCTTGAATATCATCAAAAACAACAACTTGCATTACAGATATTAGATAAGGCAGAAAAGATCTTTTTTAAGGGAAAGAAGAATGTTGATCGAGAGTTGGCATTTCAATTTATAAACCTAAGTGGAAAATCATCATTTCTTGAATCTTTAGTTGGGAAGGAAAATCATAATCGTTGGGCAGAAATAGTTTTTAAAGCTATTCAACTATCAAATTATTCTTTAAAAGATATGTTTGATTATAGGGTAAAAGAAATTGAAAATCATACTCTATTTTTAGATATGAATAGCGAAATGCCAATACGCTGGACATATAAACAAGTGCAATTATATGTGCGTGAAATTGCAGCTGTTTTTTATCGTTATTCGAAGGGCACTCCTCGTGTTGCAATATATGCCGAAAATAGTGTTGAGAGTGCCAGTTGCGATTTAGCTTGTTTATTTTACGATATTTTTGATACCCCCTTAAATATTTATTTTAACAAAGAAACATTATTAATAATCTTTGATCAGCTAAAGATAAATATAGCTGTTGCAGATACTCCAAGTCGTTTGCAAATATTAGAAGAGCTCAGAAAATCGACAAAAATACATTTTACTATTTTCGTTGTCGATCCTTCTGTAAATACCAACGAAAAGGATATTTTCTTTTTGGGAGAAGAATGTAAAATTGCCGATCTGAATGAAATAGAAGAAATATTATCTAAGAGGGAAATAAAACCGGTAAATAGGGTAGCTACAACAATGTTTACTTCAGGGAGTACAGGTTTGCCAAAAGGCGTTTCATTCTCTAATTACAATTTGGTTTCAAAGCGATTTGCTCGTGCGGCAGCTGTCCCCGATATTGGTAAAAAGGAAGTAATGCTTTGCTTTTTGCCGTTGTTTCATACTTTCGGTCGTTTCTTAGAGATGTTAGGATCTATTTATTGGTATGGGACTTATGTTTTTGCAGGTAATACGGCAGCCGAAACATTACTCTCTTTGTTCCCAAAGGTAAATCCGTCGGTATTTATTAGTATTCCATTACGATGGACACAGCTATACGAAAAAACAATGGAGATGGTAAATCCAAACGATTCTCCTGAAGAAATTCAGATTAAAATACGGTCTGTAGTTGGAAGTAGGTTGCGTTGGGGTTTGTCTGCTGCCGGATATTTAGAACCCAAAATCTTCAAATTTTTTCAAGATAATGGTATTTACCTTTGTAGTGGTTTTGGTATGACAGAAGCAACAGGTGGAATTACTATGACACCTCCCGCCAAGTACATCGAATCTTCTACGGGGATTCTATTGCCCGGCGTTAAATCTCGTTTTGGTGCCGAAAGTGAACTTGAAATAAGTGGTCATTATATTGCACGATATTTAGAAGATGCCGGTCCGGACGATATTATTCAATTTCCTGAAAATGAGAAAAATGATTTTTGGTTATCTACAGGAGATATTTTTAGAAAATCGCCCGAAGGGTATTTTGAAATTATTGATAGACTAAAGGATATTTATAAAAATAATAAAGGACAAACTATTGCTCCTAAAACGGTAGAAAAATTGTTTGTGGATGTCCCCGGTATAAAGCATACATTTTTAGTTGGTGATGCTCGTCCGTATAATGTTTTACTTATTGTGCCTGACGAAGATGATGCTGTTTTGAAATCTACTGGGAATAAGGAAAATAAGATGGAGTATTTTCATCAAATTATTGCTGCCGCAAATAAAGATTTAGCCCCTTATGAACGTGTTATCAATTTCTCAGTATTGCATCGTGATTTTGACTTGGAAAAAGGAGAACTTACTCCAAAGGGGAGTTTTAATAGAAAAACAATAGAAGCTAATTTTGCTAAAACAATAAGTAAATTGTATGAAAGCAATATTATTTTTCTGGAAATCAATCATTTGAATGTGTCTATTCCACGGTGGTTTTTCCGCGATTTAGGAATTTTAGAAACAGATATCGTTGTTAAAGATTCTACTTTATTTAATAAGCAGAGTAAGCAGGAACTACACCTTAAAAGGATAAAGAAAACTACTAAGGTGTTGATAGGTGATTTGATTTATAATCTGGAAGGTGATACAATTGATTTAGGATTATTTACACGTCAGCCGCGTTTATGGATTGGAAACCCTGAAATTATTCACTTTTGTCCTGTAAAAGAGGGTTGGGATTTACCACTTAAAAATGTAAGTGTGCAGGTGGAGCGTCCTTATAAAATGTCAAAGACTTATAGTTCTGTAACTTTGCCTGCTTTATTTCAGTTGCGTGATCAACGCTTAACTTTTGTTAATAATTTGATGTGTTGCGCTTTATTTGGCGAGTCAAAATATGCTTTAGACAATACGTTTCAGATAAAAGAAGTTTTTAATCAGTACGATGAAAAAGTAACAGAGGTAATTCGCCGTAGATTGGAGGCTTTGGCTTGTCATCCCGAAGAAGAAGTGAGAGCTTTAGCATATCGTATCTTATTGTTAGATGATCCAAATCCTGATTACTCAAAACTTTTTCCGGCATTTATACAATCTGGTTTAACTTTCTTAAATGAAAATTCAATTAGGGAAATTGCTTCCAAGGATATGGGCAAACAACATTTAGAGAGCTTGCGACAAAGGTTATATAATTACCGCGTTTTATTGCCTTGGCCGGCAGATAAGGATGTTAGAAAACAATTTGAAAATGTATTGAAGTTGTTATACAATTTTGCTAATAATCATTTTGAGTATTATAGCTCTGTAAGAGCAGAATTTGCCAGTTGGATATTACATAAAAGCGATCCGTATTTAGCTAAAGTAGCTTATGATTATTTTAAGTTGCTTTATCAGAATTTTGAAAAAACTTTACGACAGCAGTCGGTATTATTTTCTCGTAAAAAGTGGGAAAAGAAAATTGTATTTGAAGAAGGTATTACTGAAGAAATAAAGGATGATATTTTTAAAATATTTTCTAACTCGCCTTTTATTCGTCAATCGGTTATGCTGGCCTATGAAGAGAATGATTTTGATATAGATATGATGCCTGATAAAGGAATGTGGATTTCGAGATTGAGATCGTTTGGTAATTTTAGGCATTTTAGGTTAAGTATAAATACAAGTCAGGGAAAACATTTCGACTTGCATTTTATGATGAGTAATAATATCAAAATGGTTTCAAGTGTTAAGACAGTACATTGGCTTTCGGCTATTTCCGGTTATCCTTTTGCTACATTAAGCTTGCCTGCAATGGGTTGTTATAGGGCGAAATATGGTGCGTTAACAAGTAAATTTATAGGCGAACTTAGTATTTGGTATAAGATTCGTGAGTTTGCCGGAATACATCATTCCTTAGGTTATTTGAATATTAGTAATCCTTGGCGTAAGATGTTTATTAAAGGTTTATCGGTATTTTATACGGCATGGATGCAGAGCGGATATAAGATTGTCCCGGGTATTATTACACCAAATAATGTAGTTGTTCCGGAATTGGATTATTTGGAGTCTGCAACAATTATTTCTTTGGCAGGCTTAAAAAATTATGAAAATACCTTGTCGATTATTAAACCGATGCTGGAAAATTTCTTTTACCGTTTAGAAGCACATTATCCTTGGGTTACTAAGCAACTTAAGGTAAAATGGATGTTTGATGCTTGTATTGAGGGATTAGGTTATAAAAGGGCATTTGAATTTTTTGAGGAGTTGAAGAAAGATTTAAAAAAAGAACCTTTAATAACTCCTAATAATGTTTCTTTGGCCAGTCTTTTGGATAATTATTTAGAAGAAATGCAATCGAAATATTATATGCCGTTGGCTTATTATAATTCTAAGGACCAGTATAGAGAGTGGGTAAAAATTAATCCTTCGGCGACTGCTATTGCAAAAGAACAAACTATTTTTGAGCTTTCGGGATTATATAGAATTTATCGTTTTGCCGAAATTGTTCGTTACAAACTTTATAGGAAAACGTATTTTGACAATGCCAGTAAAGAAATACAAAATGCTTTTGATATTCTTTTGGCACGTATGGATAAAGATAGTAGTATTCCTGCAACTCATTTGCTAGAACTGTCGGATTTACAAGCAGCTTTAAGTGATGCTGATGATAAAGGTGTTTTTAGCAGAATGGTATTTTCCAGATTGCAAAGACAGCAAAAGCTTGATATTGTCAAGCTGAGTGAAAGCAAAAAAGGAAAAGTTGTTGTTAATTCATATATTAAAGACAGGTTTAATTTGGAATATATTTTTCGGGAACCAATAGAACCCAGCGAAATAGGAAAGCTTTATCGTTTATTCTTTGAAGAGAATTATCCAAAGTCTATTTCTAAGATGGATAAACATATGGTGGTGATTGATAAACAGGGTAGAGTAGTTGGTGGTTTATGCTATATTGTTTTAGAAAATAACGTTGTTTTATTGGATGGAAGTGCTGTAACAACGCCATTAAAAGGAAGAGGTATCGGAACTTCTATGATTGATACTTTCTGCGATATTATGGCTAGTGAAGGTGTTAAAATTATCAAGGCTCATTTCCTTTTGGGTAACTTCTACCTAAAGCTTGATTTTAAAGTGGATAAAAAATGGGGAGCATTGGTTAAGTTTTTGAATTAGATTTATTTCAATGCTTTTTTCAATAGGCCTTATTGACTTTGTGTTGGTGAGAAAATATATCACGCAAAGGCGCAGAGGCGCAGAGAAAAAAAGAGAGATGGTAAAGAAGAAATAAAACACAAATAACACCTTAGCGGCTTGGTGACTTCGCGAGAAAATATATTACGCAAAGGCGCAGAGGCGCAGAGAAAAAAAGAGAGATGGTAAAGAAGAAATAAAACACAAATAACACCTTAGCGGCTTGG
>Ga0164318_10004695_pt1 | contig 13169 bp, 10 predicted proteins | sample GuaBasSedimGuay9_FD_113734 | JGI IMG/M metagenome (GOLD analysis project Ga0164318, IMG submission 113734) | Subseafloor sediment microbial communities from Guaymas Basin, Gulf of California, Mexico - Guay9, Core 4571-4, 0-3 cm | ecosystem: Environmental > Aquatic > Marine > Hydrothermal vents... | reverse complement strand
ATACACAGAGAAATCCAATTCAACCTACGAGGTTGAACTAAGGAATGTAGAAATAATTTACAAAAATAAAGCTTTTATTTAAAAAACAATAATTTGCATAACACTGTAGTCATAACTTAACATTTTATTTTCAAAAGATTTTGTCAAGTTACAGGGCAAATTTACTTATTCCATTACATATCAAAATTTAGGATGCACCAAGCTTTTCTATTGTAATTTTAGTCTAAATATATTAAATCACTCTTATTAAACAGGGAGAGAAAAAGCAAAAGATAATCTTGAATATGGCGGGTAATAAGAAAGCTATTTTTTACATGTTGCTTTCCATTGCGGGCAAGTCTTCTGGCATATTCTGGTTCATGCAAAAGTCTTCTTATCCAGTGAGCTGTTCCCTCAATTGTATAAGTAAGAATCCCTGAATATTTATGTGCAATTTGCAAAGGTATTCCTCCCACACAAGAAGCAATAACAGGTTTCTCCTTCCATAAGGCTTCTGTAACTGTTAAACCAAAGCCCTCTCTTAATGATTTCTGCAGGATTATTGTAGAAGCACGCTGAAGAGCATTAATCTCTAAGTGACTATTAGGAGGAAGATAAATTACGAAAATATCCCGTGATGAAGAAGCTTCATTTTTTACCTCCTCCAATACCCTTTCTCCCTCAGGATCATCACGCGCTCCTCCTCCGGCAAGAACTAATTGACAATCAATATATTTTTTCACCAACTTAAAAGCTTTAATCACTCCAATAGGGTCTTTAAGATAATCAAAACGTGAGATTTGAGTAATAATGGGTTTTTCTTTATCAATACCAAAACGATTTAAAATTTCATCAATGAAGTGTGCTTCTAATTCTTTATTCTTATCACTTAAAGGATCAATAGAGGGAGGAATTAATACTTGGCGAATGGAGAGAGGCCTTGAAAATATAGGAGCACTGAATACACTAACATCATACTTTTCAATAAATTTTTTTAAAAATAACCATATATCCCTGCAAGGAGAAGAAAAATCTATATGGCAACGCCAAATCCATTTATTTTTTAATTTTCTCTTCATCTTTATCAATGCAATGGGTTGAGGATCATGAATAAATACAATATCTGCCCATTTTTTCATTTTTATAGTATTTTGATCGTTAACCTCAAGAAAATGCTCCAGTTCTTTTTTTGATAAAGGAATATCTACTCCGTGAAGACGATTATGAATTTTTTTTGTTATAGAGAAAAACTCCTCTTCTGCCTCCATAACATCCCACCAGATATTTACTCCCAACTCTTGCATTAAAGGAACAATTCTTGATAAAATCTCTGCTACCCCTCCACCAGATGGAGTAGAATTTATATTCTGGATACTTATCCCTTTCAGTTTTTGAGCCAAAAGGTATAACTCATCAATAATTTCATTACCAACAATTTTGCGATAATCATCTATCCGAGAGTTCATAGGTAGCTTTTTACTAAATTAATAATTCTTTTTCTTAAACCTTCCAAAGTATAAGTATAAGGGTCAAGTTTAGAGATCCTATCCGCTAATTCTTTATATCCTAAATCACGAAGCCAGCAGGAGAAATCATTATCATGTTTTTTAAGACGCAATCTTGCCTCAAATATATGAAAATAAAGAGAGTGAATGGTAACTTTTTCCAAACAATTTAAAAATTCAACTAAATTGGTCGCTTTGTAAGGTGTGGGCAAAATAAATATCCTTGAGGATAAAAAACGAAATTCTTCCTGAGGCAGACAATTCCTTAAAGCAGGAGAGGATTTAAGAAAATTTTCCAAAATTTCTAAAAATTTTTTACGCAAATCTTCGATATCAGAAAACTGAAAAATATCTACACTGGCAATTTTCTCTCCCAACTTTTTAAGCCCCAAAGAAGTCGTAATCCAGTAAGAGAAATCATTGGGGTGTTCAGGAGAAAAATAACGGTGCTGTTCTAAATAACGATGGGTATGATGATAAATACTTGATGGAGGAACTTCCTTTATACCTTCATAAAGCTCTTTTACATTTTTAGCTATTCTGCCTAAAAGTTCTACCTGGGTTATTCGTGTATGAAAGTAAAATGGTTGCATTATTTTGCTAATTTATTTAATAATTTCTCTACTTTTGAAACTTCCTCAAGATAAAAATGAGCACCTGATTTTCTTCTGTTTACCAAAACCCCCATGCCTCTCGTCCTTAAAAAATAAAAAGCATCCTCATCTGTAGTATCATCTCCAAAATAAATTATACCTTTCTTTAAAGAAAAACCCAATTTATCTAAAATCCATCCTACTGCAAAAGCTTTATTCCAACCTGCAGGAATGATTTCAAAAACCTTCTTTCCTAAAATTATTCTCAACTCTTTATTATTTTTTATACACCTTTCTACTTCTTTTTCAATTATTTTAAAAAACTTCTCGTCTACCTGACGATAATGAAGAGCTATACTTAACTTTTTATCCTCAATAAATATACCCGGAATCTTTCCCAAAGTTTTGGTAAGTCTTTTTTTTATCTGGGAAATAACAGGCTTTAATTTTTTTGCCTTAGGAAAAATAAAATGAAAATCTTTTCCTTCAATCTCTAAACCATGAACTCCTGCATAGATAATATTTTCTATATTTATTAATTTCTTCAGTTCTTTTATCATACGTCCTGAAATAATTACTGTAAAAAATTTTTTTGAAAATCTTTCTAAAATCCTTCTCATTTTTTCCGAAAGATGCGCTTCATCAGGCGAGGAGACAATAGGAGTAAGCGTTCCATCATAATCAAAGAAAAAAACTAAATCTTTTTTTTGAGAAATAAAACGATTAAAATTAACAAAATAGCTGGGATTAAGCAAAATTCCTTCTTTTTCAAAAATCCTTAATTCTTTCTTAAGACTTTTTAATCCTATAGAGAGAGGAAAAGGAGTTTTTCTAAACCAATGATTAACCCATTCTATATCTAAAAAAGCTAAGTCTTTAACTACTACATCTGCACCACTATCTAAAAGATGTTTTTCATTTTTTTTCCTCGCAATTCCCACAACCAATCCAAATCCTCCTTTGCGTGCTGCCTCAACACCAGAAGAAGCATCCTCAACTACTACTGCCTCTTTCGGAGAAACTTTTAATCTTTCTGCTGTCTCTATAAACATATCCGGATTTGGCTTTCCTCTAAGATTTAACCGTTCTACTGTTTTCCCATCTACACGCACAGAGAAAAGATTTTCAATCTTTGCTGATTTTAAAATCAAAGAACAATTTTTAGAAGATGAAGCAACGGCTATTTTTATCTTTCTTCTTTTTAATTCTTTTATAAACTTGATTGTTGAAGGAAAAACTTCTGGCTTTTCTTTTTTTAAAATGCTGCGAAAAAGAACATTCTTTTTATTTCCAAGTCCACATACAGTCTCTTTTTCTGAAGAATCTGAAGGAGCCCCCCAAGCCAATTTTATACTTCTTGATGAAAGAAAACTTCTTACTCCTTCATAACGAGGTTTGCCATCAACATATAAAAGATAATCCTCGTAAGTAAATTCTTTAAACTCTTTTAACTTTTTCTTTAAATAATCATCAAAAGTCTTTTTCCAGGCTAAAAAATGAAGACGAGCAGTCTGAGTAATTACCCCATCCAAATCAAATATAACTGCTTTAAAAAATAACCTCTTCATGAGATTAAATTATAACTTATCTTTTTCCTCTGACAAGAGATTTTTGAAATGCTTAACTTGATACTTATCTCAAGTAATGAATTTATCTTCTGTGTAGAAGATTCAACTCAAAAATTGAATTTAAAAAAGGAGTCTTTAAGGAATATCTGAGATAATTTTTCCTATCCAGCGCCAGATATTATTACGTTGAAGATGAACTCTTAATTTCCTCATTCTCTCTTTTTGTTCTTCTTCTTTCATTTTAAGAGCACAAAACAAAGTCTTTGCTACTTCCTCAGGATAATAAGGATTAATTAATAAAGTCTCTTGAAACTCTCTTGCTACTCCGGTAAATTTACTTAAAACCAAAACTCCTCTCTCATCAAATCGAGAAGAAACAAACTCCTTTGCCACCAAATTCATTCCATCATGCAGAGAACTTACAATACAGACATCAGCTAAGCGATAAAAAGCTAAAAGTTCACAGAACGATAGATGCCTTCTTACAAAAATTATTGGTCGCCAAACTGATGTAGAATATTTAAAATCCACCTCCTCAACTAAGTTATTTATTTCATCATTAAGTTGTTTATATTGCGCCAGATGAATACGGGAAATTTCACCCATTTGGATAAATATTATTTTTTCTCTAAATTCAGGATAAACCTCTAAAAACTTATCAATCGCTTTGATTCTTTCCAGAATACCTTTAGTGTAATCTATCCTATCCAATCCAATAATAACTTTATAATTTTTCAAACCAAACTCTTCTTTTAAGGATTCCATTGCCTCCTCAACTTCTTTCTCTTTTGCTTTTTTATTAATACCCTCAAAATCAACACTGATAGGATAACTTTTTACACGTGTAACATGTCCCTGAAAGACTACGGTTGAGTTTTCTTTATTTATCTTACTTTCTAATTCATTAGCCACCGCCTCAAAAAAATTATTACAAAAATAGCGGATATGGAAACCTAAAAGATCATAATTCAAAAGACTTTCTAAAAATTTCTGTTTTTGAGGCAAGATTCTAAAGATTTCATATGCTGGCCAGGGAATGTGCCAGAAAAGAATAGTTGTAATTGATGGATCTAATTCTTTTAAATATTTTCCTACCAAAGCTAAGTGATAATCCTGCACAAATACTACTGCTTTTTTATCTCTACATTCCTCATAAATACTCTGAGCAAATTTTTTATTCACTTCCTGATAAATACGCCAATCTTCATCTCTAAATATAGGCTTAACAAAGGCAAGATGAGAAAGAGGCCATAAAGCTTGATTGGAAAAACCATAATAATATCCTAAATTTTCTTCCTTACTTAACCATACATATTTAACCTCATAAGAAGGATTATCTTGAGGAACTTTTACCTTATTATCTTTAGCTACGAATCTGTCTGCATCTCCACTTCCACAACATACCCATAATCCTTTAAGCTCCTGCATTACTGGATCTAAGGCAGTCACCACTCCTCCCGGGCCTCGCAAACACTGAATTTTTCCTTTAACAAACTTATGAATGTAAGGCTGCCGGTTTGAGACAACAATAAAGACGGTATCTCTCAATTTATTCTTCACCAACTCAATAACTGTTTTTTTACTCCAACCTCTTAGCATTTTTTAGACAAATTTTTTATAAAGATTTAAAGTATCTTGTGTAACTCTTTCTTTAGTATAGTGAGATTCAACGATTTGTCTTCCTGTGTAACCCAATCTTCTGCATAATTTTCTATCCTCCAAAAGCTGTATAATTTTTGCAGCTAAATTCTCAAAATCTCTAATATTTATCACAAATCCATTAACTCCATCTTTTATAATTTCTGGCATGCCTCCAGAATCGGTAACAATCATAGGTTTGCCACAAGCCTGAGCTTCAAGCATAGTCAAACCAAAAGGTTCCGGGACTGTTGAGGGATATACACAGACACAGGCTAAGGCATAAAGCTCTCTCATTTCTTCTAAGGAATAAAAATCAATTAAAATATTTCTTTCTAATTTAAAGTGTTTTATAAGATTTACCATATAAGCGATATCTTTCTGTTGTGCCTGATCCCAGTCAATAATATTTTTTGAACCCGCCAGAACTAAAATTATATCTGGGTATTTTTCTCTCACCAGGCTAATCGCTTTAATACTTATATCACATCCTTTAGCCAAACCCAATCTTGCTGGATGAAAAATAACTTTTTTATCTTTAAGGCGAGGAAATCTTTTTAAAATTTTTGACGGTTTTATAGAAGGGGAAAATTTTTCTTGATCTACACCATGATGAATCACCGTAATTTTTCTATCATCAACTCCTATACCGATTATTTCTTTCTTAATGTAATGGCTGACAGCAATTATATGAGACCAAGCTATTTTATGTGTAAGCTCTAAAAATAAAATATCATCCCATACATTGTGTGCAGTAAGAATTAAAGGTATCCCTTTGCTTTTGGCTAATTTTTCTAAAATTTTTGCGTGAGTTTTGCTAAAATAATGCATGTTATGTGCATGTAAAATATCTGGTTTTGCCTCCTCAATAAAAGAAGAAAATATATTTTCAATATCTTCTTCTAAACCCTCAAGACCTCTTCTGCACAACCAGTTTAAATCCATTAAGGGAGTGCGTTTCACCTTTACTCCTTCATAAATTTCTTCTGGATTTGTACCTGAAGCAGAACAGGTAAGAAGATACGCTTTTTGTCCCCATTTAACTAACTGAGGTAAAATTATTGTAAGATGAGTCTCCACCCCTCCAATTATAGGAGGAAACCCCCAGTGAAGATGAGCAATATTTAAAGATTTCTTAATAATAATAATCCTCTCTTTTTTTATATTCCTTAACAAATTTATAAAGACGCCCGCTTAATATTTCTTCTTTTTTTTCTCCAAAAACAATGATTTTGAATTTCTTCTTTTTTTGAGAAGAGACTTTTACCTTTACCTCTTCATTATTTAAGTCAAGCTTAAACAAACTATCCCGATAAAAAAGAGAAAATTTTACTCTGTGCCAGGTATAGGGAAGTAAAGGATTGACAAAGATAGTATCATTTCTAAATCTTATTCCACAAAAGCCAAAAATTAAAGCCTGCCAAGTTCCTCCCAGGCTTGCTGCATGAATACCATCTGCAGTATTTCTGTAGAGGTTACTGATATCAGTGCGTAAAGAGACATTAAATAATACATAAGCACGATGCAAATCTTTACATCTTGCAGCAATTATAGAATGAATAGAAGCACTTAAAGAAGATTTATGTAAGGTTCTTAATATATAATATTCATAATTAGCCTTGATTACCGAGAGAGGAAACTTATCTTCCAAAAGATATAAAAGCATCAAAATATCAGCCTGTTTTATAAGTTTTGTGTATTTTAAATCCTTAGGCTTAATTGACGAAGGAAGAAGAGGAATACCATTTTCATCTGTCTGGGTTAATTTTACATCTTTAAGTTTAAAGTAACCCTCAAACTGCTCAATAAGTTTTGTTCTTTTATCTAAAGGAAAATATATTGAAGAAGCAATTTTTTTCCATTCTCTCACTTCTTTATCTGTGAGATTTAATTTACTCTTTAATTCTTTCCAATATACAGGCGAATGTGTTTTTAAATTAAAATATATCTGATAAGCAATTTCTAAATTCCAACGTGCCAAACCGTTAGTATAAGCATTATTATTCACATTTAAATGAAACTCATCCGGACCAATTACATGATGTATCTCGTATCTTTTCTTTCTTTTATTAAATTCAACCCGAGAAGCCCAAAAACGAGCCAGTTCCAAAATGACTTCATAGCCATATTTTTTCATAAACTCTTCATCTTGGGTAACATAATAATAATTGTAAAAAGCATAGGTTATATCTGCATTTATATGATGTTCTTGCCGGTGAGTATAAATCTTTATTATTGAACCATCAAAATCACGTGCCCAGGAAGGAGTTTCTTCCTCACCTGTATCAGCTGACTCCCAAGGAAATTTTGCCCCATGAAATTCCTCTTTTTTAGCTAATTCTTCTGCTATCTTTAATCTTTTTGCCCGATAAAGAAGAATATTTCTGGCTATCTCAGGAAAATTATAAAGATAAAAAGGCATAACAAAAATTTCTGCATCCCAGAAAATATGTCCGTGATACCCTTCTCCCGTTAAAGTCCTTGCTCCTACAGAGGAAAACCCTTTATCTTGAGGTGCACAGATAAGTAGATGATAAAGATTAAATCTTAAGTTTTGCTGTAAATTTGCTGTTCCCTCAATAATAATATCAGCTTTCTTCCATAATTTTTCCCACTTCTTTATATGAGGATTAACTAAATCTTGAAAAGAAGAATGGAAAAACTTATAAAATTTTTTAAATGTAGTATCTTTATAACGGAAAATATTTTCTTGATAAGGAAAGTGTTTTATAAAAAAAATTTTTGTGAATTTTATACTTTCTCCTTTTTTGATCTTCAATTGAAAAGCATTATCAGAAGCATATACCCTTTTTCTTCCCTTCTCATAATAGAATCCTGACCAATAAATAACTATATATTTTTTCTCCAAGTCAGAGACAGCCAAAAATCCTGCTTTTTTAAATTGACCAGCTTCTTTCATCTTAAAATGCTTTTTTCTTCCCTCAGTTACTGCTCCGGTATTAAATACTGCAGTATCTATTCCTGTATAAACATCTACTACACAATCACTATCTAAAGGGGTAAGCATAATCTGCATAACTCCTAAATTTTTGTGAGCATAAGAGATGAATCTGATTGATTGATAATCGAAACGCTGCTTTTTTACATTTTCAAAAACTGTATGGCGAATGAGTAATGCTTTTTTAAGATTGAGCACTCTTTTATGAGAAATATTTTTCATTGCCACCAGACCTATCTTTTCTCCTTCAATAGTAAATCTGAAGTTGAAAGGATTAGGAAAGTTTACAAGCTCCTTTACCTGTGAGCCCATTTTATCATATATTCCGGCTATATATAAACCGGCTATTGCATCATAAGGAATTTCTTCTAAGGTAGCACGGGAAGTAAAATATCCATTACCTAAGGCAAACTGAGCTTCACGAATGTTTTGCAAAGAAGCAACCCACTCCGTCTCCTTTATTAACCATAAATCATCCTCAAGATACGAAGAATATATTTTATGCATAGATTTTTATTATAACATAAACTTTCTTAATTAAAAACCTTCAAACATTTTTTATGTAAATTAGAAGACCAAAATTAAAAGTAGACACTACTGATTTCAATTCTTTATATCCAATTCTTCATTTAATAGGAGTTATTTACATCTTTTCCTCTATCCCTAAATGTTTCACAAAACTTTCAAAAAATCTTTCATCATCATAACCTTCTACTATTAATAAACTGCTTTTAATTATTTCAATATTCATCTAAGCTAATTTGTTTTCAATAGAAGTGGATAATGTCTCTTTGTCGTATTCTACAACTTTTAGATAACCATCTTTATCTCTTTCAATTCTAAAAACTCCTAAGTTGTAGGAGGATATAGCCTTTTCTATTTATCTTATCAAGAATTTACGCACAATTTACAGAACCAATTCTTCAGTGTTATTGACATCTCTCAATTTATTTGGTATCTTTAAGGTGATTTTTAACTCAATTTTCATAAGCTCACCTTCTTCTTAAGGAGGTTGAGCTTATTATATTTTAGGGGAATTTTAAAAGTTTCTATCTTCTTGTTTAATAAATCTCCATACTTGATTCTACATCAAGCTTAGGACGCATTAATGATGATTTTTCCAAATATTTTTAAAACTGATTATTTAATTATTACCTCTCGAGAGTGGAAATATATTCTTGAGAATAAAGAGAAGAAAGAATTTTTTATAAGAGTAAACTTTGGACTGAATAAAGTGAGAGTGGAAATAAAAGATGAAAAGGTGGTTTTGGATGATAAATTTTATTTAAATCTTAGATTGAAGATAAAAGATAATTTCTGTTATTTAGTCAGAAAAAGAAAGGTTTATCCTTGTGCTTTCTTTTCTTCCGATACCAATCGCTTTTATAAACTTGCCCCTACCTCTGACTGGCCAACAGTGATGATTAGCTCTACTCCTATGCATAAATTGTCTTCTTCCTATAAAGATACTCTTTTAAAGATTAAATTATTAAAGCCTTACGGAGTAGTATTGGATACCTGTATGGGACTGGGTTACACAGCAATTTTAGCTTCCCAGAAAGCAGAAAAAGTAATTACTTTTGAGATAGATAAAAATATAGTTCAATTGGCAAAAATTAATCCTGCATCCCGTCCACTTTTTAACAATCCCAAAATAAAGATTTATTTTAAAGATATTTCTGAATATATCAAAAAATTCTCTCAAGATACTTTTGATACAATAATTCATGATCCTCCTACTTTTAAATTAGCTCCCTCACTTTACTCAGAAGATTTTTACCAAGAACTTTTTTATGTATTAAAAAAAGGTGGACGTCTCTATCACTATCTTCCTTTATGGGGAATAAAACGGGGAAGATTTTTTCCACAAAAAATAAAGGAGAGGTTAAAAAGAGCAGGTTTTAAAATTAAGATATATCTGCCTGAAGAAGGACATCTTATATGCGTAAAATAGACTGGGAAAAGGAGAGGGAAAGATTAGATAGAGAGATAACTTTTTTCCATTTTAAAAAGGCAGAAAGAATAATAAAGAAAGCTTTAAAGAAAGCAAGAGAAGAAAAGATTTGGTTTTATGTTTATTATTTTACTGCCCAGGAATATATTTTAAAAGAAAAGTTTAAAGAAGCAATAAAATATTTAAATAAAGCATTAAGGATAAGACCTTACGATGCCTTAAGTTATAATGATAAAGCAATTTGCCTGGCGGAGCTGGGAGAATTTAAAAAAGCAGAGATGGTTTTTGATGAGGTTCTTCAGAAAAATAAGGATAATCCTATTCTTTATCATAATAAAGGTTGGCTACTTAATTTTATAGGTAAAGATAGGGAGGCAATAGTTTATTTTCATAAAGCATTAGAGTTTGATCCCCAAAAGGTGGAATCTATCTTTAGTCTGGCAGATTCTTATTTTAAATTAGGAAAGTATAAAGAGGCAAAAAAATTCTTTGAGAAAGCAAAAAGACTCCTGCGTGGAAAAAGCAAATATCTTTATAAAGAAGCAAAAAGGCGTCTTAAAGAAACCAATCTTTATCTTTCTAAATAGGAGAATAATTCCTTATAAAGAGAGGAAAGTTTTAAAGAAAGTTCAAGTTGTTTTCGCCATTGTCCAAAAATTTTTCCTTCTCCTTCCCATCTTTCTATTTGTTTTTTGATCTCTTTCTCTAAAGGCGTTGGTTTTTCTAAAAAAAGAGGGGTGCCTGCTAAAGGAAGGAAATAATGAAGATGAATTTTAGCTTCCAGTTTCATTAGTTCTTTAATAAATGCTATTGTTTCTTTTCTGTCCTCATAATTTTCTTGAGGAAATCCTAAGATAATATCCACATAAACTTTAAATTCCTCTTTTGTTATTCGCACAGCCTCTATTACTTCTTCTTTTGTATGACCTCGGTTAAGTAGTTTTAATAAACGAATGCTTCCTGATTGCGCTCCAATGATAATATTGTCGTTATCTACAAATTTTTTTAAAAGTTTTATTATTTCCTTATTAATAAAATCAGGCCTTACTTCAGAAGGAAAAGAACCAAAAAATATTTTCCCTTCATTTTTAATTATTTTTCTTGTTCCTTTTAATAATTTTTCAATCATCTCTAAATTAGGGGCTTTCTTCAGACAAAAATAGGAGAAAGCATTGGGAGATAAAAAGCGAATATCACAAAAATTAAATTCCTTCATGATTTTTACTGTTTCAAAGATTACTTCAAGATTGCGATGACGCATACTTTTAAAAAGAGCAGGAGTGGAGCAGAATTTACATTTAAATGTGCAGCCTCTTGTTATCTCAATAGGTCCTGTTTTTTTAAAGTATCTACTTACAGGAAGATATTTGTTTATATCCACATTTTTAGTTCTTCTTTTTAAAAAAAGTCTCTCTTTCTTATATGCTATTCCTTCCAAATCATCAATATTCTCTTCTTTTACGATTCTTTCTAAAAAAAGAGGAAAAGTATCTTCTGCCTCTCCTATAAATACATAATCAAAACCCATTTCAAGAAGCCTTTCATAGCAGAAACTGGAAAACGCTCCTCCAATTATTTTAATTAGATTCTTTTCTTTTTTCAGATAACCGATTATCTTTAAGACATCCTCAATCTGTGTGGAGAAAAAAGAGAAACAGACTATTCTTTTTTTATAAAAGTGAGTTCTTTTTAAAAGATTTTTTAAATCATTTTCATTATAAGCAAAAAGGAAATCTGTATTTTTTAAAAGAAATTTATTTTTTTCAAGAGATGCTAAAAGATAACGCAGGCTGTGTTTGTTTTCTTTTGAATAATAAAAGATAAGGCAGGAAGATTTTATTTTAGATAAATTTCTAAGAAACACTTTTGAGAGGAAAGTTGAAGAATACTTCTTTTTTCGATAATAATTTTGGTATGATTTTCAACTTTCATTGGCAAGTTATTTTCTGAAGAGACTTTTTCTATTTTGTATACTCTTTTTGTATCTTTTTTTGGTTTTATAAATTTTAAATGAAAAAAACGCCCTAAAAATTTAAAATCTATATCAATACTATCCTGAAAAAAATTATCTTTGATTAACTTAGGCTGGATAATTAAATCTCCAAAATGAAATTTTATCCCTAAAACTTCTTTAAATAAAGTATAAATAAACCAGCTTGCGGATCCAGTAAGATAAAGATAAAGACCTCTTCCTTTGCTGTTGAAATATTCAGGAATCATCGGGTAGATTTTTGCAAAAGGAGAGGTGGCCATTTTATAAATAGATTTTAACACCGTAAATCCTTCTTTGATGAAGCCTTGTTTATATAAAGCATGAGCAAACATTACAATCATATGATTGAAAAAAGCACCATTTTCTTTATCACCGAAAGAGAAAGAAAAAGCTCTTCCCAAATCCAGATAGTTATTTTTTCTAAAGTCTGTGTTAAGATGAAATCCTTTTAATTTTTTATCCTTTAAATATTTATTAACCATCTGCCAGATAGATTTAATCTGTCTCTTGGTTGCTACTCCACTTAATATAGGAAATACCTGAGATTGCAAAAACATTCTTGTTGTATTTTCTATTTTTCCTTCAACTGGTTTGCCTTTGTTATCATAATAACCTAAAAAGAATCCCTCTTTTTTAAGCCAGGCTTTTTCTCTTACATAATTAAATATCCAGCTTGCTTTTTTATCTAAATCATCAATAACCTTTTCTGTATCAATCTTTACTGTCTTTCCTTCAATAGAAAATTTTGTTTTTTCTAAATACTCATTTAATCGTGTTCTTTTCTTTTCTGGGTTAGAGTAATCAACAGGAGAAGAGATTGTATCTAAAAGAAGTGTCAATTCTTTAAATATTTCTATTTTTTTTATTCTTTTTCTTCCTTTTATCTCTTTAAGTAAATCTTTTAAAGTAAAAAGATTATAACCATACATACAATAAAAAGGGATACTTTCTCCTTTAGGAGCCATATCCAACCCATCATT
>Ga0164318_10004693_pt1 | contig 13170 bp, 11 predicted proteins | sample GuaBasSedimGuay9_FD_113734 | JGI IMG/M metagenome (GOLD analysis project Ga0164318, IMG submission 113734) | Subseafloor sediment microbial communities from Guaymas Basin, Gulf of California, Mexico - Guay9, Core 4571-4, 0-3 cm | ecosystem: Environmental > Aquatic > Marine > Hydrothermal vents... | reverse complement strand
GCGAATTTTCAAAAATGCCACGATTTTGACCAATTAAGAGAAAAATGTCAAATTTTAAATTTTTTAGTTTTAAAATTTGAAATATAGTTTTGAGATTTGAGATTTGACATTTGAGATATTATTTTTAGTCATTCAGTCATTTAGTCATTGGGATTTGATTAGTCATTCGTCATTGGTCATTAGTCATTCTATTAAGTGATTCTTCTTGAGTTACACGTTACAGGTTACAGGTTTCAGGAAATAAGTCTTTCTCTCCCTACAATAACCCTTACCTTGCGAGATGAAAGTCTAATATCAAAAGGAGCCTTTATGGTTCTCCTGCCGTTAAGTTGAACAACCATATCTTTTTTTTGTTTAACTGGCTCAATTCTAAGATTTCTAACAAAAAAAAGGCTGTCCATTATTGTTCCTTTGTTTAACAGCCAATATTTTTTCTTTCTTTTCAGTGTTATTAATTCTAAATACCCATCTGATGGCCGGCTAACCAGAGAGTCTTTGATTTCTCCTCTTAGGCCTAAATCTTGGCGAAACCCTAAATTAACAATTCTAACCTTCCAACAACAAGAAGGGTCTATCTTCCATCCTTGTTTAGAGAATAAAAAAACTTGATTAGCAGGAAATTCTAAATATGTAAAAAAAGAATGATTATTTATCTTGCCTAAATCCATTTCAAGGATTCTCCTCTGGGAAATAACATCACAAGAGTCCATTCCTAAAGGCAAATCTAGGATAGATGACAATTCAGAATGAGAATCTACTGGAATGAAACCAAACAAAGGGCTTTTATCCTTCCAGTTCGCACAAACTGCTTCTGAAAAAGTTTCATCTTTTCCTATTATAACAATAGTTGGATTATGCTCTTTTGAAATGTCTTCAACTGCTTCGCGAACACTTTTTAAAAGGGAGAGCCTTATTATTTTGCCGCTTATCTCTAACTCAGACAACCTTGTTTCAATATTAGCAATCAACTTTCTGTATTTTTTATCCACCAAAAAACTGTCATATAGATAGTAATACATAATAATTAATATGAAATTTGAAGGCGCAACACCCTTTACAAATCATTGTCTAATAGTGGCTTTTTTCAATGCTAACAATACGCGAAATTTTATGCCCAAAAACGACAGGGCGTAACATAAGTAACTTCTCCAATTTAAGGGATATGCTTTGATTGACTTTATTAAATATTTCCGTCCTTTTTGTGCTTTATTAATACACAAAAAAAGGTCACCAACATATCGCAAATGATCGCTATAAACCCGTAGCATCAATGTTTTTTTATTTTTTTCAAAAATATTACTAAAATGTTTTTTTAGGATTATTTCATGGGCTATAGCTAAAGCTCTTAGGTCTGCTGAAATACTGTCCGGTGTATAATACGAAATCACAAGAGGTTCATCAATAAATTTAAACTGATAATGTTTTGAAATCCTAATCCATAAGTCCCAATCCTGTAAGCGAGGAAGATTCTCATCAAATAATCCTACTGTTTTAAAGCACTCTTTTTTCACAACAGCAGATGGAAGGGTGACAAAATTTTTTATAAAAAGGGCATTGTGAATGTCTCCTTCTTTTTTAGATATTTCAGAAGATGGAATATAAATTTTTTTGTTATTCTCTATCCTCCAAAGCCCTGTATAGACTACGCCAATTTTCGATGGTGCAGTTTTAAAAATTTCCATTTGTTTTTCAATCTTTTCCGGCAACCATTCGTCATCGCTGTCTTGAAAGGCAATATATTCTCCTCTGGCAATCTTAATTCCGTAGTTTCTAGCAACTGCGCTTCCTTTATTTTTTTTATGCCGAATATAACGTATTCGCTGGTCGCCAAATCTTTTAACATCTTCTTCTGTGTTATCTGTTGAGCCGTCGTCAACTACAATTATTTCAAGGTCTTGCCATGTTTGATTTAAAACACTTTTAATAGCCCGGTGCAATAAGTTTGCTCGATTATAAGTTGGGATAATAACACTTACTTTTGATTTGTTCTTCATTTCTTTATCACTTCGTTAGTCTACTTTTCCAATCTTTTAGGTTATGTCAGTATTAGAAATAAAAAATTTAACTTTCTTTAATAAAGCATTAACGTCTCTTGCGGCAGACAAAAGTCTTATCTTTCGGAATTAAAAGGCCCTTTCTTAAATTGGGTTTTCCATTTTTTCTATTCTTCCTCTTCTTCCTCTTCTTCCTCAGGCTCTTCAGTAATTTCAGCTCCTTGCCCCATAGTGCAACGGCCATTTATCACTGCTCCTTCTTCAACCAAAAGAGAAGAACATTTAATATCGCCTTCCACATTTGCTTGGCTGGCTAAACTCAATTTCTCTTCTACTGTTAAATTGCCTTTAATTCTGCCGGCTACATAAGCATTGCCAGCCTTCACTTCAGCATTAATAACTGCTCCTTCTTCCACCCGAAGATCACCCTTTGTTTCCAATGAGCCCTGAACCTCTCCTTTAACAATAACGTTCCCTGAGGCGGCAAAAGTTCCCTCAACTTTAACCCCTGAGCCAATAATTGTTTCTACTTTTTCCATATTGTCTAATTTTTTCTCAAACATAATAAATATCTCAAATGTCAAATGTCAAATCTTAAATCTATATCTTAAATCTTAAATCTTTTAGTTCTAAGATTCAAGGGAAAATGACTAATGACTAATGACGAATTTCTAATCAAATCCCAATGACTAAATGACTAATGACGAAAAAATCTCAAATCTCAAAAGCGCCTTCATCTTGAAAATTTCAAGATTTGTGGAAAAGCGGGAGAGGGGACTCGAACCCCCGACCTCCTACTTGGCAAGCAGACGCTCTACCAACTGAGCTACTCCCGCTTATGCTCTTTTGAAAAGCGCTAACACTTTTTTAAAGATAAGCGTATTCTTTAAATAATACTGGCCCTTTTCTGTCTTTAACTCTTCTATAATATCCGGCCTTTCTTTATAAATGAGAGATGCTTTGTTAATTTCTTCTTCTATTTCTTTTTGGCTAACTTCTATTTTTTCCTGCTTAGCAATTTCTTGAATTATAAGAGTTGTTTTAACTCTTTCTTCAGCTTGTGGCTTAAACCCATTTTTAATTTCATCTTCTGTCTTCTTTATAGCCCGCAAATAATCATCAAAGTTTGTTGTTCTTTCCCCATCTGGCGTTAAAAAACCCTGTCTTTCCACAAACCTTTTTAATTCAGAAAGCATTTTATCAGTTTCCCTTTCAATTAAAATATCTGGTATGTCCTCAATTTCTGCTCTTTTAAGCAATTCTTTTAGAATATTCAATTCTGCCTGTTGCTCCTGCTTAATGCTTCCCTCCTTTTCTAAATTGCTTTTAATTTTATTTCTTAATGTTTCAGCATCTTTAACCCCTAAAGATTGAGCAAAGCTATCATCAATGGGCGGCAAATCAATTTGATAAATATTGTTTATTTTAACGCTAAAATCAATTACTTTGCCTGCCAGTTTCTTGTCATAATGATTTTCTGGATACTTTAAAGAAAATTTTTTCGTTTCTCCTATTTTTAACCCTACCAAATTTTCTGAAAATCCCGGAACATAATAGTTTTTGCCTAAGAAAAAAACTGCATTTTTTGCCTGTCCATTCTCCAAAGGAACGCCTTGAAAACTCAAATACAAATCTGCCTCAACCCTATCCCCAAGACGAGCAGGACGCTTAACCAAAACCTCTCTTCTTTTTTGAAATTGTAAATCTTTTAAAACTTTTTCTATTTTCCCTTCCTCCACTACGATAGTTTTTGGTTTTTCTACTTCTATGTCAGAGTAATTTATGGATAGAACCCTGGGCATACGCGTCAATGTTAAACGAAAAACAAGAGGATGACGAGGTATAACATTCAAAATTTCCACCCTAGGAGAATCTATGGGCTCAATATTGGCCTGGTCTAAAATTTGAACATATTTTTCTTTAATAAAAATACGAGCTGCCTCTTGCCAAATTGGGCTAAAGCCAATTTTTTCTTTAAGAACATCAAAAGGTGTTTTTCCTTGACGAAAACCAGGAATTTTCTGCTGGCTGGAAATATTCTCAGCTGCTTTAGCTAAAAACACTTCTACCTCTTTTGGTTCAACCTCAATTGTCAATTGCTCTTGAGAACCCGGCAATTTTTGCCTTTTTATTTGCATACAAAATATTAATATAAAATTTGAGACCCCTGTTATAATAAGGGAGCAATAATCAATGCAATAATTGAAATCAACTTAATCAAAATATTCAATGACGGGCCGCTACAATCTTTCATTGGATCTCCTACTGTGTCGCCAATCACGGCTGCTTTGTGAGGGTCTGATCCTTTTCCCCCTAAATTGCCTTCCTCAATATACTTTTTAGCATTATCCCAAGCCCCACCAGCATTAGCCATTGTAACTGCTAAAAGAAATCCTGTAACAATTGCGCCAATCAGCAGTCCCCCCAAAGCCTCTTTGCCTAAAGCAAAGCCTATAACCAGAGGAACAAACACTGCCATCAAAGAAGGAAAACACATTTTTTTCAGGGCTGAATTTGTTACAATTTTTACGCATTGCTCGTATTCAGGCTCTTTCTCTCCCTTTATAACTTTTTCGTCTTGAAACTGCCTCCTGACTTCATAAACCACTGAAAAAGCCGCCTTTCCCACTGCTTTTAATGTTAAAGAACAAAAAACAAAAGTAAGCAGTCCGCCGACAAAAAGTCCAACCATTACTTCTGGTTTTACAACATCTAAAAACTGTAAGCCTGCTATCTGAATGTAACTTGCAGCTAAGACCAAAGCAGTAAGAGCAGCTGAACCAATAGCAAAACCTTTGCCAATAGCAGCAGTGGTATTGCCCACAGCATCTAACTCTTCGCACCTCTTTCTTGTTTCATCTCCTAAATGGGCCATCTCAGCAATACCAGCTGCATTGTCAGCTACTGGGCCGTAAGCATCAGTAGCTAAAGTAATGCCTAAAGTAGAAAGCATGCCTACAGCAGCTATAGCCACGCCATACAGCCCGCTAAGATAATAAGCAAAAAGCATGGCCAGAGAAATGGCAACAACAGGAACAGCTGTGCTTTGCATACCTAAAGATAAACCCGAAATAATATTGGTCGCCGGGCCGGTTTGAGAAGATTCTGCTACCTCTTGAGTTGGCTTTCTTGAAGATGAAGTATAATATTCAGTAACTAAACCAATGACAATTCCGGCAAACAAACCAAGAACTAAAGCCCAAAAAACCTCCATTTTTCCGTTAAACCAATGTCTAATAAAAAAACCGCCAACTAAAATCATCAACCCGCTGCTGATAAAAATACCTTGATTTAAAATTCTATGGAGATTGCCTTTTCTAAATAACCGAATTGCTATAATACCAACCAAACTAACCAATATTCCAAAACCAGCTAAAAGCAACGGTAATAATACGCCCTTTTCTCCCATTAAGCCTACAGCCAGGCTTCCTAAAACCATGGCTGTAATAATAGAATCAACATAACTTTCAAATAAATCTGCCCCCATACCAGCCACATCGCCTACATTATCTCCTACATTATCAGCAATAACCGCTGGATTGCGAGGGTCGTCTTCAGGAATAGCCTTTTCCACTTTTCCAACCAAATCCGCTCCAATATCAGCTGCCTTAGTGTAGATGCCTCCTCCTACTCGAGCAAATAAAGCAACTAAAGAAGCGCCAAATCCAAATCCATAAATAATCTGGGGGTCATGAAAGATAAAATAAAGCAAAGTTATCCCAAAAAGACCTAAAGAAACAACAGCCAAGCCCATAGCAGAACCAGAAGAAAAAGCAATGTTCAAAGCAGAGTATATATTCTTTTGCGCAGCCGTAGCCGCTCTTCCATTGGCTATTGTAGCTACTCTCATACCAATATTCCCAGCTAAAATAGAAAAGAGGGCTCCGAGCAAAAAAGCAAGGGCTACCTTAAAGCCAATAGGGCTAAATCCCAAAACCAAACTGATAATAAAAATGAAAACCGCCAAAATTTTATATTCTTTCTTTAAAAAAACCGTAGCCCCTTTATGAATATAAGAAGCAATCTTCTGAACCTCTGGGCATCCTTTTTCTTGCTTGTTAATTCTCCAAATAAGGAAAAAGACCGACAAAAGACCAATTAAAGAAACAATGATTGGAATTAGAAGCATAATCTTAAACGCTTAAATAATTATTAAATTATTTTTTAGCTGTTTTTTCTTCTTCTTTTTCTTTCTCTGGCTCCTTGCTTTTTTCTTCTTTTTTCTTCTCTTCTTCCTCTTTTTCTATTTCAATCTTCCAACCAGTCAAACAAGATGCTAATCTTACATTTTGCCCTTGTTTTCCAATAACCAAAGAAAGTTGGTCTGGCTTAACTTTCACCTTAGCAATTTTCTCTTTTTTCTTAAGAGTCACTGAGCTAATTTTAGCCGGAGATAAAGCATTGACTATAAACTTTTCCGGATCATCAGAATATTCAACAATATCTATTTTTTCCCCTCCTAACTCAGAAATAATAGTTTGCACCCTAACACCCCTTTGGCCAATAGCAGCTCCAATAGGGTCTATATCTTTTTCCTTAGAAAAAACAGCAACTTTTGACCTTTCCCCTGGTTGGCGGCTAATACTTTTAATTTTAACTTTTCCTTCCATAATTTCAGGAATTTCCAGTTTAAAAATTTCTTTGACAATGCTAGGATGACGACGGGAAAGTATAATTTCCGGTCCACGAGAGCCCATTTCCACTGAAACAACATAAAATTTCAGCTTCTGGTCAGGAAAATATCTCTCTGTTTTAACTTGTTCTTGAAAAGGCAGGATGCCTAAAGTATCACCTAAATCAACAAGAAAATGCGAATGTTCTTTGCGCTGAATAACTCCATCTAAAACCTTCCCTTCCTGTTCTTTATAGGTATTATAAATTTTTTCTCTTTCTGACTCTCTTAGCTTCTGGATAACAACCTGCTTAGCTGTCTGGGCAGCAATCCTTCCGAATCCAGATGGAGAAGGAAGCTTCTGCCGAAGAATTTCGCCAACCTTTATTCCTTTTTTAATCTTTTTAGCTGAAGATATTTGAATTTCTGTTTTTGGATTAAACCTCCTTTTTTCCTCTTTATCTTTCTCGTCTTTTTCTTTTGGGATATCCTCAACTACTGTTTTCTCATCAAAAACATTAATTTTAGCAGTCTCTGGGTCAAATTCAACCACAATGTTTTGAAAGGGTTCGCCAAAATCTTTACGATAAGCAGTAGCTAATGCTTTTTCCAATGCTTTAAGAACTTCCTCTTTTGGAAGATTTTTTTCTTGGGCAATTTGTTCAATTGCTGCAACAATTGGATTAGACATAATAAAAAAAATAAATCTGTATAACTACAACTTTACAATTAAAGTATAAAGAATTTCTTTAAAAAAAGCAAGTGCCTTGACTTATAAATAAAGAAAAGTATAATATAAGCTATGCCTTCAATTAAACAACTAAAACCTAAAACTATAAAACTCCCAAAACTTGGAGAATTGGTTGAGGGAGAAATTTTAGAAATGAAAAAAAATGAAATTTATGTTGACTTAAACGGTTGCTTTACAGGAATAATTCGCGGCCCTGAAATTGTAGACGCATCAGGCAGATATTCTAACCTAAAAATAGGAGACAAAATCACAGCCACGGTTATTGCTCAAGATAATGAGAAGGGAATGGTTGAGCTTTCCCTTCGGATAGCTGGGCATCAAAGAGTATGGCAAGACCTAAAAGAAATAGCCAAAAAAGAAGACATTGTGGAAGTTTTAGTAGAAAAGGCCAATAAAGGGGGGTTAATTGTCCTTTATAATAAGTTATCAGGGTTTCTGCCTGTTTCTCATCTGTCTCCTTCTCACTACCCAAAAGTTGAAAACGGAAATAAAGATAAAATTTTAGAAAAATTACAAAAATTAATCGGGCAAAAATTAAAAGTAAAAATTCTTAATATAGACCCAGACAAAGAAACAATAATTTTTTCTGAAAAAAGAAAAGATATACCTTCTATTGAAGAAAACATTAAAGAAAAAGAAATGCTAATTGGCCAAATTGTTGAAGCTCAGGTTGTTGGGTTAACCAATTTCGGAGCTTTTGTTACTTTTGGCAATGGTCAGGAAGGGCTAATTCATATTTCAGAATTATCTTGGGAAAGGATTGAAAAGGTAAGCGATGCCGTTAAAATGGGAGACAAATTAAAAGCAAAGGTTATTGGCCTTAACAGCGACGGCAAATTCTCTCTCTCCCTTAAGCAAATCACTCCCAATCCTTGGGAAAAAGTTGCCCATTCTTATAAAGTTGGAGACATTATACAGGCTAAAGTTACGAAAATTACTCCTTTTGGAATTTTTGCCAAAATAAAAGAAGGAGTCCAGGGTTTAGCCCATATCTCTGAACTTTCAAGCAGCTCTGCAGATCCAGAAGAAGTAGCTAAAGTAGGGCAAACGCTTAAATTTAAAATTATCTCTCTGGAACCAGAAAACCAACGGCTTGGGCTTTCATTAAAAGATATTAAACAAAACTAATATTATGAAACTTTTTTTAAAAAATATTTTGTGGTTTTTCATTATTTTTCTGACAATTGCTGCTATTTTTAGTCTGATTAATTTCCCTTATGAGAAACCAACTCAAATCAGTATTAGCCAACTGGTTAATAACATTGAAGCGGGTCAAGTTGAAAAAATAGCAGTTAAAAACAATAAAATTCTTATCACCTTAAAAGATGGTTCAAAACAGTTCACCTTTCGGGAAACCACAGAATCAACTAGTCAGCTTCTGCGTAATTTAGGTGTTTCTCCTGATAAACTCCGCTCAATCACCCTGACAGTTAAAGATACTGGAACAAAAGATTTTTGGGTTTACGTTTTTTTTCTTGGCATTCTGCCCATTATCTTAATCTTTCTCTTCTTTTGGTTTTTCTCCCGCCGTATGCAAACTTCTGGAATGCAAATTTTTAAGTTTGGAGAAAGTCGGGCGCGTGAAGTGCAACCGGAAAAAATCTTTCCTAAAGTCTCATTTAAAGATGTAGCTGGGCTAAAAGAAGCCAAGGAAGAGCTTAAAGAAGTAGTTGAATTCCTTAAAAACCCTAAAAAATTTATTGAATTAGGGGCAAAAATTCCTAAAGGAATCCTGCTTACAGGGCCTCCAGGGTGCGGAAAAACACTCTTGGCCAGAGCAGTAGCTAATGAAGCTAATGTCCCTTTTTATCATATCTCTGGTTCAGAGTTTGTGGAAATGTTTGTTGGAGTTGGGGCAAGCAGAGTTCGCTCACTTTTTCAAAAAGCTAAGAAAAATTTGCCTGCTATTATCTTTATTGATGAACTGGATGCTGTTGGAAGAGTAAGGGGAGCAGGACTGGGTGGCTCTCATGACGAAAGAGAGCAAACCTTAAATCAAATTTTAGTTGAGTTAGACGGATTTGAGCCAAATATTGGTCTGGTTGTTCTTGCCGCAAGTAATCGCCCGGACATTTTAGACCCTGCACTGCTTCGGCCAGGAAGGTTTGACAGAAAGGTTATTTTAGACCTCCCTGACATCAAAGGAAGAGAGAAAATTTTAGAAATTCACAGCAGAGGAAAACCATTAGCAAAAGATGTTTCTTTAAGGATTATAGCAGAAAGAACCCCTGGCTTTTCCGGGGCTGATTTAGCAAACTTAATGAACGAAGCAGCTATCTTAGCAGCTAAATCTAACAAAAAAGAAATATCACAGAAAGATATCATAGAAAGCATTGAAAAAGTTATTCTTGGGCCGGAAAGACGAAGCCACATTCTTTCTAAGAAAGAGAAAAGGATAATTGCTTTCCATGAGGCTGGTCATGCTATAGTTTCTCATAATCTTCCCAATTGCGATCCAGTACGCAAAATTTCTATTATTTCCAGAGGGCAAGCAGCAGGCTATACTTTAAGAATGCCTTTAGAGGACAAGTATTTGCATTCAAAAGAAGAATTTTTAGATAATATCTCTGCTCTTTTAGGAGGATATGCTGCTGAAAACCTGTTTCTAAAAAGCGTTACCAGTGGAGCGGCTAATGACTTAAGACAGGCAACAGAACTTTCTAAAAAGTTAGTCTGCCAGTATGGAATGAGTAAAAAATTAGGCCCAAGAACATTTGGAAAAACACATGAATTGATTTTTTTGGGCCGAGAAATCAGCGAAGAAAAAGATTTTTCCCAAGAAACAGCTCGTCTTATTGACCAAGAAGTTAGCCGAATTATAAATTCTTGTTATTCTAAAGCAGAAGAAATCCTGAAAAAAACCAAAAAACTTGTAAAAAAGTTAGCTGAAGAATTGCTGGTTAAAGAAACATTGGAAAGAAAAGAATTTCTAGATATTATAGAAACATACAAATGCTCATAAAAATAATTGAAAGATCCCTTAAAATCACATGGAAAAATCCTATACTTTGGATTTTTGGGTTCTTGGTAAGTTATATTACAACTAACGAGATTATCCTTATTTTAAACGTCCCATGGCAGATAACTCAAGGCAGCGAACCTTCTTCTTTTATTTTCCAGCTTGTATCTTCTTTAAAATTATTGCTTAAAACTCCTGAAATTGCAACCGCTAATTTCCTAAAAGTTGTCCTTTCTTTATTGGTTTTTTGGGTAATACCATTTCTTCTGGCTGTATGGGCTGAAATAGTGCTTTTCTTAAATGCGAAAAGAAAATTAAAAAAAGAATCGTTCAGTTTGAAAAATACTTCTAAAAAGTTTTTGCTTGTTTTAGGGGTAAATTTTCTCCTTGTTCTAATTAATAGTGGATTTATTGAACTAATCAATCAATCTTTTCAAAGTTTTACTGGCTTTAGGTTTTGGGGGCTTGTTATCTTTCTTCTCTTTGTAGAACTTTTAATTTTTATTCTTGTTAAGTTTGTGCTTTGTTCTATCATTTTAGAAGAGTTAAACTTGTTTTCAGCTATAAAAAGGGGAATACTATTTTTTAGAAAATTCTGGCAAAAGATTATTTCTCTTCTTATACTTCTCTTTCTTTTAAATTTAGCATTTGGAATTATTATTAATCTTATAGCTGTTGGCGGATTTTCTCCTTTCTTTATTTTGTCTAATTTGCTTTCTAAGTGGGGAATTTGCGGAGATCAAACGCTCTTTTATGCTGGCTTAGCTTTAACTGGATGTTTAGTTTTTGTTCTCTGGACATTCTTTTTTGCTTTTCAAAATATTATCTGGCCTATCTTTTTTTTAAGTTATCCCAAAATTATCAAAACCCAGAAATTTAATTAAATATTATCCACTTTTTATCCATCTTTTATCCACTCTTTATCCATCTTTTATTTTTCTTTAATTCTTTTATAATATACAAAAGTTATGTTTTCCACTTTTTCCCGAATACTACTCCTATAACCATCTTAATAATATAATAATTTAATAGTAAGGACAAAACTAAATTGCTGATTACTATGAAATTTATTTGCCTTCAAGAAAATCTAAGTCCTAGCCTAAACTTGGTTTCCCATCTTGCTGGAGAAAGCAAAGACAATCTTCCAATTCTAAATAATCTTTTAATAGAAGCAAAAAAAGGTTTTTTGGAAATTAGCAGTACAAACCTTGAAATTGCCCTAAAAACAAAAACAAGAGCTAAAATTGAAAAACAAGGAAGTATTACCTTGCCAGCCCAACTTTTAACTAATTATATTAACTCTTTAAAAAAAGGTCCGATTGAATTCAGTTTAGATAAGTTGAATATGAATATTTCTGGAAAACAGTCTAAAGCAAAGATAATTGGCGCTCCTGCAGAAGATTTTCCTATTATCCCTCAAGTTAAATCTCAAAAAAAATATAAAATAAAGTCTGATACATTAAAACAAGGGTTAGAAAAAATCCTTTTTTCTATTTCTCCTTTAGAGAATAGAATAGAAATCAGCGGCGGACTAATGATTTTTAATTATCCTAAAGAATCAGAACTTACATTAGTAGGCACAGACTCCTACCGCTTAACTGAAAAAACAATTTCTTTAGATAAAAGTGATAAAAATTTATCAAAAGTCCTTGTTCCTTACAAAACATTGGTAGAAGTTTTAAAAATGGATAGCAATAACAAAGAAATAGAAATAACTATCTCTGAAAATCAAATTTCATTTTCTAATCAATCCCTTGAGATTATTTCCCGTATCATTTCTGCTGATTATCCTGATTATAAAGAAATTATTCCAAATAAATCTGAAACAAAGCTTACACTAAAAGGAGATGATATGCTTAGTGTTTTAAGGAGTACTAGCCTTTTTTCGGAAAAAAATGTCAATGATGTTCATTTTGAAATTAAACAAAACGAAAACAAACTTTTAGTTTTTTCTTCTTCTAATGTTGGAGAAAGTAAATCAGAAATTAACGCAGAAATTGAAGGAAAATCTAATAAAATCACTTTTAATTCAAAGTATTTAATTGACTTTTTAAGTATAAATAAAGGAAAAGAAATAACTGCTGAAATTATTGACGAATCTTGTCCAGCAATTTTTCGCCTAAAAGATGATACAAGTTATTTATATTTAGTTATGCCTATTAAAGGGTAATAGTTTTTAATTTTGCAAGTTAAAAGGTCGATTTGATTTTTATTTGATTTAATAACTATGAACAAACAAGAATTAATTGAGAAAATAACGAAGTTGTCTAAGGTCTCTTCAAAAACGATAACTTCTCGTGTTTTGAACTCTTTTATTGACACGGTTGTTAGCACATTAAAAAAAGGAGAAGAGGTTGTTATTACTGGTTTTGGAACTTTTAAGGCAAAAAAAAGAGCTCGCAGAACAGGTGTTAATCCTAAAACAGGAGAAAAAATCACTATTCCTGCAATGACTGTTCCTCGTTTTAAAGCAGGAAAGAAATTAAAAGATGCTCTGAAGTAAAATATTGTCCGTAAAGCCAAATCTGTACTCTGTTTAATAGGCAGTTTTTGTAATTTACTATTATTCCTGCCTGCCTTGTCTTTCTGTCATAAGATAGTAAGCAGGGCAGGCAGGAGTTTTTTAGGAAACTTTGCCGGGGTGATGAAATAGGAAAACATGCAAGACTTAAAATCTTGTGGGCGCAAGCCCTTGAGGGTTCGAGTCCCTCCCCCGGCATTTTTAATGAAATTAAAAAAAATGCGGACGTGGCGGAACTGGTAGACGCGTACGGTTTAGGACCGTATAGGGAGACCTGTGTGGGTTCGAATCCCACCGTCCGCACCAGAATATGACTTTAAAAACCATCTTTTG
>Ga0164318_10004692_pt1 | contig 13170 bp, 14 predicted proteins | sample GuaBasSedimGuay9_FD_113734 | JGI IMG/M metagenome (GOLD analysis project Ga0164318, IMG submission 113734) | Subseafloor sediment microbial communities from Guaymas Basin, Gulf of California, Mexico - Guay9, Core 4571-4, 0-3 cm | ecosystem: Environmental > Aquatic > Marine > Hydrothermal vents... | reverse complement strand
CCCAAAAAGTCGGGGGCGACCAGGTAGTAGGTGTGCAGCACGTGACTGTCAATCGTCTCGCCATGAAAGAGGAGTTTGCGCAAGAGTATCGTCTGCTCCGAAGGCTCTACCCCCAGCGCTTTCTCGGTGGCGGGCGGACTGGTCGTAGAACAACCCACGGCGCAGATGCCACAGATGCGAGAGGTGATGTGGCTCAGTTCGTGATACGGCCGCCCGCGCACCATCGCCTCGAAAAAGCGCGGGGCCTCGACGACCTCGAACTGGCACTTTTTAAGCTCGCCGTTCTTGGCGTCCACGACAATGTCTCCGTGTCCCTCTACGCGGGTGATGTGATGTACATCTATTTTCACAGTGGTCATAGTTCCTGCTCCTGTACCTGATAGGCGTTGAACATGGTGAACCGGCCCATAATCTCGTCCACGGTCAGCCCAAACTCGTCCAGTACTTCTTTCATCGCATTCTCGTTGGGGTTAGGGATGAGGCCCCGGCAGCCCTCACAGCCTGCGCCATAGGTCGGGCAGATGGCGCCGCAGCCGGCCCTGATGACCGGGCCGAGGCAGGGCCTACCCAGCTCGTACACGCAGACGTTCCCCTTCTTTTTACATTCCACGCAGACTGGATAATCTGGGATGGACGGCTTTTTGCCCACCAGGAGCGATTTGACCACCCGGATGAACTCCTCCCGGTCAATGGGGCAGCCGGGAATGACGGCGTCCACCTCGACTACGGCACTGATGGGCCGGGCGGGATAGGTGGGGTACCAGTCCGCCTTGTCGCCATAGACCCAGCGGCGCACGTCCTCCAGAGGATGCAGGTTCTTGAGTGCGTTGACGCCGCCGAGGTGGGCGCAGGTTCCCAGGGCAACCAAAATATCGGCCTGCTCGCGGATACGGTAGAGCCGCTCCTCGTCCTGCTCGCGGGTGATAGAGCCTTCAATGAAGGCAATCTGGTAATCGTGCTCCTGCCGGGAAGTGGCCTCGCGGAAGTTGACGATCTCGACCGCGTCCAGCAAGTCCACGTGAGTCTGGAGGGCGTCAATGACCGTCAACTGGCAGCCCTCGCAGCAAGCAAAATCGAAAAATGCTACTTTTGGTTTTCCCATCACAGCGCCTCCGGCACGTTCTTGATCTGAGCGTAGGTGAACACAGGGCCATCCTGACAACAATAGAGATCGTTGATCTGGCAGTGACCGCACTTGCCCACGCCGCACTTCATCCGCCGCTCCAGAGAGAGATAGATTTGGGTCTCTGGGATACCCTTGCCCAAGAGTTCCATCAGCACAAAGCGGTACATGATGGGCGGGCCGCAGGTGACGGCGACGGTGTTACGCGGGTCCACGGCAATCGGGCCAAAGAGGGTGGTGATGACGCCCACGTGGCCGTCCCAGGTCTCGTCCCCCCGGTCAACCGTGATGTGACACTCGACATCGTCGCGGGCGACCCACTCGTCCAACTCGTCGCGGAAGAGCAATTCCTCCGGGCGCTTGGCCCCGTAGAGGATCACCACCCGCTCAAAGGAGCCGCGCTCGTCGAGCACTTGATTGATCAACGAGCGGAGCGGGGCCAGTCCCAGGCCACCCGGCGCAAAGATCACGTCCTTGCCGCGCATCTTTTCGATTGGAAAGCCGTGACCGAAAGGCCCGCGCACGCCCACTCTGTCCCCAACCTGCATCCTGTGCAGCGCACCGGTCACATCGCCGGCCCGACGCACGCAAAGCTCAAAGCTGCCATTGGAGCGGCTGGGCGAAGAAGTGATTGAGATGGGAGCCTCGCCGACACCCAGCACCGAGAGCATCACAAACTGTCCGGGGTCGTGCCCCAGGCTGTGACCCTCCGGCAACTCGATGGTGAATAACTTCTCCAGCGCGGTCACTTGCTCCACTTGGGCCAGGCGGGCCATCTCAGGCAGATAAATAGATGATGCTGTCATTTTCCATTCCCTCCTATGCCGTCCCGTGGATGGTGTTAAAGCCATCAACGATGTTGATATGGGCCAGGCAGGTGCGAATGCAGCGCCCGCAGCCCACGCAGCCCAACTCACCCACCTTGTCGTAGATGTACTTGCCCTTGCGCATAAAACGATGGCGCTGGCGGGCCGAGCGGGCCTGGCGGAAACTCTCGCCGCCGGCCACCAGGGCGAACTCGTCCAACTGACAAGAGTCCCAGGTGCGCAACCGCTCTCCCTCGGTCAGCGCCATGTTCACCTCGTCCACCACGTTGAAGCAGTAGCAGGTGGGGCAAACGTTGGTGCAAGAGCCGCAGGCCAGGCAGCGTTCGCCTAGCTCATCCCAGAGGGGATGATCGTAGGCAGTAGCCAGCAGCGCCGGCAGTTCCGCTGCGTCGAACTCGAGGCGGTGCTTAAAGTGGGGCCACTTGGCGCTGAGCGCCTCGTTCAAACGGCGAACGTTGGCCTCGGTAGCCAGCTGGGTCTGGGCGTACTTTTCCAGCAAAGCCTCCCCGCGCTCCGTCCCTACATGCACCGTGTACGCATCCCCGATGTCAGTCAGGTGCAGATCGTACCCCTCGTCCGCCGTCAGAGTCCCCATATCCTTGCAGAACGAGTTCTCGTCGCACGGGCGCAGGCACTCGAGGCTGACGATGAGAGTTTGTGCGCGCTGTTCGAGATAGTTGGCGTCGGGGTGATCCTGAGAAAAGACCTTGTCCAACACCTGAATGGCGTGCAGGTCGCAGGTATGCACGCCCAGCAGCACCGTTGGAACAGATTCCACGACCGGCTCCACGGCGGGGTCGTCCCCCAGGCGGAAGGTTGCCAGCCGTTCGTAAGAAGGCTGGAGAACCGCCTTCGAGGGTGGAAGGATCGTGGTGTTATAGTCAAGGCGCAGTTCAGCCGGGTCAGAGAGCGGCCCAAAGGCAAACTGTGGTCCCTTCGCCTGGGGGCCAACGACCTGATAATCGGCTATCAGCGCATTGACCAGCGGGGCAACGGCCCCTTTGTCCAGAATCTTTAGACTCATATCTCAATCTCCTCACGATGTTATGGTTGCTAACGACTACTTTTCATTCAGATAGATGACGATTTGCAAGTGAGTGCCCACCCCAACGGTGGAATCCAATTGCATCTCGTCGGAACAAGCGTGAATGTTGGGCAAGCCCATTCCTGCACCAAACCCCATCTCTTGCACCCAGGCAGGGGCGGTAGAGAAACCGGGCTGCATCGCCTGCTCAATGTCCGCGATTCCAGGCCCCTTGTCCAGGACTTCGATTGTGATACGCTCGGGCCGCACCTCGGCGACGATCTCGCCACCGTCGGTAAAGATCACGACGTTCATCTCGGCCTCGTAGGTGGCGACGGCGATGCGGCGGATTATCCGAGGGTGAATGCCTAACCGGCCCAGCGTTCTCTTCAATCCACTGGAAGCCTCGCCGGCCAGACTGATGTCTCCGGCAGCCACGCGATATCCAAAGACGAGGGCGATATCGTCGGCGATAATGTCCTCGAAAATGTGGCTGGCGCGATAACGATGAATCTCCTCCGCGTGATAATCCACCTCCAGCCGCTTGAGCATCGCCCGCACGATATCCCCTTGGGTAATAATGCCAACCAGGTCCCCCTCTGCATTGACAACAGGAAAGCGGCCGAAACGAAACTCACTGAATTTGCCCACGGCGTACACGAGGGGCTCGTCAACGCGAAGAGATACCGGATTGAGAGTCATCTTATCGCCCACCGCGACATCCATTTCACCCGCTACCAGGGCTTTGATCAGATCCTCGATGGTGATGACGCCAACCATCCGTCTATCTTTGACCACCGGGACGCCCGAGATACGGTTGGTGCGCAGCACCTCTCCAAACTCGGCCATCGTGGCGTCGGGGGGGACGGTGATGACTTCCCTGACCATAGCCTGCTCGACCCTAAGCTCGTAGGTCAGTTCCTGGAGTTTAGTGACTTGCTTCGCAGTTCTCTGTTCCACTTGATAGCCTACTTGTCCTCAAAGGCGTCGTGCCAACGACGCAGGGTGAGTTCAAAAAGACCGCAACTGGAAAGCCCGGCCCGGTAGAGCCGGCCACAGGTCTCGAACATGGTGTACTTGGAAGCCATGAGGGGGATGCCCTTCTGTTCGGCCAGGGCGATGGTCTCCTGGGGAGGGATTTTGCCCCGCACAAAAACGATGGCCTCAATACCGGCCATCTCGGCGGTGCGCACTACCTGGGGATTGGTGAGACCGGACATCAATAGGGTGCCATCGTGCGTAAAAGCCAGCACATCGCTCATCAAATCAGCACCACAGCCCATCACTATCTCTTGATCCCAATCTATGTTCTCAGAAATCGGTTTACCTTCAATAGCCTCCAATACTTTACCAAGTTTCATTTGTCTCCTCTTGCCTTCCTCATCTACTCGCACTCGTCATAGTATAAATCATCACGCTCGCGCCTTGATCCTATCTTGCTCGTGATGGATCTCGCTAGACCTCCGAGGTTTACAAAACACAAAGTTGCTTCCAAGCCAGACTACTGCCGAAACCTCGGAGGTCTGAACACTCACCCTCGCTCAAGTCTCGGCAGCTTGGAGCGACTGCAGGAGCAGTTCAACGACATCTATGGCCCGCATGCGAATTTTGTTCCGGCGCGCTCCTTCCTGGAGTGTGCGCTTGCACTGCTGACAGGCAGAGGCCACGTACTTGGCCCCCGTCGCTTGCGCCTGCACCATCCTGCGCCCCGCTGCCCCTCTGGAGACAGTGGGGTCCGCGACCTCTACGTCGCCGCCGCCTCCACAACACAACGAGTTTTCGCGGTTGGAGGCCATCTCCCGCAGTTCCAGGCCGGGGATGCGGGCCAACACTTCCCGTGGCGCGTCGTACACGCCACTCTTGCGCCCCAGGTCACAGGGATCGTGATACGTTACCACCTCCTCCACCGGTCCAAGCGGCGGCAGCTTGCCATCGTCAATCATTTCGGCCAGAAACTCGGTGCTGTGCTGAAGCTGAATGCCAGAGACATCGGCCACTTCTGGATAGAGATGCGACCAGGCATAGTAGCAAGAGGGGCAGGTAAAAATGACCCGTTTGGCTCCCACACGGCGAATTTGCTGCACGTTATGGCGGGCCAGTTCGGCCATGCGATCCTTCATCCCGGCCACGTAGAGAGGGTAGCCGCAGCACTGCTCATCTTCCCCCAGGGTGGTAAAATCCACGTCCCCCATCTCCAACACCTGCACCATTGACTGCGGGATGCTATAGACACGGGGATAGAATGAACCGACGCAACCGATAAAATAGACCACCTCCGCCCGCCGGCGCCGGGGCTTGACACCCAGCGGGGTGTGGGGCAGGTTCTCGCTCCATATCTGGCGGGTTCCGTTGTCGTCGCCAGATATGTTGTACTTGGTGGTGACGGTCTCGCCCAGCATCTGCATCCCCGTGGGAACATTGACTCCTCTGCGGGTGGCGTACTCTTTGAGCGCAACCATGGTGTCGGTGATCGAGATGCCGCGCGGGCAGCGCACCTGGCAGGATTTACAGACAGTACACAGCCAAAATGTCTGGCTGTTGACGATCTCTTCCTCCATCCCCAACCGCAGCATCTGCCACAACTCGCGCGGGGAGTAATCCATGGCAAAAGCGGTGGGGCAGGAGGAAGTACACGTACCGCACTGCATACAGGTGAACAGTTTTTCCCACTCTAGCGTGACTCGCTCCGCCAGAGCAGGGTCAAACGTGGTCGCGTCAAGGAAATTGGTTTCCATCGGTACTTGCCCCCTCACATCTTAAGACAGCCCCCACCTATCCGAGCGGCACGGCGCTGACGCTCTGTACCGCCGAGCCTTTTCCCAGTATCCCGATCTCCTCCATCAACTGGAGCGTTTCCTGCGCCTCAACCTCATCGAGTTGGCTGATGGCAAAACCAACGTGGACGATGACATAATCTCCCACCCCAGCTTCGGGCACATAGGCCAGACAGACCTCGCGCGCCACCCCGCCAAAGTCCACCTTGCCCATACGCATCAGGCCATCTTGGTTGACTTTAGTAATTTTCCCTGGAATTCCTAAACACATATTTCATCGGCAGTAATAACGTAAAGCGTAAAGTCTACGCTGCGCTACGAAACTTGAGCAATTCTCATCCTGTCATTGCGAGGAGCGTTTTTTGCGACAAAGCAATCTCCAAATGGCTGAGGAAGATTGCTTCGCCCCGGGAAAAACGTCCGAGGCTCGCAATGACACCTCAAATTTAGAATTGCTGACGAAACTCTTTTATCTCATCTCGCAGCCAGACCAGCCAGCCGTTCAGCCCCTCCCCGGTTTTGCAGGAGAGGGAGAAAAAGGCCAGGCCGGGATTGAGTACCTCTACACCATGCCGAAAGTAATCCACGTCAAACTCGAACGCGGTCATCACATCCATTTTATTCAACACCACAGCGTCCACACCCCGGTACATCACCGGGTATTTGTAGGGCTTGTCGTCCCCCTCCGGCACGCTGGCGATGAGCACGCTGCGATGCGCGCCCAGCTTGAAACTGGCGGGGCAGACCAGGTTGCCCACGTTCTCGACGATGAGCAAGTCAATCTCTTCCAGCGGCAGTTGCGGCAGCGCACTCTGGAGCATCGGCGCGTCCAGGTGGCAGGCACCACCGGTGTTGATTTGTACAACAGGGACGCCCAGCGCAGCGATCCGGTCGGCATCTATCGTGGTGGCGATGTCGCCATCTACCGCGCCGATACGGAAATCTCCATTCAGCATTTCCACCGTGCGTGTGATCAGGCTGGTCTTGCCCGCGCCGGGCGAGGCCATCACGTTGACGGCAAAGACTCGCGCCGCATCCAGCCGGGCGCGGTTGGCGGCGGCCAACTGATCGTTGGCGCTGAAAATCTGTTCCACGACAGGCACTTGCATAGTTATTCTACCTCAATACTCTCCAGGCGAAATTCGTCCCCCCCAGTGGCAATGGCTTGCTTTTCACCACAGACAGGGCAGGCATAATCGCGTCCGTTTAGGGGAAACGTGTGACCACAGCTCAGGCAACGCAATATCCCCGGCACGCGCTCAAAGTGTAACTCGGCCCCGGCGGCGATGGTGTCTCGACTGACAATGTCCCAGTAGAACTGCACCGAGTCATCCACGATGGTCGCCAGCTCCCCGATGACCAGGTTCAGCTTAGTGATGCGGTGGGCATCAGCCTGCTCTGCGTGGCGCAGCGCGATCTCTAAAATGCTTTGAGTGATAGATAGTTCATGCATCGGCAACTGTGCCCACCCAAGGACCTAGCATGGACCGTATTATACCTGAATCAACCTCAGCGCACAAACTGAGCAGCGTTCGTCTGATCCAACATTTATTCAGATAGCGCTTGACACACCCACAGCCACGTGATATAATAATTTCCTATAGTCTCTAATAAGTAAAGAGATATAGAAGACAAACCGCCCCTAATTTCCTCGGAGCCGACGGGAGCGACCAAGAGTTACAAGCAAAGAAAGGAGGCGCCTCTGCAACGTTCAAAACTTGAATGTTCCTCATATTGGTTGGCAGTAATCGTCCAAGCTAAAAAAGGAGGTAGCTAAGATATGAGACTCAGCCGAAGAGAATTCCTAAAACTCACGGGAGCCACCGCCGGCGGGCTAATGCTTCCCAGCGGCATCTCCGCAGTCGCGCTGGCGGCCGGTTTCCCACTGCACAAGGCTATCGGCGAGACACCCACTATCTGCTGTTTTTGCGGGGTGGGTTGCGGGGCCATCGTCGCCGCCGAGAATGGCCAGGTGGTCAACCTGGAAGGCGACCCCGACCACCCCATCAACCAGGGTTCCCTGTGCAGCAAGGGGCTGGCAATGGCCCAACTACACACGGTAGATGGCGAGATCAACCCGCGCCGTTTGCAGAAGGTCAGGTACCGCGCTCCTGGCTCCTCCGAGTGGGAAGAGAAAGAGTGGGACTGGGCGCTCGACCGGATCGCCGAACTCGTCAAAGGGACCCGCGACGAGCACTTTATCGAGACCGACAGCGAGGGACGCACCGTCAACCGGGTGGACGCCATCGCTTCGTTGGGCGGCGCTTCGTTAGACAACGAGGAGTGCTCGATCCTGATCAAGGCACTCCGCTCACTCGGCCTGGTATACATCGAACACCAGGCCCGTATATGACACTCCGCTACAGTTGCGGCTCTGGCAGAGTCGTTCGGTAGAGGAGCAATGACCAATCACTGGAACGATCTCAAGAACAGTGATTGCATTTTTATCATCGGCAGCAACGCCGCCGAAAACCACCCCATTTCCTTCAAGTGGATCACCAAGGCCATTGAGGAGAACGGGGCCACGCTGATCAACGTAGACCCCCGCTTCACCCGCTCGTCGTCCAAAGCGGATATCTATGCCCAGATGCGCTCCGGCACCGACATTGCCTTTATCGGCGGCATGATCAAGTGGGTGCTCGATGACATGGAGGCCAACCCCAGCCGGTACAACATGACCTACGTCACCGAGTACACCAACGCGGCTTTCCTGATTGATCCCGAGTTCAAGACCGCGGCCGAGTTGGACGGCAAGTTTTCCGGCTTTATACCCGGCGACGATCCCAATTTCGGCAAGTACGACAAGTCCACCTGGAAGTGGCAGACGGACGCGGACAGCATCCCGCTCAAGGACAAAACGCTGCAAGACCCCAATTGCGTCTTCCAACTGCTCAAAAAGCAGTTCGCGCGCTACACTCCCGAAATGGTCTGCGGCACCACCGGCACGGATCAGGAAACCTACCTCAAGATCTGCGAGACCTACGCCCGGACCGGCGGCATCGGCAAGAGCGGCACCATCATGTACGCCATGGGTACCACGCAGCACACCGTCGGCACGCAGAACATCCGCTCCTACGCCATCCTGCAACTCTTGTTAGGCAACGTTGGCGTAGCGGGCGGCGGCATCAACGCACTGCGCGGCGAATCGAACGTACAGGGTTCCACCGACCACTGCCTACTGTTCCACATCCTGCCCGGCTATCTCAAGCCGCCGGTGGCTACGGAGGCAACCCTCCAGGATCACCTGGACGGGCGGGCGGCAGCCTTTGCTACCTCCGATCCCAAGAGCGCGTCCTGGTGGCTGAACTATCCCAAATACTATGTCAGCCTGCTCAAGAGCTGGTACGGCGATAACGCCACCGCCGAAAACGACTTTGGCTACGACTGGCTGCCCAAGCTCAACCCCGGCACCAACTACTCTCACATCTCCCTCTTTGAAGCAATGGCGGACGGCATAATCAAGGGATTGTTCGCCTGGGGACAGAACCCGGCCGTGAGCGGCCCCGACGCCATCACCGAACGACGAGCGCTCCAGAATCTGGATTGGCTGGTGGTCGCAGAGCTGTGGGAGACCGAGACCGCCGCTTTCTGGAAGGACCCCGAAGTGGACCCGTCCAGCATCGGCACAGAGGTGTTCTTGCTGCCCGCTGCCTGCTCTTACGAGAAGGAAGGCACCATCTCCAACAGCGGGCGCTGGAGCCAATGGCGCTGGAAGGCGGTCGATCCGCCCGGCGACGCCACTCCCGACCTGGAGATCGTCCACGAGCTGATGCTCAAGATAATCGAGCTGTACGAAACCGAGGGCGGCCCCGGCGCCGACGCCATCACCAAGCTGCGCTGGAAGGGCTGGTACGATGCTTCTCCGCTCCCGCGCGGAGCCGAGAGCATGGTAGACCTGGTCTCCCGCGAGATCAACGGCTGGGCCGAGGCGGACATCGAGGACAAGTACAAGGAAGGCGAGTTGATGGCCTCCTTCGGCCACCTGCTGGCCGACGGTTCCACATCCTCCTCCAACTGGCTCTACACCAACTCTTACACCGAGGCGGACGGCAACAAGCAAAAGTCGCGCGACAACACCGACTATCACCCTGCCGGCATCGGTCTCCACTCCAAGTGGTCCTGGTGCTGGCCGGTCAACCGGCGCATCATCTACAACCGCGCCTCGGTAGACCTGAACGGCAACCCGTGGGACCAGGAACATTTCGTCATCCGCTGGACAGGCCCAGAGACCAAATGGGAGGGGGACGTGCCCGATGGCGGCTGGCCGCCAATGAACCAAGAAGGCACGCGCTATCCCTTCATCATGAAACCGCAAGGCTTTGCCCGCCTCTTTGGACCGGGCCGGGCCGAGGGGCCGTTCCCGGAGCACTATGAACCACTGGAAAGCCCCATCAGCAACCCGCTCTCCGGCACGCAGAACAACCCGGCCATCAAAGTGTGGCGGCCGGATCAGATCGCCAAACCCGGAGATGGATACGACATCGTCTGCACCACCTACCGTGTGACCGAGCACTGGCAGGCCGGCCAGATGACACGCAACCTGCCCTGGCTGGTCGAGCTGATGCCGGATGTGTTCGTCGAGATGAGCGAGGAACTGGCAGCCGAGAAAGGTATCTCCACCGGGGAAGCGGTCATCGTCGAGTCGGTGCGCGGCAGTATGCAGGCTACCGCCATCGTCACCAAGCGCTTCAAGCCCTTCCAATTGAACGGCAAAACCGTGCATCAGATCGGCATACCCTGGCACTGGGGCTTTACCGGCCTGAGCCAGGGGCACAGCGCCAACAGGCTCACCCCCCACGTGGGCGACGCCAACACAATGATCCCGGAATACAAAGCATTCCTGGTCAAAGTCACAAAAGGGGGTGCATAATGAAAGCTGTACTCGTTGACCTGAACCGTTGTACGGGATGTCGCGCTTGCCAGGTAGCTTGCAAGTCGTGGAACGACAATCCCGCCGAGGTAACTATGTGCCTGGGCTGCTACGATAATCCCCCAGACTTTTCAGCCGACACCTGGAGCCTGATCCGCTTTGACGAAGTAGAATACAATAACAAGTTCCACTGGGTCTTTACCAAGCGCCAGTGTATGCACTGCGAGGAACCCGCCTGTGTGACAGTATGCACCGTCGGCGCTCTGGAAAAGACACCGAACGGGCCGGTGATCTACCACCCCGAAAAGTGCATCGGCTGCCGTTACTGTCAGTACGGCTGCCCCTTTGGGGTGCCCCGCTTCGAGTGGGACAATCCGCTGGGCCTGATCCGCAAGTGCCGCTTCTGTGTGGATCGTTTGGATACAGGGATGGAGCCAGCCTGCGTCAAGGCCTGCCCAACCGACGCGCTAATCTTTGGCGACCGGGAGGCGCTGCTCACCGAGGCTTATGGACGCATCGCTGACAGGCCAGACAAGTACGTGAACCACGTCTACGGCGACAAGGAAGCGGGCGGCACATCGTGGCTCTACATCTCCCCTGTCCCCTTCGAGAAACTGGGCTTCCCCGTGCTCGGAGAAGAACCAACCGTCCACGCCAGCGAGATCGTCATGAACGCGACGCCGGTGACTCTTACAGCGGCCATCGCTGCATTGAGCGGCCTCTACTGGCTCACCAAGCGCCGTGATGAAGGCATGAAGGAAAAGGAGGGCTAATGATGATGACGACTACTACTTTTAAAAAACCGTCCGCCACAGGCATGATCGTCCTGGGCGTGCTGGCCCTCTTGACTGTGCTGGGGCTTATCACGGGCATCTACCGCTTGGCCGTCGGACTGGGCCAAACTACCGCGCTCTCGGATCAATATGCCTGGGGGCTGTGGCTGGGCTTTGACTTTGCCCTGATCGCCTTCGGCGGCGCGGCGTTCACTATGGCGTTGGTCGTACACGTCCTCAACCTGAAAAAGTACGAGGTCGTGCTGCGGCCCGCCATCCTCACCGGATTCCTGAGCTATGTGGCGGTGCTGGTCATCCTGCTGATTGACCTGGGGCGGCCAGACCGCTTCTGGGGTTTCATCCCCTGGGCCAACATCCACTCGCCCCTGTTCGAGGTTTCCTGGTGCATCCTGCTCTACACCACTGTGCTGGCACTCGAGTTCGCTCCGCTGCTCTTTGAACGGCTCAACAAACCCAAGATCGTGAGCGCGATCCACGCCGCCGTCATCCCCATTACCATCGCCGGCGTCGCGCTCTCCACGCTGCACCAGTCCACGCTGGGGACAATCGGCCTCTCCCTGCCGGGGAGGGTTCATCCCCTCTGGTGGTCGTGGCTGCTGCCGCTCCTGTTCTTCCTCTCCGCCGTCGGGATGGGACTTTCGGCCATGATCCTGGTGATGATGATCGCCAACAAGGCGTTTGGCCGCGAGTTAGTAAAGCTGGACGTCCTGGCCGGACTGGGCAAAGGCTCCGTCTGGGTGTGGGCGCTCTACGCGGTGTTGCGCGTGGGCGACCTGCTCTTTACCGGCGACCTGGGGCACATGCTCGCCTTTGACACATCCAGCATCCTGTTCTGGATCGAGATGTTGCTGATGGTGATCGCGCCCATCGTGCTCTACTCGATGCAAGATGTGCGCAAGAGCGCGGCTGGACTGACTGTGACGGCACTGATGGTCACGGTGGGACTGTTCTTTAACCGCTTTGCGATCCTGTTCTCCGGCGACCCGATACCCGTGGGAGCGATGCACGCAACGGCATCCTACTTTCCCAGCTTTATCGAGTTCGCCGTTCAGATCGGCGTGCTGGCGGCGGCGGCCCTGGCCTGGTACTTTGCGGCCCAGTTGCTGCCCGTGTTCTCTGAGGAATAAGGCAGGCTATCGCGCGCTAAACATGCGCACCAAGGGGCAAGGGTCTGATGGCCCTTGCCCTTTGGTGTCTTGAGGATATAATCGAGGCGCAAAGGCAAGATGAGCAAGCAGAAAAGCACCGTGCTACCGAGTGAGATCAAAAAACGGAGGGATATATGAACAAAACAACCGGGTATGCCCTTGTTATCGTCATGCTCGCCGTTGGGTTGACACTCGGGTACGCCGGGGCGACGCTGTTTGGAAACGCCGGAGCGGGTGGTGTTCGCAACGCCAATCTGGAGGTCGGTGATAAAGCTCCCGACTTTCGGCTGCGCGACCACAGCGGACGCACTATCGAACTGAGCGACTATGCGGGAGGAAATAACGTCGTTCTCGCTTTCTTCCCTGGCGCTTTTACCCCGGTGTGATCCGAACAGCTACCGTCGTACGAAGCCGATCTAGCACGCTTCGAGGCGGCAGATACCCAGGTTCTGGGTATAACGGTGGACAGCGCGGACTCGAACGCGGCATGGGTGGAATCGCTGGGCGTGGAGAGCATCCCTGTGTTGAGCGACTATTGGCCGCACGGTCAGGTGGCCCAATCCTACGGCGTCCTGCGCGAACACGGCATGACCGAACGGGCCATCTTTAT